>ERZ869983.463-NODE-463-length-13384-cov-4.954911_pt1 | contig 13384 bp, 14 predicted proteins | sample MGYA00521106_ERZ869983 | MGnify/ENA primary metagenome ERZ869983 (study PRJEB32232, sample SAMN07284972) | human gut metagenome | biome: human-associated habitat; material: feces | host: Homo sapiens | place: Tanzania | collected 2014-04-05 ...
TAACAGCTGAATGGTCTTTATCAATATCAATAACAACCTGTCTTCTTCTGACATTCATTTTACTCATGAAATACTCATTCATTGCATTCATAGGTGAAACGCTGGCATCCTGCACATATTCAAGCACATGGAAGTTTCCGATACTTTTCGCATATTTTCTGTTTTCATTTTGTAAGTTTTCAATTCGCATAGCATAATCTCCCTTTTAATAAAAATCTATGATGTTGCTCGGATATGCTTATTATAAAAGAGTCAGCATAGATAGAAAACAATTCGTGCAGAGAAATATAAAGACAGAATTCTCAAAATTCGAGAAATATAAAGCTGCAATTCCTCATGGTGGATGTGTATTGTGAAAAATAAATTTGTTATAGTGACAATATCAACAAAAAAGCAGAATATAAATGGGGTGATCAGATGGAAGCAGCACAGAGAATTCGATTAATCCGGATAATAGAAAAGATGGAGAAAAATCCGGCATTCAGTAATAAGCTTGGTATAAAGAACACATCTGAATATTTAGCAGAAAAAGAACAGAAAAAATGAAAGACACATGTCAGAATGAGTTTCAGAAGGAGTAAAAAATGTTATCGTTATTATTTACAATTTGTATGATTTGGTTTGTAGGAAAATTTTTTGTTTTTGGGTTAAGAGCATCTTGGGGAATTATGAAACTGCTTTGTACAGTTATTTTCTTCCCGGTGATATTGATTGGTATGGTTGTAGGTGGACTGATGTACATTGCTTTTCCATTGTTGATTGTCGGTGGCATTATAGCATTGGTGACGTCACATTCATAATGGATCAGGAGGAAGAAAACGAATGGGATATGATATTGAAAAAGAAAAAAGAGAAGCAATTGAAGCTGGGCGTAGAGCGTTGAACAGTCTTCAGGCAGCAAAAGAAAATTTAAACAGTGCAAAGAATTGGGGACTGGTAGATATGTTTGGCGGTGGTTTTTTCACTACGATGCTAAAACATTCTAGAATGGATCAGGCCAAACGGAATATGGAACAGGCAAAGTATGATCTTCGTAATTTCAGTAGAGAATTAAATGATGTAAATATGGCATGTAACTTGAATATCGATACTGGAGATTTTCTTTCTTTTGCGGATTATTTCTTTGATGGCTTTGTTGTGGACTGGGTGGTCCAGGATCGAATCAATAATGCAAAAAGACAGGTAGAAGAAGCAATTCGAAGAACAGAAAGTATAGTCAATCAATTACAGCGTATGTAAAGTAAAAGGCAATGAGTCAGAAATGGTTCATTGCCTTTCGTGGCGTTATGGATTATTTTAATTTTTCTTTTTCGGCATTTAAGAGATCAAGATTAAGCCCCTGTTCTCCGGCTGTCTTATCTACCCAAAGATTCAAAGAGTCTATGGCTAAAGAAATCTCATCAAGTTTTTTACTGATATAAGCAAAATCTTTCATTTCATCATCACTGATCTTACCGTCACGGGCAATCTGGATCAGACGACCGGTAAGAGGATTGATTTCATTTAAACTGGCAATTGTCTCCAAAATGATATTTGACAGATCGGTCACTTCTACTTCAGGAACATAACGATAGCCGATTTCGCATTTGTGAGAGCAATAATAATTGCAAAGCTCTGGTCTTTTATAGGCATCTGCCATCTGGAGGATATCATAAGGCGTAGGTTCTTGTGTTTCATATTCAAATTTTTCAATTTTTGAATCAGAGACAGCATCCATTTTTTCACTGGCCTCTGCTCTTGTAAGTCCTGCCGCTTCTCGGCAAAGCTGGTAAATTGTTTTGTTTTCCCTGGTGGATTGTTTACCCATGAGAATTTCCTCCTCGTATATCATTAAACTTGCGGATTATTTATGTTCCAGGCCGCATGCTGAGCGTGTATTTCTTATACGAATTTTATTATACATAAATTATGAACTAACAACAAGTAATAGACTTTGTAAAATTACCGTTACTGTTCACTGGCAATATCCCGCGAGGTGTTTTTTGTGAGCGAAGGTCACGGAAATTTTTTACAATTAAATAATTCACTCCAATGAAAAGACAGGTTCAGATACACTGCTTAACCTCAGTATGTCCGGAACTGTTTTTTTGTTGCTATCGTTACTTTCGGCTGCCTTTGCTACGCTTGCTTTCTGGAGATTTCAATGACAAACCATCTCCCATAAGGTATAATAAAGCAAAGTATTTTGTTTTGCTCATCACGAAACGAGAGGGAGATCTACATTAATGGATGCGAATGTGATCAGTTTCAGATCAGCGTTGCATTTATCACGATGGGCGGTGTGACACCGCTCCTGCAGACATTAAAAGGGCATTAAAGGACAGATTCTTACGACCAATTATCTGAATTTCAGCGAACCGAGAGCACTTGAGAAACTCAATGGATTGAAAAATATTACTTTGAAAATGTATGACGTGGAAGCGGCTGGAAATGGTTTCCACACGAAGGGATATATTTTCAAGAAGGAAGAGATTTATCGAATCATCATCGGAAGTTCCAATATGACAAGTGCGGCGCTTTCGGTTAATAAAGAGTGGAATACGAAACTGATATCCACAGAAAACGGAGAAGTCGCAGAAGAAATTCCGTCACTGGAAAATTCTCCTCTGCTTCAGATCCGAGATGCTTATCCGAAAATGATTATTACCCGAACCAAACATCCAAAATATAGCTATGAAGGAATCTAGGTTTACGATATAGCTGATTGGTTGTTACAGAGAAATCAAAGTTGATGGAGAATATTTGTTATGATCAGAAAGATGCAGAACATAGATATTAATAGAGTTGCTGACATATGGTTAAAGACAAATTTAAAAGCACATGATTTTATTCCTGAGCAATATTGGACAAGTAATTATGAATTAGTGAAAGAAATGATGTCACAAGCGGAAGTCTATGTGTATGAAGATGATAAAATGATTCAGGGATTTGTAGGACTAAGTAACGAATACATTGAAGGGATTTTTGTTTCTGATGAGATGCAGTCATGTGGTATAGGTAAACTTTTATTAGACTATATCAAGAATAAAAAAGTTAGATTACGATTAAACGTATACCAGAAGAATGCCAGAGCTATCTCTTTTTATCAAAGAGAAGGGTTCGATATTCAATCTGAAGGATTAGATGATGTTACTGGTGAAAAAGAATACACAATGTTATGGCAACAGAACTAGAAAGCGGATTTTGGGGGAGAATTTTATATGGAGTTTAAAAATAAAGTAGTGATTGTGACGGGAGGCGCGCAGGGCATTGGAAAGACCATTGCAGAGGAATTTCAGAAGCAGGGTGCCCTTGTATGCAGCATTGATAAAAAGCCAGGAGTATACTTTACCGGTGATCTTGCACAGCAGGATACATTGGAGAAATTTGCTCAAAAGGTGATTACTGAATATGGTTATGTGGATTATCTTATCAATAACGCAGCACCGTTGATGAAAGGAATTGACAACTGCTCGTATGAAGAATTCAATTATGCATTAAAAGTAGGTGTTACGGCACCATTTTATCTGGCAAAATTATTTCAGCCATATTTTTCTGAAGGAGCTGCCATTGTCAATATTTCATCTTCCCGTGACCGTATGAGTCAGCCGCAAACAGAAAGTTACACTGCAGCAAAAGGCGGGATTTCAGCATTAACGCATGCGTTGGCAGTCAGTCTTGCAGGAAGAGTACGGGTCAATTCGATCTCTCCGGGATGGATAGATACTGATTTTACTGAATATACAGGAGCAGATGCAGTACAGCAGCCGGTTCATCGTGTCGGAAATCCCTTGGATATCGCTAATATGGTACTGTTTCTTTGCTCTGAAAAAGCAGGCTTTATCACAGGTGAAAACATCTGTATTGATGGTGGCATGACAAAACAAATGATTTACCATGGTGATTGTGGTTGGACGCTTGATGAATGAAAGCAAAAAAGTTATGAAAAAGCGGAAATAAAGAATTTAACTGCAAAAAATGCAGAAATAATGCAAAAATGACATATAAATATTGACTGGAAGATTTTTAATTGCTATAACAACGGATAAAAATGATGCGACTTGTGCGACAGAGCTATACTCCCTAGTATCTTTCACGCCTCTAAAAGGATAAACTGCGCAAAATGGATTTTGAAAATTGCAGAGAAAAAGGATTTGACAGTGTATTTGCAACATATAATGCGGGTTGAAGGTGAATTTAACATCATATTATGTATATATTTGAGATGAAGTGGGACGTGATTGGAAGGACGCATTATATCCGTTAAAAAATACAGTTATTTTTATTGAAGAAAATAATGAATTTGTATTTACAAAGGAATTTGCCAGTTATGTAAAAGAATCTGGAAATTATTTTGTTTTTGTAACTCGTGCACCATTGAAGATGCTACCTTATAGCATTCATGAAATTTATGAAATTATTACGGATGGAAAGCGTACAGATATAAAAGAATCTTATCATGAATTCAAAGAAATCTATAGCAATTATCCTATTATAGAAAATAACAAAATTCAGAATGTTGTTACAGAGGATAGTAATTCAGGATATCAGTTCTGGATGCACGCATTTAAGAATAGTAATGTTACCAGTTCTAATGGAAATGGGAATCTTATTAAATGTGTAAAAGAACTGGGATTAGGAGATACACTGGTAATAGCTGATGGGGCTGCTTTTGGCTCCTTAATTGAAACTTGCATGAGTTCATTTCAGATGCAAACAGAACGAAGAATTTCATTATGGCTTCCAGAATCATTTGAATATTTGATTTTGAAATCAGGTATTCTTAAGTCTGAAAAATTAACTCAGATTTTAGATAATATTCCTGAATATGTCGAATGTGAAAAATATGAAAGTTGGGAAAACTTTTTTACAGAGATTTTGATTATGTTGACTGCGGATGGCATTGAGAGGTATTCTAAGAACATGTTGAATAGCTATTATTTGCAAGATTGGGTAGTTGATAAGATAAAAGAACAATTGCCTATAGAAGTTATAAACAAATAGGTGGCAATTTGCCTACCACCCCAGTACTTATACAAGCCGGCTGATGAGTGCTTGCGAAATAGCAAAACTTCAGTCCCACAGACAAAATAGAAGTCCATTGACGTAAAATTTATATACACAACACCTCAGTTTTGATGTATAACGTAGAAGTAGACCATTTATAACAGATGAAAATTTAATAGAGTTACCAATTCCGCAAAAGTACGGAATCGGTAGCCGATAGATTCATTGGCGCAGGATTTGAGCGCCGTCTACACAGTGATTGGCAATCCGGTACTGAGAACTTTATTAGCTCATGCCAACAAAATGCCAACATTTATGCTTGAAACGGGAGCTTTCAAGGACAATATAAAAGCTGACAGCGAAGTGCCCACGAGAGCTAAGAAAGCCCGTAAATCAGGGATTTTCAAAGACAGTATAAAACATAAATAGTCCCAGAGGAAGATGCCGAGTGCCTTGCTCCTAAGCACTAGATGTGGGTTCGATTCCCGCACGGGACGCTGCGGAATGATTAGCAGAAATCGCGAAATCATTCCGTTTTTTATTGGAAACGTATGAAAAACGCTTCCTTTTTCAGCGGAATTGCAAACGAATGGGCGAAATAGGCAAAGCTGATTTTCCAACAAAAATAGGCCCATTTCTAAAATAAAAAAATAATTTTTTCTAAGAGATTATGGCGACGACATTGTTTTCGCCGATACGGTTAGCGTTAAGTAGAGTAAATTACAGTCAAAACCGGCATTTTCTTAGCAGAAATCATTGCTTTTGTAACTCTATATAAATTTTTGAATGAAAATACTCATTCACAGATCTGTTTATGGTCTTGTGGATGAGTTTTTTTTATTGCAAATGAATAGCTGAAAAAGGAGGGATTTCTAATGAATTGCAAAAAGAATGTGAAAAGCAGATCAGACGATGAACACCGACTATTCGATCCTGCTGTTGAGAAGGTCGTAGAGCTTGGCCTGGAGCGTCTGAGGCCGTTCGAGAATCATCCGTTCAAAGTAAAAGAGGATGAAGCAATGGCACGGCTCATGGAAAGCATTGAGAGATACGGAATTATGAATCCGCTGATCGTAATGCCGACAACGGAAGGATTTTATCGGATCATCTCCGGTCATCGCAGAAAATACTGTGCAGAAAAACTTGGATATACGCAGGTGCCGGTGATTATCCGGTACATTCGTTTAACATCCCTGATTCCGGAGTTACTGGATATGCTGGATGAAGGAAAAATCTCATTTAATCCGGCAGTGGAACTTTCCTTTTTGTCAATTATAGAACAGGGATGGGTGGCAGACAGCATTGAGTATACGCTGTCGGTGCCCTCCGTATCACAGGCAAAACGCATGAAAGCATTGAGTCAGGAAAAGCAGCTGAGCCCGCAGAAGATCAACGAAATTTTAAACGAGATCAAGAAGACGGATATGAGCAGAGTGATTTTTAAGAATTTTCAGATGTATAAATACTTTCCAAAGTATTACAGCACAGAACAGATGAAAGAAGAAATCATAGAACTTTTGGAAAAAGAAAGAAAACGCAAAGAAAGAGAAAACGGGAGGAAAAAAAGAATGGGTAGAGAAATATAAAGAGATTCGCGAGGATCCGAGACTTGCTTATTATGGAAATGCCATGGGTGTGGAGATTCATGATGAATCATTGGAAGAATATGATGGATATGCATTCCCTCTGGTAGAAGGCTCAGTAATCGAAGGCGGCAATCTGGATTATGTAAAAGAACTGGCATTCATCCATTTGCAAGAGAGGCGTTGGAAAGGATTCGAGAAGCATTTCCAGAGTATCGGTTTGTGCCGCCGGCTGAGATAAAAGAAAGTATTTATCCGGAGCATATGACAGCAGATGAACTTGCGGGAGCATTGCTTGATCTGGCAAATGAATTCGATGCCTATGATTTTATGGATCAGGTGGAAAGTCCGGAAACTATATTGACTGAGATTAAATATAATCTTCTGGCAGGACTTGGCATGCAGGAGTATGCATTTTTTCTGAAAGATGTAAAAGAAGAAAGCAAAGAACTGGCACCACGAGCAGAAGCTCTAAGAGATAGACTGCGAGAATACACACCTGAGCTTACAGATGAGATTCAACCAATGGTAAAAATTCGGTTCAGTCAGGATCCGAATATAAAAGAAGGCAGCATTGATATTTTGGAAGAAGGAACAAAAGAAATTTCGTCCGGAAAGGAAAGCAAAGCTGTCACACCGACAAAACCTGCAAAAGAAAAAACGATTGATGAGGTTTCAAAGAAATCCATCCATGCCAGGTTACAGGAAAAGAAAAATGAACTCGCAAAAAAGCCGGGAAAAGATAATCCACAGAGAGGAGTTGAATTAGCGTGATGCGATTTACAGAAGAACAGAAAATGATCCTGAATTGTTATGAAGGCGGAAAAACAAAAGTTATTCGCGAGGTGCAAAGATCTATAGAAGAACTGAAAAGTACCGGTGAAGATCCGGAGATGTTAGAGCTTCTTACAGATCTTGCAGCTCAGCTTAAGGACTGCACCAACCGCGAATACTTTCAGGCTAAGAAAGAGGCTCTGATCGATCCGGTTGATGCAGAAGTGATGGCGCTTTCTCCGGAACCTTGATACCAGCTTCGCGGATCATAGTATCAAAATTATTTTCAATTATATGCAGGTTTTTATGCAATTAACTATCTATATGACGTAAAAATAACTCAAAAACAGAATTTTTCAAAGAGGAATCCTTGATGTATCAGTTAGTGAAAGATATAATAAAAACAGTTGATTAATTATGTAGATGCTTATTCGAGGTAAGAATATGGAATTATGTTATAACAATCTTTGGAAGACACTTATTGATAAAAAAATGAAAAAAGGTACGTTATGTCGTGAAGCAAAGATCAGTACTAGCACGATGTCAAAAATGAAAAGGAATGAGCCAGTTTCATTGGCAATAATATTGAAAATATGTGAAGCGTTAAATTGTAATATAAATGATGTAGTTACAATTGAGTCTTCTAATCAGAGGGGTGTGTAATGGGAAACTGTAAACTTGTAGATGAATTAAATAGATTAAGGAAGTCCTCAAGTGATTCTATTGATGGAATAGGCACATTTGATGACTTTAAAAAATATATGCACGTTTCAAGAAGTGCTGAAAAAGATTTGATTGAAATATTGCACAAGATAGAAGATTCTGGTAGGAAAAGTCTTGTAATGCTTTGTGGAAGTGCTGGTGATGGAAAGTCACATCTCTTATCATATTTAAAAAACGATTTAAGACTTTTAGATAATTATGTTGTATATAATGATGCAACTGAAAGTAGTGCACCCTCTAAAACGGCTATTGAAACTTTGAACGAAGCATTGCAAGGATTTTCTGATGAAAATTTAGAAAAGCCAGGAGAGAATTTTATATTGGCTATTAATCTTGGTGTTTTAAGTAATTTTATTGAATCTTCATATGGAGATTCGTTTAAACAATTGCGTAAATACGTCATTAATAGCAATCTTTTAACTAATCAATTAAATGAAAAAGGTTACGAAGAGAATAGTGCATTTCAGCATGTGAGTTTTTCTGACTATCACATGTATAATCTTACAGTCCATGGAGTTAAACCAGAATATTTGGAGCATATATTAGAAAAGGTGTTTTGCAAGGATTTTGAGAATCCGTTCTACAATGTTTATAGCAATGATTGTAAAGAATGTCCTCTTTCTCAAAAATGTCCAGTTAAACATAATTTTGAATTTCTTGGTAATGAGAAAAACAGAAATTATGTTGCTAACACTCTCGTTGAGGTGACAATAAAGGACAAGGAAATCCTTACTACTCGTGAAATTTTAAATTATATTTATGATATTATTGTTGCTCAAAATTTCAATTATAAGAAAATGGCGCGATCTTCGACTAATGAAGTATCATTTTTAAAAGAGTATATTAGCGATATCACACCATCATTAATGTATGAATATATTGATAAATCTGTGCTATTAAATCAGTTGCAAAAATATGATCCATTATTGGTACGTTCTGAACAAGCAGATGAAGATGCTATTTCGTATTATGTTTCCTCGGATGTATCGAACGAAGTGGTGTCTGTACTTGATAAGGAAGCTTATTCTAAAGTTTTGTGTCAGCAATCTGCCATCGAAAAAATTAACAGTGATAAAGTTTTGAAAGCACAGTTATTCAATATATTAGAACGATTGAAGACAATTAAAAGCAATATAGTACAGGATAATGCATATGTGTCTTTTTTAAAGATGTTGTATTATTTTAATATGGGAACTACAAAAAAATATGGAGAGTTATATGGTCTTGTTGAAGATGCTGTTATTCAATGGTGTGGTAACGAAGAGCAAGATAATGTTTGTTTTGACGATTGTCATGAGGGAATTGCATTATATGAGCATATTGAATTTGAACCATATTTGGATGTTTCACCAAGCGTAAAGAAGAACGAGGAACTTCAACGTTTCTTGCCTTTTATTACGGTGAAATATGAAAGTAAAAAAATTGGAGAAATCATACCCTTAGATATCGATTATTCTTTATATGAATTAATATATAAACTTGCCGCTGGATATATTCAAACTGCTGAAGATAGAAATAATCATGCTGATTTTATAAGTTTTATTTACAAGATATTAAGAACTGGTTCAGCAGACAAAGAAGTTTCTTTGGTGACTGATGATAATAGAAAAGCAATTATTGAGAAGACAAAATTTGGAGTATATAAATTTAAGGTGGTGAGATGATGGAATATCAATTTGATTATGCAACATTTTGCAAAACATTTAATGTAAAAGATGACAAAGCAATTGATTCCTTGCGTCTTACACATACACAAGATATCAATTTTAAATTATTTCCATATAAGGCTAGTGGAAAGGCTCAAGCTCCAATTATTACAGATTTAGAAGAAGTTGTAAGTGATTTCTTTAGAAAATCATTAAATTTAGAAACTGAGCCAGTAGAATATAAATCATTATGCGATGCTATTATTGCTGAAATGGATATTGCAGATGAAGATATTGAGATTTTTAAAGAAATGATACATTCCCTATTTTTTGAAGGGGATGATTTTGTAGCAAAAAACTTAGGACTTTATCCATACCAAACAAAAGTAAACAATAAAAGTGCAGACCGACTTGCAGGTTTCTTACTAGATGTTTTCGGGTTAAATGGAAATGATTGTAATATTATTGAAGAGGCAATGAAAAAGCATCCGTATAATGTTGTTGAAAAAGTAGTTGTTGATGCAATACAAGCTTCAAAAACAGGAACGGCCAGAAATTACAAGTCCTATTTTCCAGTTATACTTGATGTTCAGGAGAAATTTAAGAAGGATTTTCATTTCATGTTAAATACGGGAATGACTTCATTAGATGATTTGTCTAATCTTTTAGCGATATATTATTTTTACTATATGTCGCAAGCATGTGTAACACTAGATAATTTTGGGTTTGGAAAAAGAAATTCTCCTGTCCCATTGTATTATGCCTTGGATTGGGAAAAAGTAAGTAAAAACAGGAAATGTTGTGGAGAAGGCTGGGAAAGAATCCAAGCGAGTGCAAACCATATGTTTAGTCATGCACTAACATTAGAAATATTAAATCAACATACACTCTCAGATGTGATGTTGGATTACATTTCATTGCAAGAATATGTTACAGAGTACCCGGATCAGGATGCGATTATCGCAAGTGAAATCGAGAAGGCTGAAAAAACATATACATCTTGCGTAGGGGACTATAAAAAATTTGAACAGATTCCATATGCTTCAGGAGGAACAAAAACTGATATTGCTATTCGCCATTTATACAAATGTGTGGAAGAACAATTCTTGAATACAGATCGAAAAAGAGCAAATCAGTTTTACAACGAGAAATTTACTGAGTTTTGTAAAACGAGGTGGGTTAAAAACAGAAGAAAATCGGGATTGGTTTTAAATCTTACAGAGAGAGATATCATCTTTTTGACAAAAATCTCTATTAAAGATAAGGATAAAATCCGTTTGATTGACTTGTACAAGGAATATGAATATAGAGGAATTTTTCTTGACAATACGTCAAAAGAGTATCTACAAGAGTTTTTTACGAAATTAAACCTTATTGACAAAAAGAGTGATAGTGGAGATGCACAGTATGTTAAAAGAATTTTATGATTTTATTGCAAAGAGAATAAACCGTTATTTCCTAGAACTATCAGCTGAAGGATCATTGCAAAAAGGTGAGAGCTTTTGCCTTAAATTAGATGACTCGGATACTGTTCAAGAGGTGTCTAATGCAATAAAGGAATTAGCAATAAAAGAAAATAATTGTGGGGAATATGAATATCAATGTATGGACGGTTCTATTTATAGAACTTTTACATTGCAAGTTGTTGACAATGAGATAATAATTGCAGCACAAATCAACAATATGACAAATGACTTTCTTTGTGCGACTTTGCGAAACGCAGCAAATGTTGCAGGAAAACCACTTTTGATGATTTCTTCAAATCCTATTGATAGTGCTAAAAGTGGTTCTATAGATATGGCAGCAAATGGTATGCCGTTCTATGCAGACAATTTAATGGCAGAAATAAGAAAAATGGCAGACGAAAGCACTCAGTTGTCGCCTCTCGAAAAAAGGATTCTTGATTTCGAATTAAAAAGAAGAGATAGTGATGTTTTTAGTGATAAGGCTTCTTTGTACGAATATAGAGACCTGCTTTCGATTATGAGTAGTGGAAGTATCGAAAAAGAAAATTATCCTGGATTTAGGCTTTTTCCTGTAGACGGAAAAAAGGATTATCAGAACGAAGGAAAGACTCAAATCGATAAGAAAATCAAAGAAAATCATGACCTTTTCGAAAAGATTGATCGAAGCATTCGCTTTGGGAATGTAGAGGCGGATCTGGCAGAAGATTTTGAAGATGGCTTTTTAATGCGAATTGAAAAAAGTCGCAAAGAAGATCCGGAACATTGGAGTGTCCTTTTTACCTATGCTGAAATGATTGCAGCGATGGAAAAAAAGCAGGCAAAAAAAGATAATCCTCTCAATATTGAGCAAAAAGATATTTCTATTTATGGAGCCATGCCATTGAATGTACTTCCAATTGATGAAAAGGTTCTTGTTCGAAATGAAGGCTCTATGAAAACTAAAAAAAGAACTAGAAGCATGATGATTTTTAATGCAGATAAGTATCCAGAAATCCATTTGAGAATAGAGTGTAATGCTCGAATTATGAATAATGACATTTCTTCGGATGATGCTTCATATATACGTGATGGTAAAAGTTTAGTCTTTTGTTTCATAAGAGAAGGTATCTCGTTTCATAAGATAGAGATTAAGGATGCTGTAAATAATATTACGTATGTATTCAAAGTGTGTATTATTGATATTTCTCCGGAGTACTTGAGTGGTATTAAACGAAATTTTGCTATTGATTACAAAAAAACAAAAAAGAACTGTAAGGTAAAATTAATAGGAATTGGAACTGATCTTGTATTTAATTCCAATGGTTCTGCCAATGTTTCTGAAAAACTAAATGACAATACACAGTATAAATGTAAATATGATGAACGGTTACATTTATATACAACAGAAGAGAAACTATCTGATTTCGGAAGCGGAATTTATATTGAAATTAATTTTTCTGGTATTGTACTTCCTCTTATACTTTTTCCAGACGAAGTAAAAAGTGTTGAAATGGTCGGACGCAGAATTCTTAGAGAAAAGTTTTCTACTAAGAAAAGTTTTGAAATTGAAGAGGATGGAGATCATTTTTATAAGGGATCGCAGGAATATCATGCTAAAACAAATTTATTAAGAGAATTACGAAGCGAAAAAAGAATTATTAATGAGAGAATTCTCCACGGAAAATGTAAACAACCACATGGAACTGATGATTTGGAAATAGAGGCTAAGGAACTGGTATTACCGCTTTCTTTAAAACAGGCATATTATGATTTGCTTCAATCTTATAAAAATAATAATACTATTCCTACTTTGGCGTATATGTCTGAAGAGTTAAAAATTGCTACACAAAATTTTTTGCAAGAATTCAATGAGTTATACGAATCACTTGAAGAAGGTAGTTATTTGAGTCAAGAACAAGAAAATGGTTTGTTATTGGGAACACTCTTTGTGGGAAGAAATGATGACGAATTATTGCTTACACCATTTCATCCATTAAATCTTGCGTACCAGCTTCAATTATGCAAGGAAACGGAATTTGAGAATGCCACAGATATTGTAATTGATCGTCTTAATTCCATCTATCTGTTGCCATATATAAAACACAATAAAAAAATATATAAGGTATCAGACCAAATGTATTCCATGGAATGGAAATATTATGCTCCTGTAGAGAATCGAAAATATCGTGGTAGCAGAAGGTATGTTCCTAAATTAATTGAAGAGAAA
>ERZ869983.466-NODE-466-length-13356-cov-6.985390_pt1 | contig 13356 bp, 11 predicted proteins | sample MGYA00521106_ERZ869983 | MGnify/ENA primary metagenome ERZ869983 (study PRJEB32232, sample SAMN07284972) | human gut metagenome | biome: human-associated habitat; material: feces | host: Homo sapiens | place: Tanzania | collected 2014-04-05 ...
GTTATGAAAAAGAATAATAAACGTTTTTCGGGAATATCCAAACTTCCAAATGGAAATACTTCAAATAAAATTGTTCCTGGATGTATTGTCCTTGAAGGAGGTGCCTTTCGAGGATTGTATACATCGGGTGTTCTGGATGCTTTGATGCAGTTTGAAATCAATATGCAGTGTACAGTTGGTACAAGTGCAGGTGCTTTAAATGGCTTTAATTATGTAGCTGGTTAAATTGGCCGTAGTGCAAGAATCAATTTAGGGTATCGTCATGATTCTAGATATGTTGGTTTAGAAGCTTTCAAAAACAACAAGGGAATTATTGGTTTTGATTTTCTAATGAAAGGAACTCAATATTTTGATCCATTAAATACGCCTCGTTTTATGAATCCAACGCGGGATTTTATTGCAGTATGTACGAACTGTAAAACGGGAAGACCTGAATATTTTAGTAAAAATAAATCGCAGGATATTTTTAAGGCTGTTCAAGCCAGTGCAACTATGCCTTATGTTTCAAAGATGGTAGAAATTGAGGATGGATTATACTTGGATGGTGGCTGTAGCGATAAGATAGCGTATCAATGGGCATTGGATCATGATTACGAAAAGATTATTGTAGTTCGTACACGTCAAAGAGCGTATCGCAAGAGTGAAGCGAATCCTTTAGTTCAAAGAATGACGAAAAGATTGTATGCAGGTTATCCAGCTTTAGAACAGAAGTTGGAGTCTATGAATTATGACTACAACAAGCAGTGTGATGAATTGATAAAGCTTGAAAATGAGGGTAGAATCTTTACGATTGCCCCAAGTCAACCTGTGAATGTATCACGTGTAGAGGGGGATGTGGATAAACTAGCTGATCTTTATTACATGGGATATTTAGATGGTTTAAATCAGATTCAAAAAGTAAAAGAATATTTAGAAATTGATTAAGAGGCAATGCCTCTTTTTCATTTTGTGTTAGAATAAAGACAGGTGATTTTTATGGTACAAGAAAAACAACAAGAAATTGTAAATGAATTATTAAACTATATGGATACTTTAGAAGATGGTAGTGAAGTCAGTACTTGGGATTTAATGGATGAAGTATTTAATTATCAACGCTTTAATGATGGATATTGTTTTAATGATTTTAAGATTAGTGAAGAGGAATTTATTGCGATCGATTCATTATTAAAGGAAAGCGCAATGAAAGAGGGATTCTTTATTGATGACTCGATCTATCAAGATGTGATTGGTGCTTTTCCGTTTAGTTTGACATTTGTAGTAAGGAAATAGGTATGAAAAAATTAGAAACATTGATTCAAGAATTATATCAAGAGGGAACTCGAGAAAAGAATATGGAGGTTCTTTCGCGTATTCGTAAATTGGCTAAGGAACAAAAACAATTTATTATTCCAGTTGGCGATGCGAATGGAGAAAAGGTCTATCGAAGATTATCTTTAGATGATGGTCAAGATGTATTTGTCGCTTTTACGACGCAGGCTCAAGTGGATTTGGGTCAAGCTACAGAAACATTAAATCAAAGTGTAATGGATGTACTCAATATGGTGCATGATACACAAGGTGTAAGTGGTGTTGTATTAAATCCTTGGAAAGATTCATATTTTTTACCAAAGGTTTTGATTGAAATGATTTTGGATAATAAAAATCTTGAGAGTGAAATCAAAGTTATCAAAGGAGATATCACAACTTTTGATGGAGATTGTATTGTCAATGCAGCCAATGAATCGCTTTTAGGTGGCGGTGGAGTTGATGGTGCTATTCATAGAGCAGCCGGTCCCATGTTGCTAGAAGAGTGTAGATTATTAAATGGCTGTCAAACAGGTCAGGCCAAGATTACTAAGGGCTATAATTTAAAGGCAAAGTATGTGATTCATACTGTAGGACCAATTTATTCGGGGCAACATGAAGATGAGCATATGTTGAGGGATTGTTATTGGAATTGCTTGAGTTTAGCTCGTAAGTATGATATTCATACTATCGCATTTCCTGCTATTTCATGTGGAGTCTATGGCTATCCAGTAGAAAAGGCAGTGCCACTTGTATTAAAGACGATTGCGGATTGGTTGGATGCGAATAGTGATTATACAATGAAGATCAGTTTGTATTGTTTTGATGATGAAACGACAAAGGAATATCAAAAATATACAACGTATCAGGGAGAGTAGTCTTCCTGATTCTTTTTGTTATCTATTTAGAAAATATTCTAAATAGTATTGACATGTTTTTCTTGTAGAGTATAATCTATTTAGAAATATTTCTAAATAGTAAATAGGCGGTGATACTTTGTTTGAAAAAACATTTAAAGCATTAGGTGCTCCAGTACGAAGAGACATATTGAACTTATTGAAAAAAGGAAAGATGTCAGCTGGAGATATTGCGAGTCATTTTGATATGAGCCAGGCAACGGTTTCTTATCATTTGTCGCTTTTAAAGGATGCGGGTTTGATTAGTGAAGAGAAGGATAAGAATTTTATCTTTTATCAAATCAACGCATCGGTATTTGAAGAGATGTTGTGTTATTTTAAATCTTTTATTGGAGGGAATGATGATGTTGAAAAATAAATGGTTTAAGTTTAGTTTAGTTTTGTTTCTAATTCCGTTGATATTGAATCTAGTTTTCTATAAACAACTACCGGATGTTGTGCCAACTCATTTTGATGTGAATGGTCAAGTCGATGGAACAATGCCTAAGTTTATGGGATTGTTTGGTATGTTATTTTTGTGTTTGGCAATTCATATATTTACTTGTTTTGTGAGTGTAAAAGATCCAAAAAGAAGTAATATTCCGGATTTTATGATGAATATTCTATTTATGATTTGCCCAGTTGTTTGTATTGTGACAAGTATGACGATTATTTATTTTGGTTTGGGATATTCGTTTGATGTAAGTTTTGTGATGAATATCTTAGTTGGCGTTTTATTGATAGTACTCGGTAATTATTTGCCGAAAGTAAAACGGAATTATGCGGTTGGAATTAAAACATCTTGGGCATTAAATAGTGATGAAAACTGGGTGTTGTCAAATCGTGTGGGTGGCTATTGTATGGTTGTTGCTGGAATCTTATTTATAATACTTGGATTACTAGGTTATGTGACAATAGGAATTGTTGTGATTCTTGTGGCAACTATTATTCCGTGTATTTATAGTTATGTATTATTTAAGCGAGGAATTTAAAATCCTCGCTTGATTTCGTTTTGAATACATTTGAATAAGACTTGAATGGTTTCAATAATCATTTTCTTTGTTTGACTATCCACATTTTGAATGGATTTGATGATTTCAACCATATCAATATTTTTTCTTAAATCTTTTGGATTTTCATAATCGGAAAAGATAGAGTAGATAGTATCAATGACTTGTTTGCGAGTATTGACATCAATGGATCTAAGCCAATTGGATAGAGTGGCTTGGGTATGTTTGGAGAGTTGATCATTTTGTTTAAGATAAATAAAGTCTCCATTTTCAACGCACCAGGTAAATGGATCATGTTGAAGGAGGGATATGGCATCACTTTGAATGATTTGATAGTTGGTTGTTTCTTCAAGTAATAATCCAATAACACTGGATTGGGGAATGGTCTTATGCACTTTAATATGGGTTTGATAAGGTGTAAGAAATCCAGGCCCATCATGGTTGTATATACAAGAAATTGGATTGTGTGTATGAATACCTGCATAAAGGGCTAAGTTTGCTCCTTTGGAGTGTCCTCCTAAGATCAGTTTGTGTTTTGTCTGATAGTTATTCACATAGTTTAAGGCAGAAATTTGACTAGGAATATTTTCTTGAAAACATAGGTTGAAATCTTCTTTCCATCCTACAAAGCTGGCATCGGTTCCTCTAAAGGCAATGTAGTCAATTTGGTTGGGTAAGTGAAGTGTCATGGCACAGAATTGTTTTTCGTTGTCTTTGTCAAAGTTAAATTGAAAATCTGAAATTGTAATGGCTTCATATCGAAGGCAATGTACGAATTGAATGAATAATTCTTCATTTAATTCAGGTACTCGTGTATTAGTGCATAAATCATTGATTTCATTTTCAAAGTCAGCTAATAAATGAATTTCGGATTCAATATCAATGCTTGAATTTTCAAATTTAATATAGGAGATTTGTGAGAGAATCAAAGAGTCCACATTATTAAATGGGTATTCATCAAGGGTTAAATTTCCGTATTCTTTGATGTAGTCAATGATGTTTTTCATAGGTTTATTGTAGTGCATAAATACATTTATTGAAATATGTTCATCACGATTTTTAAAATAATCCAAGTTCGTATACAATAAGGTTAGTGAAGGTGGATTGTTATGTTGATATTTGGGATTTTATGTATTTTTCTTAGTTTAGATGTATTTGTATGTGCATTAGAGCAGGGGGCTACAATTTGTAATATTCATTTTTCAAAAGTACTGGTTTATGGATTGATTTTTGCGCTATGCAGTGCAGGTATGTTTTTATTAGGACATGGAATGTCTATGTATTTCTTTGGACGTCCATTGGCAACTTTAAATAAGTATGTTGCGATTTTTGTGTTTTTAATTCTTGGAATTGGAATGGTCATCTATAGTTTTAAACGTGGAAAGTTTGTGGAAAGACTAAAGGAATTTGATACAAAGGAAATCTTTAAACTTGCGTTAATTGGTGGCTTGGATTGTTTCTTAGTTGGTGTTGGCTGTTATTATATGAATCTTCCTTTTTTGATGGAATCATTCATCTTATTTTTAATTGTTCTTTGTGGGTATATGATTCATTTCTATATTGGTTATTATAATGGAGCTGGATATCAAAAGGCTTATTATTTTCTTTGTGGAGCGGTATACTTATTTATGAGTTTATCATTAATTTTCAGATTAATTCGATTGTAGAGGTGATTTCATGACATTTAATGAAAAGGTGACAATGAAAGATCTTCTGAGCGAAGGATTATATATTTTAATGCAACAAAAGCCTTTTGAAAAGATCACAATCAAACAGATTTGTGATAAGACGGGTGTTATTCGTGGAACTTTCTATAATCATTTCATGGATAAGTATGAGGCATTAGAGTATTTGATTCATCGTATGTTTTTTAAGGGTTTTGAAAATCAAACGAATCCACAAATCATTAAACATATTTTTCAAACGGTAAGTGAGAATCGAGACTTCTTTAAGTCTTGTTACAGAATCACGGGGCAAAACGGTTTTGAGGACTTGATGAGTAATGTGTTTAAAGAAATATTTAGGAATGTATTTTCTTATTTAGATGTGAGTGGGATGAATTCAAAGTTCACAGTGGATTTTCTAGTAGATTATTATGCGAATGATTTATTATACTTTTTGAAGTATTGGATCCAACATAATTTTGAACCGGATGTAGAAACATATTATGCCAAGATAGATGTTTTATTTAAAAACAGCATTAAAGAATTAAATATTCGATATAAGGACTAAATCTAAATTGACAAATTGTGTATTGTCTAGTAGGATAAAAGCGTATAAAAAGGCAATGAAGAGGGCGAGTACCTTTTAGAAATACTTTAGAGAGCTTTTGGTTGGTGAAAAAAAGCGTAGGACTAATTGGGAATAAAGACTTGGAGCTATTTGTATTTCCTGCATTAAAGGAAGCGCTGTTTGTAGACAGTGGCTAAGGCTAGACAAAGTAATTTGTCTGGTAAATTAGGGTGGTAACACGAGCACTTCGTCCCTTTGTGGCAAGTGCCTTTTTTTATGTTATAAAAAGAAAAGGAGCAAACAATGGAAAAGTTAACGCAACAAGAACAAGTTCGTCGTCAGAAGATGCAAGATCTAATTGACATGGGTATTGATCCATTTGGATCTCGTTATGATCGTACTTCAAATTCGGGTATTATCAAATCATCTTATGAAGACAAGACAAAAGAAGAATTAGATGAATTACAAGTAACAGTTAAAATTGCAGGTCGTATCATGACGAAGCGTCGTCAGGGTAAGGCTGGTTTTATGAACATTCAGGATCGTGAAGGACAAATTCAGATCTATGTTCGTAAAGATGAAATTGGTGATGATCAATATGAAATCTTCAAGAAAAATGACATTGGAGATATTGTAGGTATTGAGGGTACTGTCATGAAGACAGATCATGGACAATTGTCTGTTCGTGCTAAAAACTATACTCATCTTTCAAAATCTCTTCGTCCATTACCAGAAAAATTCCATGGTTTAACAGATGTTGAAGAGCGTTTCCGTCGTCGTTATGTAGACTTGATCATGAATCCAGAAGCTAAGCGTATTGCACTAACAAGACCAAAAATTATTCGTGCAATCCAACACTATTTGGATGGTCAAGGTTTAGTTGAAGTTGAAACTCCAGTAATGCAGCCAATCTTAGGTGGTGCAAGTGCTAGACCTTTCGTAACTCACCACAACGCATTAAATATGGACTTCTATTTGCGTATTGCGACTGAATTACCATTAAAACGTTTGATTGTTGGTGGTTTAGAAGGTGTTTATGAAATTGGACGTTTATTCCGTAATGAAGGAATGGATGCAATGCATAACCCAGAATTTACTACAGTAGAAGCTTATGTTGCCTATAGTGATTTACATGGAATGATGGACTTGATTGAAGGTTTATTTGATTCAGTAGCTAACGAAGTATTGGGTACGACAGATATTACTTATCAAGGAACAGAATTATCATTAAAGGCTCCTTTCAAACGTATTCACATGGTTGATGCGATCAAAGAAGCTTGTGGTGTAGATTTCTGGCAAGATATGAGTTATGAAGAAGCTGTTAAATTGGCTGAGGAACATGACATTGAAGTTGAAAAGATCCATAATACAGTTGGACACATCATCAACTTATTCTTCGAAAAATATGTTGAAGAAACAATTGTACAACCAACATTTGTATATGGTCACCCAACATCAATTTCTCCATTAGCTAAGAAGAATACGAAGGATCCTAGATTTGCGGATCGTTATGAATTATTCATTTGTGGACATGAATATGCGAACGCATTCTCTGAATTAAATGATCCAATTGATCAAAGAGAACGTTTCGAAAAACAATTAGAGCTTCGTGAATTAGGTGATGATGAAGCTAACGAAGTCGATACAGATTATGTAGAGGCATTGGAATATGGTCTTCCTCCAACTGGTGGTGTAGGACTTGGAATTGACCGTTTTGTGATGTTATTAACAGATCAAAGAACAATTCGTGAAGTATTATTATTCCCTCACATGAAGAACTTAGGAGATTCTAACAAGAAAGCCGAAGCTAAAAAATCAGTGGAAGCTGCACCTGTAAAGGTTGATTTCTCGAATGTAAAAATTGAACCAATCTTCACAGATATGGTAGATTTTGAAACATTCTCAAAATCAGATTTCCGTGCTGTTAAGATCTTAGCTTGTGAAGCAGTAGAAAAATCTAAGAAGCTATTAAAGTTCACTTTGGATGATGGCCAACGTAAAGATCGCGTTATTTTAAGCGGAATTCACGAATATTATGAACCAGAAGAATTGGTTGGAAAGACTGCAATTGCGATTGTAAACTTACCACCAAGAAAAATGATGGGTATCAATTCTGAAGGTATGTTGATCTCAGCTGTACATGAAGAAAATGGTCATGAAGGACTAAACTTATTGATGGTTGATGACAATATTCCTGCAGGAGCTAAGCTTTACTAAAATAGAAAAGCATATTGATTTAACTATTGAACAACTCTCTGATAAAGGGAGTTGTTTTTTTCTTGTATTATATGAATTTTAAATTCTTGTTAGGAATTGAAGAAAAAGTTAAAAATATAAAGTATAATAACTGTGAAAGGAATTGATAGAATGAAATTATTACCGACGGGAATTGAAAATTTTAAAACTATGATTGATAAAAGTGCTTATTATGTGGATAAAACAAATTTCATTAAAGATGTATTAAATGAACAAGTTGTTTTATATACAAGACCTCGAAGATTTGGTAAAACTTTGAATATGTCGATGCTCTATTATTTCTTTTCAATCAAAGAGAAGGGAAACTCGTATCTATTTAATGGCTTAAATATTTCGAAGAATAAGGATGCTTTAAAGGCTCAAAATAAGTATCCAACGATTTTTATTTCTTTAAAGGAAATGAAAAGTCTAACTTTTGATGCGCAAATTTCATCTTTTTCAAATGTAATTTATGAATTGTTAGAAAAAAACTTAGAAGTATTATCTTCTGATCAATTGTCGGATACAACTAAAGAGATTTTAAATAAATTACATAATCGTTCATCTAGCATTGATGATTTAAAAATTTCATTGAGAGTCGTAACGAATGCGCTATATACTTATTATCAACAAAAAGTTATTGTTCTAATCGATGAATATGATGTTCCTTTGCAGGCTGCCTATCAAAATAATTATTATGAAGAAATGGTTGAGTTTTTAAGAAGTGTTTTTTCTTCAGCGCTTAAAACCAATGATGCTCTAGAAAAAGGTGTTATGACAGGCTGTCTTCGTATTTCTAAGGAAAGTATTTTTACTGGATTGAATAATTTTACTGCTTATTCTGTTCTAAATAATATTAGTAGTGAATCATTTGGGTTTACTGAATCAGAAGTTAAACAGTTGTTGAAAGATTATAATCTATCAGAAAAGATGGATGAAGTAAAAGAATGGTATGATGGATACCGATTTGGTAATAAAGAAATCTATAATCCATGGAGTACACTTATGTATGTTAAAAATGTAACGCAAGATGTGTCTTTTAAACCAATTTCATTTTGGGCAAATACCAGTGGAAATGATCTTGTCGTTAAGTATATTCAAAATGGGGATAAAAAATTACGTAAAGAATTTGATTTATTAATGAGTGGTCAATCACTAATTAAATATATCAAGCCTGAACTTACGTATCGTGAAATGGATAATATCAATAATATTTATAGCTTTCTATTACTAACTGGATATTTAAAGGTCATTAAAGATAGGGGAGAAAACCAATACGAATTGATTATCCCGAATAAGGAAGTTTATGAAATCTATAAACAATCCTTCATGTCATATTTTGAAGATTATACAACAAGCAAGAAAAATGAGCTTTATCAAGAACTTGTAGATGGAGATGCCAAGAAAGTAAATCTATTGTTGAATGATATATTATTAAGAAGTATTAGTTATTTTGACAATCAAGAATCTTTTTATCATGGATTTCTAGTTGGATTGTTGAATGATTATGAGGTAGTATCCAATAGAGAATCTGGTAATGGTAGATTTGATGTATGCGTTTTACCGGAAAACATCTTAGGTACAGTCGTACTTATTGAGTGTAAACATTCAATAAGTGAAGATGATCTGATTGATGATGCCAAAGAAGGTGCAAGTCAAATCGTCGAACAAAAATATCTTGAAGAACATAAATTCAAGAAATATGAAAATGCTGTTGGCTATGGAATATCATTCTATAAAAAACAGTGTTATGTAATTAAAGTGGAATATGATTCTAAAATGTAGTTGGAAAGACTGCAATTGTGATTGTAAGAGTAGAGAGCGTATGGTGTGATACAATTTCTATTCTTTTTTGTCTAACTTATGTCGAATTAACAAATGATACTATGATACATTGAAGAAATGGAGTAAATCGCATAAATAGACTTTGAAGAAACGGAGTTAAATGCATAAAATGACTTTGAAAAAATGTTAAATAAGTTAAATTATGTAGTGTTGTTGTACCATTGTATTGAGGTAGTGAGTTCTTGACGGAATAAACTTAACAAATTATTATTCGTTTTCTTAGATAAAAAAACAGGCAATTTATTATGTTGCCTGTTTTTGTTTATCGAATTTGTCCATTACCTTGGATTATGTATTTATATGTAGTTAGCTCTTCTAATCCCATTGGACCTCTGGCATGAAGCTTTTGTGTGGAGATACCAATCTCACAGCCTAGACCAAATTGTCCTCCATCTGTAAAGCGTGTTGAACAATTCACATATACGGCTGCACTATCAATGGATTGTGTAAAGAGTTTGGCATGTTCTTTGTTTGTAGTTAAAATGGATTCACTGTGTTTTGTCGAATGTTTTGAAATATGTTCAATGGCTTCTTCTACAGAATCTACAATTTTAACGGCAAGAATATAATCTAGAAATTCAGTATCAAAGTCTTCATCTGTAGCTTTTGTTCCTTCAATGATTTTTTGTGCTCTTTTGTCCAATCTGAGTTCAACAGGATATGTATCCAATTGTTTCTTTAGCTTTGGTAAGAATTCATTGGCTATTTTGGAATGTACTAATAATACTTCTTCTGCATTACAAACACTAGGTCTAGAACATTTCGCATTCTCAATGATTTTAACAGCCATATCTTGATCGACTTCATCATCGACATAGATGTGACAAATACCTGTACCCGTTTGAATACATGGTACTTTGGCATGTTCTACACATCGAGAAATCAAATTCTTTCCACCTCTAGGAATCAATAGATCAATATAGCCTACGCCTTCCATTAATTCATTGGCACTTTGATGGGTTGTATCTTGAATCAACTGTACAATATTTGGATTTACACCGCATTTATCAATGCCTTCTTGTAGTGCTTGTACAATCGCATTGGCACTATTCCAAGCTTCTTTACCAATTCTTAAAATACATGTATTTCCACTTTTAATACATAAAGTAGCCGCATCACTTGTGACATTGGGTCTACTTTCATAAATAATCGCAATGACACCTAATGGTACACTTACTTTTTGAACGACTAATCCATTTTCTAATGTTTTCTCATTCAATACTTTTCCAGTTGGATCCTCTAATTTGACGACATCCAAAATGCCTTGAGCCATATCATTTAAGCGTTTATCATTTAACTTCAAACGATCCTTCATGACATCACTTACTATTGCTTTTTCTAAATCGATTTGGTTCGCATTTAAAATATCTTCTTTGTGAGCTAATAAAGATTGTGCCATGGATTCTAAGATTTCATTCTTCTTTTTTTCATCACACAACATCAATGATTGAGTGGCAGCCTTGGCATTTTCCATGATTTCTAAAGTTGACATATTAGGCTCCTTTCTTGGTCACAAAGCGTGTGCCAATACTTTCATTATCTAAAATGGAATACAATGCTTCTGGCTTTTCACCATTGGTGATGATCATATCAAGACCTGCATCCATACATGTTTTGGCAGCCTCTAACTTTGTCTTCATACCACCCGTACCCACATTGGAATTCACGCCTTGTCCAAAGCTTAAAATCTTATCATCCAATTCATAGACAATAGGAATGAGTTTGGCATTTTCATTCTTATGAGGGTCATCATCATACAATCCATTGATGTCCGATAAGATGATATATAAATCGGCATGAATGTTCTTAGCTAGAATAGCCCCCAAATTATCATTATCTCCAATTACGATTTCTTCTGTCGCAATCGTATCATTTTCATTCACAATAGGCAGTACATTTCTTTTTAATAAATGTTCCATGGTGTTAATGAAATTTGTTTTGCGATCGTTATTTTCAATATCTGCCTTGGTAATCAAAATTTGACCAACGATATGATTATATTGTGAGAACAAGGAATCATATGTATACATTAATTCACATTGTCCAATGGCTGCACAAGCTTGTTTTCCGGGAAGATCCTGCGGCTTAGAATCTAAACCTAATTTTCCCATGCCCATGCCGATGGCTCCACTTGATACAAGAATGACTTCATGTCCTGCATTCTTGATGTCGCTTAATACTTCGCATAATTGTTTCATTCTACGAATGTGCAAAAGACCCGTATTTTCGTATGCCAAAGTACTTGTACCTACTTTAATTACTACACGCATATATTTCACTTCCTTTACAAAAAAATATTTTTATAATAATAACACAATTTTATATTTCTAAAATACTTTTTTCTCTCTTTCATTGAGAACGTTTCCATGATTCGTTATAATAAGCGTATGAGTACATTTGAAATAAAAGATATGAATACGGTATTAAAAGAGAACACAATAGGAATATGGAAGTTAAAAAATCATCAGTTGTATGGAGATGATTGCTTCTTAGATTTATTGGGTGTTTCCAAAGATTTATCATATGAAGAATGCTATAAGTTTCATTTAGCACACATTCATCCTGAGGATATAGAACAATTTATAGAATACGCAAAGAAAATAAGTGAAGAAAGAACAGAAATTGTGTATCGTTATATCCATCCTGAAAAAGGAATTATGATTATTCGTTGTTCAGGTAAGAAAATGGAAGATGGTTCGATTGCCGGAATTCACCAGGATATCAGTGATATCGTACGTTTGGAGAAGGATAAGATCGTTGAATCCTATCTTGCAGAAACAAATGTAAAGCTTCGTAATCAAAATGAGGCTCAAAACGATTACTATAAGGAAATCTTGGATGAACTACCATGTGGTGTATTCGCATATACAGTGAAAGAACATAGAATTGTACATTTAAATAAAAGAGCCTTAAAGATATTTCATATAGAAGATTTAGAAGATGCACAGACTAAGATGCATTCCATTTTTAAGAACTTTGAATATCCAGATGCGACCACAAATGATCGATTGATCGCATTAAGAAAAAAGGATGATTCGGTGGATTTTGAAGTTATTATTAATCCTAAAGAACCTTATGAAGCACATGCACTTGCCAAATCAAAGGTGTTTAGAAATTCTGCTGAAGAACGTATTGTCATTACGTGCTTTTTAGATATTTCAAATACGGTTATGTTGAAAAAAGCTTTAGAACAAGCCAAAGAAGGAAGTGAAGCCAAGAGTGCCTTCTTATTTAATATGTCTCATGATTTAAGAACGCCATTAAATGCGATTATTGGTTTTAGTGAACTGATGAAAAGTCATTGGGATAATCAAGAAGTTTCTAGAGACTATCTAGAAAAGATTGATGAATCCAGTCAATACTTACTTTCTTTGATCAATAATATTTTGGAGATGTCTAAAATTGAAAGTGGAAAAGAGGAATTGCACGAAAAACCATGGGATATTTATACATCCATTGATAATCTTCTACAATTCTTTGAACCCGATATTCGTCAAAAGAATCAGACATTGAATTATTCAGTAAATATTCAACACAATATGATTTTAACGGATTCTTTAAAAATCAGAGAAATCTATGTGAATCTAATGAGTAATGCGATCAAATATACCAATGAGGGTGGTACTATTTCCTTTTCTTTAGAAGAAATTGAAAGAGAAGAAGGCTTATCTGACTATAAGGCTATTGTTCAGGATACGGGTATCGGCATTTCTAAAGACTACTTGCCACATATCTTTGAAAACTTTTCTAGACAAAAAACATCCAGTGAATCCGGTGTAATAGGTACAGGTTTGGGTATGCCTATTGTCAAAAAGCTTGTGGATTTAATGCATGGAACCATAAATATAGAAAGT
>ERZ869983.468-NODE-468-length-13315-cov-4.042151_pt1 | contig 13315 bp, 13 predicted proteins | sample MGYA00521106_ERZ869983 | MGnify/ENA primary metagenome ERZ869983 (study PRJEB32232, sample SAMN07284972) | human gut metagenome | biome: human-associated habitat; material: feces | host: Homo sapiens | place: Tanzania | collected 2014-04-05 ...
GTTGTCAAAACAGCCCTTTATATCCCCCTCAACGAACCACTTTGTCCCCGTAAAATATTTCTGCACATATTTGAGTGCCGTATGACAGCTTCTGTTTATACGGAAACCGTGGGAATAGTCGCTAAAGGTTGGCTCATAAATACTCTCTAAGATGAGCCGCACCACCTCCTGTATCAGTTTATCGTCGAATGACGGTATCCCCAGAGGACGCATTTTCCCATTGGATTTCGGGATATACGTTCTCCTTGCCGGGTTAGGCTGATAACTAAAATCCCGCATCTTTTCAATGAGGGCGTTTATCCTTGCCATTCCCATTCCGTCAATGGTTTTGCCGTCTGTTCCGGCTGTCATGTTGCCTGGTTTCGCCTGTATCCGCTGATATGCCAGCAGATAGAATTGTGGATTGTACAGGTTGCGGTATAACCGCTCGTACTTGTAACTCTTGTTACACGCCTTGGATTTTAGGCTTTCCAACACATTTTCAGGACTTCTCATAATGCCTCACGCACCTTTCCTTTTTATGAATTGGTTGACATCCTGCCTCCCTTCGCCATGTAGACGGCTTTCCCGCCCTCGGACTACTACGGAGGCTCCGTTGCCATGCCGGATATTCAGCGTCATCTTTCTTGGGTTTTTACCCCTTGAAATTTATCGCCTTGCGGCATTACGCATAGCCGGATAGTTCCGGCGTTCCGGTTTAGGCAATCTCCAGTTAGACACTTTGGGAAAAGCGTATTGTGATGTCGGTAATGGGTTTTCGTCCTTTTCCGCTTACTGCGGCTGGCTGTCATAAGTATCGTGCGGTCTGTGTTTACCTGTCACATTCCGCTATGACATACGGCGAATACAACCATCCTGCGCCGCCGGGTCGAGTATCCCGCCTCGGACTGCCCTTAAAGCAGTTTAGCCTTGCTCCTCATTCACAATGTTGCGTCTTGCCGCTCAGTCGTGGGTAGATGGTTTTCCCAACTTGCGATTTTTCCGATACGCTATTGTCCCCCTTGTGGTTTCCCTCCGGGGTAAATCGGATGACGCTAAAGTGACGCTTTTCACGTCTTTGATACTTTTCTTTACCGGCTTGCTAAAGCCGGGTTCCCAAAATGCCCGCACACCGCCTTTGGATGAAAAGCGGCGCTTCTGGACGCGCAATAAATTTCAATCATACGGCCATATACGATGACGAAAATCACGATGTTTAAGGCAATCATGGTAAGCTGGATCAGGAAGGACTGGAGCCAGAGTCCGAACAGAGGGCCTAACTCCATCGCCTCAAGCTCTGTCCGCAGACTGTCCAGCACATCCGGCGTGATTTCTGTCCCGTTCTGGATAATGCCCGCTGACTGCTGGATCACATACTGGCTCACATCAAAGACCGCCAGCACGATATTGAAGGTATTCGTCAGGATCATCACAGCCACAAAGGTTTTGAACACCCACTTAAAAAACATCCATGTGTCAACTTCATGGAGGTTGTTGCGTTCTATGAGCATCTGTATCAGTTCATAGGTCATAACAAAAGTGAGGATGACCCCGGCGATTGGCAGAATGGCAGTTTCGGAGATCTGTCGTATCATGGAAAAGACCCCGGCGTTCCAGTCCGCCGGGGTCGTGCCTACCTGTGTGGCGATTTCGCCAACGCTCTGATTGACGTTATCGAAAAGGCCGTCCAGATTTCCCATGATACCATCGACGAGCAGACCTTTCAGCCATTCAACGATTGCGTCGATGATAAAGTCCATACATCAGCTCCTTTTCTGGAAAAAGGGACAACGGGTGACACTTAGCTGAACAGGCCGGACAGCAGAGGGATAAGCTGAAGGCCGATCAGAACGACACCGCCGCCAGCCATGAGCTGCTTAATGCCCTGTGATTTTGCCGCAGGGTTGTCCGACCCGTAACCTTCCAGAAGGTTGATGACGCCCCATACCGCCAGACCAGCGCCAAGAGCCATGACCAGAATTTTAAGAATGTCGATTGCCTGATTGAAAAATTCCATATACGTTCCTCCATTTTGTTTGTTTGATGGTTTTAGGTACAAAAAAAGCCGCCCACATCGGCGGTGCTTCGGGTCATCATGGCCCGAAGTTACACAAACTCGTCGCTGTCCAGATCATCGAAATTCAACAGGTCAGCTTCTTCGTCCGTGTCGGAGCCGTCCACTTCGTACACCGTGTATTCGTCCTCCGGCTTTAGTCTCAATGGCCGGTGGCGGAACAGGCTTTCCAAGCGGAAGGCGTTTTTCTTTTTATCAAATTCGGCTGTGTACTTGTAATTCGGGTGCTTTTTCAAGTCATACTTCGGGGACAGGAAAGGCGGGAGCCCCCTAAGCTGCAAGATACATTTATCCCCGGGCATGGTGGTGATCTCGCTGGTGGTCATCAGCTCCCGGCCAAGCCGCTGCGTATTCTGGCTGTAACTTTCAGACTGTCCACGGCTTCGGCCCTCGGTCTGCATGGAGATGGTGGCCTTGCCCAGCCAGTTTTCCGAAATATCCTTTAGGGTGGAAGCCTCCCGGCCTCCGAGGAATACGATACTGTCCATGTTGCCCATGATGGTTTCGGAATGGTCTTTGTACAATGCCTTGCACTGGCTCATAGCCTGATAAAAGAGCGTCAGGCTGATCTCCCGGGAGCGGATGACGGCCACAATCTTTTCCAGCCCCGGCACCTGCCCGGTGTTGGCCGCCTCGTCCCACAGCACCCGCACATGGTAGGGCAGACGCCCGCCATAGGTGTTGTCAGCCCGTTCACACAGAAGGTTGAACATCTGCGAAAAAGCGAGGGCAACCAAAAAGTTGTAGGTGGTGTCCGTGTCGCTGATAAGAAAGAACAGCGCTGATTTTTCATCCCCCAGCTTATCAAGCTCCAGCTCGTCATAAGACATGATCTCCCGAAGCTGGGGAATATCAAAGGGGGCCAGTCTTGCACCGCAGGAAATTAAAATGCTTTTGGCTGTCTTGCCGCTGGCGAGCTTGTATTTCTTATACTGCCTCACGGCGAAGTGCTGGGGGCTGCGGCGTTCCAGCCCGTCAAACATATAGTCCACCGCATTTTTGAAGGTTTCGTCATCCTCCCGGACTTCCATGCTGTTTATCATTTCCACCAGCGTATTCATGTTGCGTTCTTCCTCCGGCCCCTCAAAGACGATGTAGGACACAAGGGCGCAGTACAAGAGGGTTTCTGCTTTTGTCCAGAACTCGTCGCCCTCCTTGCCGTCGCCTTTGGTGTTGGCGATCAGGGCGGTAACAAATTTCAAAACATCGCTTTCTGTCTTGATATAGGCCAGCGGATTGTAGTGCATGGATTTTGAAAAGTCGATACTGTTGAACACCCGCACCCTGTATTTCTCCCGTTGCAGAAACCGCCCGCACTGGTCGAGGGTGCCGCCCTTCGGGTCTACCACCACATACGAGGAATGGGCTTGAAGGAGCTGCGGGGTCAACCAGAACCTTGTCTTTCCCGAGCCGGACGATCCGATGACACAGGCGTTTAGGTTCCGGGCATTGGCGGGTATCTTCGGACGGGTGTTCATGGTAAGGAACTCCGTCCCGGTCAGAATGACATTGTTCTGAAATTTAGGGTCTACAAACGGCTTTATATCCTCCTTTGTTCCAAAGCGGGCGGTGCCGTACTCTGCATCCCGCCGGAATTTTTTCGCCTGCCTGATCTTTGACTGTATCAGCAGATACACCCCAGCCGCACCGGCAAGGCCCACCAGCAGGTCAATACCTCCCAGCCCCGGCCAGTAGGTTTCAAAGGCTTTGGGGAAGGTATCGAGCATCCCCATGAGCTTTGTCCCGAAGTCTGTGCCGGGGGCGATCCGGTAGGCCGTCCCGATTTTGGAGAAGAACCAGAACACAAAGAGGTACGGCAGGTTTGGGAGCACATATTTTCTGATCTTGTCACTCAACGTCCGTCCTTCACCGCCTCTCTGGTCCGCTGCTTTTCCTTTGCCTGCGTCCTGATTTGCTCCGTGAATTTCCGAAGCTGGCCGAGGATGGAAGCCTTGTCCTGCTCTTTGTTCAGCACCTTTGCGCTGTACTTCTGGAAGGCCGCCGTGATAGCGTCCGCCTGATTGGCTTTGAAAAACAGCAGGTAATGACCGGGGCTCACTTTATGGAAAGCGTAGTCCACATGGAACTCCTTCGCAATCCGGTCAAAATCCTTTGGAGCTCCCACATAGGGCATGGTGCTTTTGCCGCCATAGTGGTTCATCAGCTTTTTCACGCTCTGGCGTCCCTGCGGGGTCAGCGCCTTCCGGTGGTGCTTTTGCAGCGCCCGAACCACCTTGCCAAGAGCGGCAGCCAGCACTTTTCCTGTGAGCTTCGTTGTCCTGATCGAAAGGGCAACCGTTTTTTGGTTTACTTCTTCCTGCATAAAACCTCCTTTCCGTCGGGGTTCCCGCTATCCGGGAGGCCCCCGTACAATCTCGGGGAACAGAAAACCTCGGGCCAATGTGGCCCGAGGCTTACCGCTCGGCATCTCTGCCGGACGGAGCTTTCTTTTCCGGCTCCGTCTGGACTTTTTCGTCCTGTTCCCGCATGGTCTGCAAGATAGAGGGCTTCTTTTGAAGCCGGGAGGGCTTTTCGCCGGACAGCGGCTTGATACATTCCAGACGGTCAGCCGCCCGGATGGCGTTGTCCGTGAGCTGCCTCTGCCATGCGCCCACGCTGGGAGCCCAGCGAAAGCCGCTGCTTTTCAGCTCGGCCCGGGTGTCCGCGTCAGGCTTTCCGTCAAAGAACACCTGCAAGCGGTTGTCCTCCCGGTTCATTTCCACACGGCCCCCATCGAACTCCCAGCCGGAAAATTCCTGCTGTGCCTGTTTGGAAAGCTGTTCGATACGGGCCTTTACCCGGCGGATCTCCGCATTGTTGTTGGTAAGCTGGTAGCTTTCAAAGGGCCTCGGATCGCTCCGCCAGCTTGACGCCATGCTTGCTTTCAGCTTTTCGATCTGATCCGGCGACAGCAGCGCACAGCCGTCCAGCTTGCCATGCTTGCGGTAATAGGCGTTGACCTCCTTCATAATGAGCTGGGAGCGTTCCAGCCCGTCCAGCTTCTTCTGGAGCTTTTCAATCGCTGCCGGGTCATCGGCGCTGATCCCGCCCATGCCGGTGCTGCGTATCTTATCCAGCAGCCCTTGAATATGCCGCCATTCCTCCATGTTGCTATCCCTGGCCCGGTTCTGTTTTTCCTTCTTTCCTACCGGGAAATTGGCAGGTCCGGCGATCATCACAGAGGGAACCCTTGCGTCAATGGCAAAGCTCTGGTTCATGTTTTCGGCCAGCTTGCGGGCGTAGGTGTCTAACAGATGGTCGATCTTCTCATGGTACATGGGGTCCACCCGGGATTTCTGCTTTTCCGCTATGGCGGCGGCCTTGTCCACCATTGCCCGGTATTCCGCCGTTGCGCTCCCTTCCTTGTAGTCGGAAAAGCTGTTCATTTCTTTTGCCCGGCGGGCGGCTCCTTCATTGATAGGGTAATAGTTGATGGTATGCACCTCCTTTATGCTTCGGGCCATGCTGGCCCGAAGTCTTACCGTTCTTCATGAGAAGGCCCCGCCTTGTCCTTTTTCGGAGCGGGTGGGGCTTCTTGAAACCGTTTGAGTGTAGCGAGAATGGAGTGGACAGGCTCGGCCTTTTCAGGATAGGCAAATATCCGGTGTTCCGGCGGAATGTCCTGCGGCCCGTGGTAATACTCCTTGAAGCCCTCCGGGACTGCCGACACATACCCACCGGGAGCGAATACGCCGCCCTCGTTGATACGCACATCCCGCCCGTATGCTTCATAATCGAAGTAGTTCTGAATGTGCTCCGGTATGTCGATGGTCCCCAGCTCGTCGGCGTAAAGATGGCCCAGCCCTTCATCATCGGAAATATCCGGGTAAAAGCGGTAAAGGTCAAGGTTCTGCGTCAGGTTTATCAAATCCTTCACGCTCCTTGTGTGGTTTCCCAAGACAAGAGCGGCTTCAAAGGTTTCCAGTCCGCCCTTATCCCGTACTTCCAGCAGGGCGTGGCCCAGCTCGTTCAGCTCGTCGATGTTCTCACATTCGTAGAGATGATCGTAGAGCCCCAGCACATCACTGTCAAAGCTGGTAAAGAACACTTCGCTGTACCGTTTCCCGTCTATCCCGATTTTGGCAAGGGCGGCCTGCAACTCCTGTGTCGTCATGGGGAAATGTACCGTTGTCCCTACCTCAATCCCCATTAAGGGGTATAGGGCTGTATTGGTTATATAGGCTTCAAACATGGGCTCATTCCTCCTTTCCGGCCCGGTCAACCAGCGCCTCATAAATCCCGGCCATAATGTAATCGGCGCAAGGGAGGGCAATCGCGTTTCCCAGTGCCTTGTAGCGTTGCAGAGGCCGGATCTCCACGCCGTCCGCCCCGTACTTTGTCCAGCCCTCCGGCAGCCCCATCAGCCGTTCACTTTCTGTTTCCGTCAGAAAACGGATACAGCCGCCCTTCGGGTCGCCCTCATACCAGAAGGCAAAGGGCGTTACATCACTGGCTAAAAGAGTGGGAAAAGGGTCAGTTGGTAATCCGAAGCTGTTTCGGAAGGCCGTTTCTTCCTGCCTTTTTGCCGCTCCCCGCATACGGAAGCACTGAAAGGGGTGGATGACTGGTATCTGCCGCCCTGTTTCAAAAGAAGCTGTTCGATCTCCTTCGGCGGCGGCCCGCCCGCCCTCTCCGCAAGGCGGAGGAAGTGGGAGCATTGGACGGGGCTTAAATAGTATGTCTGCGGCACGTCTGCCTCCAAAATCCGCCACGACGAAAATCCGCTGCCTTCGTGCCAGCCTTCGGGAGCCTGCCCAATACTGGGCGTCCATGAGTCGCCAGCACACATCAGGCGTTCCCCCTCGCACCATTCCGGCGTTTCCCCATCTTCCCGAAGGAGGCATTGGAACTTCGGTGTCCGAGAAGGCGGATAAGACGGCTCTAAAGTCCATCCGGTCATTTGTAGAAAACGCTCCCATGACGTTTTCCCAAACAGCGATAGCTGGATATAGGTTATCAGTAGCATCCCTCATTTCCTGTATGATACGAAACGCCTGATAGAACAGGCTTGATTTTGCCCCGGCAAGGCCGGAGCGGTTGCCGATCAGAGAAAGGTTCTGACAGGGGGAACCGAAGGTAATTACATGAACCGGCGGGATTTTCCCGCCGTCCACCTTCGTAATATCCCCCAAATGCACCATGTCGGGAAAGTGCCTTTTGGTTATGGAGATGGGCGCTTTTTCAATCTCACTGGCCCATACCGGACGGATACCGCACCGGGAAGCAGCCAGAGGGAACACGCCAATCCCGTCGAAAAGGCTTCCCAGCTTAATGTCCGGCATGGCCCGGGGTGCCGTGTCCCTTCACGGCAAGCACCCCTTCCAGTGTGGTCGCCGCAATGCCCAGCCGCCCGGCAACCGCAATATCATTTTTTACATCCTCGTCCACAGCGCTGCCGCAGACAATCAGGGTGTGGGAGCGCCGCAGCATATCCCGGCGCATATCAATCCCGGCCTTGTGTTCCTCGGGAACGCTGTCATTCAAAAACAGCGGCAGATACAAGAGCGGGCAGATCGGGGAAAAGCCCGCCTCATAAGCAAGACGGCAGTAGTGGGCCGCCAGCTCCATATCAACATCCGGCTCGCCGCTCCATGCGGCGGTCAGGTATGCTAAAGGTCGTTTCATTGGTTGAGCCTCCATTTCTGTTTTGGTTTAGGGAAAAGCAAGAGTTCGCCCAACCCCTCCGCCCCTTCCCCCGGGAAGGGGAACGGCTCTGGAGAATTTATATCCCCGTCGCTTGACCGGGAAAAAGCATAACCGGGAGAAATCCGTCAAGGGTGCCTCTGGCACCGCCTGCGGCGGCGCTGCCCTTGACTGATTTTCCCGGCTATGCTACGGAATAACTGGCGACGGGGAATCATTTATATCTCCAGAGCTTCGGGGCGCGGGGCAGAGCCCCGCAATCCTCGGGCCATGCTGACCCGAAGTTTGGGCTTACTTTTCCTGTTCGGTTTTCTTCTCCGGCTTTTCATGTTCCTTCTGCTGACCCTTCCAGTCGTCCAGCAGCTTGATGATCTGGTCCTTCATTTCCCTCGGCGTAGTTTCCTTGCCGAAATACTTGCTCAGTTCCGCACCTGTCAAAATCACTTTGTCTACCTCCTTTTTGTCCTCCATCATAATGCCGTCGATCACATCCCCGTTGAGCAGCTTCTTTTCGTCCAGCTCACGCATACGCTTTGCCTGCGCCTGTGAAGGCGAGGACTGCTGGCTGTCAATGGCGACGGCGATATAGTTCTGGTTCTTCTTGCCGATATAGGAAAGCTCCACCGCCGTAGTAAAGCCCAGCTTTTTTTCATCCATCAGCTTCATCAGGTCGGGAACCAGCTCATTGAGCCGGATATACCGCTGCACCTGCTTGACCGCCATCTTATTGCGCTCGGCTACAATTTCGTTGGAGCGTTTTCCTGCGTCCTTCGGGTCAATCTGGCCCGAAGTGCGGGAGCCCTGGTGCTTGATGGCCTCAAGCTGCATTTTCAAGGCTTTGGCCCGCTCACTGGGGAGGATTTCTTCACGCTGGTTGAGATTGTCCTCGACCATCTGCGTGATGGCTTCATCGTCCGTCAGATTGCGAACAATACAGGGCATATCCGCATATCCGGCAAGCTCGCTGGCCTTCTGGCGGCGGTGGCCGGACACGATCTCATAGCCGCCATCCTCACGGGGACGGACGATAGCGGGCTGGGTCACGCCCTTGTCCTTGACGCTGGACACCATAGCCCGCATTTCTTCATCATCCCGAACCTCAAAGGGATGGTTCTTGAAGGCGTGAAGCTCGTTCAGCTTGATATAGACGATCTGTTCCTTGCCCCGGCGTGGTGCATCCTTCGGTTTTTCGGGTTCCTTCGGAGCGGGAGCGGCCTGTACCGTTGGCGCCGTTTTTTTCTCCGGTTCCTTTTTGACCGCATTTTCCGGTTTCTGTGCGGGAGCTTCGGGCTTCGGGGTTGCGGCCTTGTCCTTATCTGCTTTCGGGGGACGGCCCCGGCGCTTCGGCTGTTCCGGCTCTTTGGGTTTTTCCTCCGCTTTCTTCGGAGCCTCCGGCTGCTTTTCCGGTTTTTCCGTTTTTGCCGGGGCAGGCTTTTCCCCGCTGGGAGCTGCCGCCCGTTCCTCGACCTTCTTTTCCTTCATAATTTCAGCGAAGTTATAGACGGAAACCTGCGGGTTCTTTACCTCCGGTTCCGTCTTTTTTTCCGGCTCCGGAGAAACGGAAACCTTCTCCGGCTCTTTTGGGGGAGCGGGAGGCGTTTCCTTGCCCGGCCCGCTATCCGTTACCGGCTGTTCCGGCGTTTTTGTGGTTTTATCATCTGCCATAAGCATTTACCTCCTGTTTTTTGGCATGAAAAAAGAGGCTCAACTTTTCAGTCAAGCCCCCGTGGGAAGTTCCTCCTTTCTCCGCCATGATACAAAAATACCGCCCGTAGTCTCGTTTGGGCGGTACTTTGTGTAAGATTGGCAGTCCATTATTAAGTTTTTTATTATGTTCCCTTTGTACACCGTTGCAACTCTTCCTTAATAAATATTCTTTATAATACTTTACTTCCATTTGCTGTCAGTTTAAATTTCATTCCTAATAGTTCTGACGCTCTTCTGCACATCAACATTCTTCCAAGAAAGATTTCAAAATACTCGCACATACTACAGATTTCTTCATCAATCTGTAAATTCAGGGTAATTACCTTTTTTTCCAGATTCAATTTTACTGTCGCATTTGTTACTGCATAATTGACTCTGTCATGTTTGTCAAAATTCGCTTTTTCCTTTGTTCTGACTCTGTCACGTCTTACATCCGTTTTATCTGCCAGAATCAAGGCTGCTGAAATCGCATCTACTGCCCCGCCTGTCGATTCATCATGATTCCCGATTGCGGATGCAATTTGAATTCTATCCTCTAATGCCATGCCTTCTTTTTCTAAAATGTGATATGCAAGCAGACCTCCATATTCTCCATGATTTTTCCGATTAATGGCATTTCCTACATCATGCATTGCGCCTGCAATCTGCGCCAGCTCTACTTCATGTTCCGAATACCCTAATTTCTTCAAAATCATGCCCGCGCGCTTTGCAACAATTGCACAGTGTTTTTCTGAATGTTCGGTATATCCTAACACTCCAAGATTCTCATTTCCTTTTTTTAAAAACGCTTTTACTTCTTTGTTTTTTAATAATTTTTTATAATCTAATTCTTCTGATTCTTTTCTCATTTTTCTAATATCTAAGGCTAATATCCGATAATCTTATTTCTACCTCATATCCTTTCTCTTTCATCATGTATTCCACACCTTTTTTCGCCAAATCAATATGATTTTTCGGTGCAATTACAACTTCTTTTATCGGTAACAGACGATTACTTAAAGGAATTTCAATATAAGGGATTAAAAATCCATCTTTTTCCCGATACAATACTTCCGCTTTTTTCTTAAAAATAAATCGATACTCTTCCTCTTCTTTAAATGCGCTGTGTTTAAAAAACATAGCATAGACTGCTGCAATCTTCTGAAATTTCCGGCATGCTTTTCGATAAATCTCATTATTTCTGTTCTTTGCACCTGCTTCTATGATATTGGAGAAAGACATCTCCAGTTCTTCCGGAAGGTCCGTGTTTAAAATTTTACGAATTGCTTCTTTTTGCTGTGCTTTTTCATATAAAACAAATCCATGATATTCAATAATATTGTCTTCTTCAATTCGCTTGATAATTTTTTTGCCGTCAAATCCAATATTGTATCCGGTTTTATTGCCAAATTCGGACCACATCGTAATGCTGTCCCTGCACTTTGAAAAAGACAAAATAAAATACTCTTTATTTCTTCCACCATCAAGAAAAACCTTTTCTTCTAATACATCTTTTAAAAACATCTCCCACCAGTCTTCATTTCTAATCAATTCTTTACAAATATCTCGAATAATCGCTTCAATATAGGAAAATTCTTTAGGGTCATTTAAAAAATCGCTTTTCGTTGCCCAAAAACAGTTGTTTTCTAAAATTCCATTGACTCCATTACATTTTGTATAATGATAGAGCGTAGATGCCTCTTTTACGTGCTTTAATTTAATCTGTTTACTTGCCATTTCTTCAACTCCTGAACCTTTTTTTCAAAGTTAATTATAGAAAGTTTATGTAAAAGTTTATGGATTTGGAAAATTAAATTTGGGTAAAAAAATAGAAAGAGAGCGGAACAAAAAGAATCTCATCTTTTCATTCCGCTCTTCTTTATTTCTTTCTTATTCTACTTCTTCTGGTTCCATGCTTCGCAGATGTTCTTTGATTTCTCCGATATCATATTTCTGACTATATTCGGTTAAATAAGAATAATATTCCGTATTATCTGCCGGATAAATCTTTGAATTGTGAATATGGATATCAGAAGTATCTTCTCCACTCTTCATCAGTGCCACCATAGCACTTGCGCAGTGAGATGCGATACGTCCGAAGCTATTTAAAATATCATTAAATACGGTTCCTTCTTCCAGACCACATTCACCCTTGCTTAAACGTTCTGCATGGTGCATTTTCAGTTCGTCACATGACCTTGTAATAATCACGCCAAGTGGTGCAACTCTCTGTGCCAGCTCTCTGTCATCATTTACAAACGCATTGCTTGTAATATTAATCACTTCACGAACCGCTTCCATAACCACATTTAATTCATCCCAGGCTGTTTCTGAAAACTCTGTATGATTTTCATGCATTTCATTTGACATATATCCAATATAAGAAGCATGGTCTCCAATTCGTTCAAGGTCATTAATCATGTGAAGATATAAAGAAACCTGCTTAGTCTGTGCCGTGTTCATCTCTCTTTTTGTCAACTGAACAAGATATTCACCCAGACGACTCTCATATTTATCAATCAAGTTTTCTTTTCTCTGTACTTTATTGAATTTGTCCTGCTCATAGTCATTAAGCAGATTCATTGCACGATTTACATTTTTGCGCACTTTTTTTGACATTCCGTTCATGACACGATGACACTGTGCAATGGCAAGCGCCGGATAATTAAGCAAACGTTCTTCCAGTAAATCAAAATCTTCTTCATCTTCCAGTTCTTCCGCACTGTCTTTTACCAGCCAGCATACTAATTTTTCAACTTTAGAAATAAACGGAAACAGTACAATTACGGTTGCTACACGGAATACGGTATTTAACAGCGCAATGGCTACCGGTGTCATAATCATATCCATAAATGTAAAATGCACAATCGCATTTACGGTATAGAAAACAATGGACCACAAAATCAGACCAAACAAGTCATTAATCAGATAAACAAGTGCCGTTCTTTTTCCGTTTTTATTTGCTCCGATTGCAGAGATTAAAACCGGACATGCTGCACCAACACCAATTCCAAGTACGATTGGAAATGCACTTGCAAAGGTTAAGATTCCTGTTACGGATAATGCCTGCAATACACCAACGGTTGCCGATGCACTTTGAAGCACTGCGGTAAATAAAACACCAACTAAAATACCTGCAATTGGATTTGAAAACATCGTAAGCATGTCTACAAAAACCGGATTTTCACGAAGTGGTGAAACCGCTCCACTCATCATCTGCATACCTGTCATTAAAATCGCAAAACCAAGCATGATATTGCCGATATTTTTATGTACCGTTCTTTTACAAACCATGCGCAGAATTGTACCAATGACTGCTACAACTGCTGAAATTGTTGCTGTAGATAAGACTTTTGCAATTCCACTTGAACCTTCAATATAGGAAAGACATAAAATCCAGCCTGTAATACTTGTTCCGATATTCGCTCCCATGATGATACCGATTGCCTGTTTCAGTTTCATCATACCGGAGTTTACAAAACCAATTACCATTACTGTCGTTGCTGAAGATGACTGAATAACACTGGTAACACCTGTTCCAAGTGCAACTCCCTTAAGTGGAGTATTGGTCATCTTGTACAGAAAAGCTTCTAACTTGTTTCCTGCAACCATTTTCAGACCGTCTCCCATTAAGGACATACCAAATAAAAACAGGGAAACTCCGCAAAGCAGCGACAAAACCATTGAAAATATTTCCATACTTTTCTCCTCTTTTATCCGTTTTTTCTACCTATATCTTGATATAAGGATATGATTTCTGTCAAAAACAAGAGAAGTTAACATTTCCTTAACCTATTCTTTTCTTGTTTTTAACATTTTCTTTTTTATTATGCCACATCACCTCAATGATTACAATCTCTGGATTGTCGAAAAAATAAAAATTTTTTTACAGGTTCTCCATTATTTTCTACAAATTTTAATAAAATAAGCCCT
>ERZ869983.471-NODE-471-length-13305-cov-3.415936_pt1 | contig 13305 bp, 10 predicted proteins | sample MGYA00521106_ERZ869983 | MGnify/ENA primary metagenome ERZ869983 (study PRJEB32232, sample SAMN07284972) | human gut metagenome | biome: human-associated habitat; material: feces | host: Homo sapiens | place: Tanzania | collected 2014-04-05 ...
CCAAACCTGAAAAACCTGGAACACCAGAAAGCATGGGAGAAATTCCAGAGTGTTCCGGAAGGACAGAAAAACCAGTACCTTGTTCAGGCGATTCTGGAAAAAGAGAACCGGAAGTGGATGGAAGATATCATCCAAAAGACGATCAAAGAAAGTGTTCGGGAATTAAACATTTGTGGCGATGCGGAACAAAGTGGAACAAATCCACCGTCTGAGGATATCCCGGATCAGATGATGGATTTCCTATCTCAGATGGAAAATATGTAAAGGGGGTGAGGCCTATGATTGTGCGATACATACATTGTTGGATCTGCTAGGGACAGGAGTAAAACAGCATCGATATCTTTGGTAGGTATTGTGAATAGCTTTCCATGCATCTTTGGAGTATGTTGTGTGTAGCGAAACGGAAAGGAGAAACGATATGACAGAGATGAAGAACATATGCGGAAAGATCCCGAAGGACTTACACGAAAAAGTAAGAGAAGAGATTGAACTGACAGAAAGCAGCACACAGAAATTTATACAGCAGGTCATCGAAGAACATTTTGAAAGACTTGCAGGAAAAGGAGAAATGAGCATGGGAACAGCAAGAACAATCGCAGTACAGGTATCAGAGGAATTATTTCAGAGATTAAAAACAGTCATCGCAAAAAAAGGCATGAAACAGAAAGACTTCTTAATTCAGATCATCGAAGAGGCACTGGAAAAGGCAGAAGGCGAATGGCAGAACAAAGACAGCATGGAAGAAACGGAACCTGCAACCGAAGAATCTGGAACAGAAGAGACTCAACCGGACGAGGAAACCGAACCGGAAGGAGAAAACGAACCGGGCGAGGAAAGCGAACCGGACGAAGAAACTGAACTGAAAGAAGAAAGTGAGCCGGACGAGGAAACTCAACCGGAAGAAGAAACCAAAGCAGAAGAACCAACAGAATGGTAACAAACAGATACAGAGAAACCAACAGGCGGTATGAGAAAGATCATGCCGCCTGTTTTTATCAGCAAAGGAGGTTGATAACCGCAACCATTCAATTTTTTGATCTCTTTAGCGGAATCGGCGGATTCCGTGAAGGCTTAAGACGTGCAGGGGGATTTACCTGTGTCGGACACTGCGAGGTGGATACTTATGCGGATAAGAACTACCGATTGCTGTTTAACACAGAAGGGGAGTGGTATTGTAGTGATGCACGAACAATTGAACCAGAACGAATGCCGGATTTTGATCTGCTCTGTGCAGGATTTCCTTGCCAGGCATTCTCTATCGCCGGAAAGCGGGAAGGATTTGCAGATGCAAGAGGAACCCTCTTTTTCGAGATTGCCCGGCTTCTCAAAGCTAAAAGACCCCAGTATTTTATCCTTGAAAATGTTCCCGGTCTGCTTTCGCATGACAAGGGGCGGACATTTTGCACCATCCTCAGTACGCTTTCGCAACTGGGGTACCATGTCGAATGGAAAGTGCTTAACAGCAAGGATTTCGGAGTCCCCCAAGCAAGAAAACGGGTGTATATTGTCGGATATCTTGATTTCCGATGTGCCGGAAAAGTATTACCTGAACCAGAAACAAATGGAGCAGCTCTTGTTCAAGTCCGGGCAGGAAGTCAGGGGAAAAGAGTTTATAGTCCAAGAGGATTAAGCTGCACCCTGACATCACAAGCCGGAGGAATGGGTGGAAAGACAGGATTATATGATGTGGGTGTTCCAATTAAAGAAAATACAAAGCTCGGCTACAAACTTGCAAGAGAGGGTGACAGCATCGATTTAGGCTATGCGAATCTCAACAGCAGGAGAGGAAGAGTCGGACATCAGATCGCACATACCCTGACAACAGGTGTTCAACAGGGAACGCTGCACTTTGTCGATCTTTCACCGCCGCCGGTGGTAACGGAAGAATGCAGAAGCCTGAACACCAGACAATGCGGTGTCCACAAATATAAAGGAGAATGTTCTGGTGTATTAGCAGAGGATGGAGCAAGAGCAGTCTTAACACCAGCAAAAGAAAATGTCTGGCAGAACGGCAGACGCATGAAGGAACCGGAAGAACCAATGTTCACGATTACTGCAACAGATCGTCATGGCATCTTGTATCACGGAAGAATACGCAGGCTGGTTCCAAGAGAGTGTCTGCGTCTGCAGGGATATTATGACTGGCAGATCGATAAGATCATAGACTGCACATCGGATGCACAGCTATATAAACAGGCTGGGAACGGGGTAACTGTTACGGTGATCGAAGCAATCGGAGCACTACTGCGAAAGGCAGATGCGGAGCGAAAAGAACGGGAACTGTCTGAGAAAGGATAGTGTCGGTGATGATTGGAATTCAGGATCAGTACTTTGGTACGGAAATCGAGATGACAGGGATCACCAGACAACGGGCTGCCGAAGTTGTAGCAGAACTGTTCGGGACAGAAGCCGTTTATGAAGGTGCGTATTACGGAATATGGTCAGCGAGAGATCGGGAAGGAAAAAAGTGGAAGTTCATGTCTGACGGAAGCATTGATACACAAAGAAAATCAGGTGGTCGAATCGTATCAGCAGATGGAGAATATTCAACAGAGATGGTATCACCGAAATTATCCTATGATGAAATGGGAAAATTACAGGAAGTTGTACGCTGTCTGCGGAGACATGGAGGTTTTGTCAATGAGTCCTGTGGTCAGCATGTTCATGTAGATGCATCGAATCATACACCGCAGAGTCTGAAAAATGCGCTGACAATTATGTATGCAAAGGAAGATATCCTGTTCAAAGCACTGAAAGTGCAGGAAAGAAGAGCAAATAGTTATTGTCAGAGGGTGCGACCGGAGGTATTGGAGAAAATCCGAAAAATACCAAATAGATCAATCACTATGGACCGAGTAAGAAATGTCTGGTATGGAGGTAGGGATGGAAGTCATACCCATTATGATCATACCCGTTATTATGCGTTAAACCTCCATGCTGTATTTTCCAAAGGAACATTGGAGTGGCGCTGTTTTGAAAGTACCCTTCATGCAGGAAAAGTGAGGGCGAACATTACACTGGCACTTGCGATTTCCGCACAGGCGATCAATCAGAGATCCACCCAGATGAAAAAGACACCGATCTCAGAAAACCCGGCGTTTACATTCCGAACGTTTTTGTTGCGGCTCGGATTAATCGGAGAAGAATATAAGAATGTACGGAAACATCTGCTGGCAAATCTGGAAGGTGATCTGGCATGGAGATATGACAAAAGCACATATGAGTGCCTGAAGAAAAAACAAAGGACGGAAGACGTCAGATCGAGGTGAGGAAAATAGAAGAAAGATATTATTTTGCATATGGAAGTAACATGAACCTGGGGCAGATGAGATTCCGCTGTCCGGATGCAGAAGTGGTTGGAAATGTCCGGCTGGAAGATTACCGGCTGGCATTCCGTGGCAGAGCTCCGGGAAATGGCGTTGCAACTGTGCTTCCGGAAAAAGGAAGCTGTGTGGATGGAGTCTTATGGAAAATCACAGAAGCTTGTGAAAAGAATCTGGATTTTTATGAAGGATTTCCGAATTTTTATGGGAAAGAAACCATTCAGGTAAAGGATCAGGCTGGAACTGCAAGGGAAGTATTCGTATACACGATGAACTCCCCTCATAAGGATGTTCCGGCAAGACCATCGAAATTTTATCTGGATGGAATTCTGGAAGGATGTCTGGAAAACGGTTTACCGACAAAGTCGGTGATGGATGCAGTAAAACGCACCAGACAGGAAATGAAAAAAGCAGAAAAGCAATATACAAGATAAATGTTACCGCAGAGGGAGAGCCTTCTGCGGTATTTTACTGAACAATGTATTTATTATCAGAAAGGAAACACACATGAAGGTGAAGAATTTAAAAACCAGAATCGCAGCCTTTGGACTGGCTGTCCTGATGGGCGTCAGTACCTTAAGTAGTGCCAATGCGTTTGCTGCCGAACAGACGGATGTGGGGCAGGAGGTACAGGCATCCGAACAGGCGGTTACGAGTCAGAAAGAAAAGGCAGTTACGGCAGACGATATCACGAAAGAGATTTCGGATGAAACATTTGCAGTGGAAACCAGTATGGAAGGAATCCATTATGATGCAGAAAAAGAGGATGTTACGCTTATCAGCATCCAAGATGAAAATGGTGGGGAATACCATCCGGACAAAGCCGGAACTTACATTGCCTCTTACATGGTTGTACCAAAGGATCAGAGTGACAGCTATACCATCAACCGAAAGGTGATCCTGACGGATACGGAAGGTCAGGCACATGCACAGGACAATGGTGGGGAAAAGCAAAAATCAGATACAAAATCTGAAGATGATTCGGACTCGCCTGTGCAGAACTATACCGATGTAGAAATCGAGGCATCCGGGGAAGATGCATCTGCACAGGCAATCGAAGAATTCAAAGAGAATATTGAAGAAGGAAATGTCATGGTACTGTCTGCGGCTGAAAGAGCCACAAGCAGCGGTTCAACAGTCACACTGACAAAAGGAAGAACGATCTATTATCCAAGTTATCTTGGAAATTATCTTACTTGCCTGTTTACAGTCAATGGAAAGATCGCATACTGCCTTCAGTCCCAGAAAGCATCCCCACCGAGTGGAAGTTATGTAGCGCAGGTACTGGACAGCAATAAAAATCTGCAGAAAGTCCTTTATTATGGTTATGGCGGAGCAGGAGATCTGACAGGAAGTTATCTGTCTGGAAAAACAGAAGATGAAAAGTATGTTTATACACACATTGCAGCCAGCTACGCTTATGCAGGAGAAGCCGGATTTACCGGATGTAATTATAATGACCTTGTAAATGCAGGGGTTATCGCATATATCAATTATCTGTTCGGACAGGAAGAACCGCCAAAAGGTGAACTGAGCTTTTCAAGCACAAAGCTGAATGCAGTACGGGATGGAAACATCCAGAAAACACCAAATATCACACTGTCTGGAGATCACAGAAACTATGTGACATTGAGTGTACCGGAAAATGTGACTGCACATAATCTTTCTAAAGGAACAAGTGTTACAAATGGAAAAATCCAGATTTATGGTGGAGATACATTCTATCTGTCTGCGGATTTATTACTGACAGGCAGTTATGCTTCCGGCAGCTTATATGGTTCTGTCGGAAAGACATGGAGAACGCTGGTGCTGACAACCGGAGATTCCAAGCAGGATATCGGTGTATTTGAAAGCGAAACAGCAGCTCCGGTAAGTTTCAGTGTACAGTGGCTGAATATGACACGCATTGAGTTGACGAAGAAAGATATCAATACACAGAACCCACTATCTGGAGCAGTTTACGGTATTTACACCGATAAGAAGTGCGAAAATCTGCTAATGACGATGACTGCAACCGGAACAGACGGAAAAGCAGTCAGCGATTATTTTGATGCCGCACTCAAAACTGTGTATGTAAAAGAAGTGACTGCACCGACCGGATATAAACTGAATACAGAAGTATATAAAGTAGAGGTTGCAGCCGGAAAGACATTGACTGTAACAGCAACCGATGAGAGAGTCACCGGAAAGGTAAAAATCGCAAAGATCGATAAAGAAACACTTGCATTTAAAGCACAGGGTGACAGTGCTCTTCGTGGTGCTGTGTATGGTCTGTATGCCAAAGAAGATATCGTGCATCCGGATGGAACAACAGGAGTTCTGTATAAACAGGACAGCCTGATCGCGCAGGGAGTCATCGGAGATGATGGAACACTGGAGTTTTCAGAATTATACCTTGGAGAAATGTATGTAAAAGAAATCACTCCACCGGAAGGATATACACTGGATACTACAAAATATGAAGTATCCGTAACTTATGAAGGTCAGGATGTTGCAGAAGTGACAAGAGACCTTACGGTAAAAGAGCAGGTAAAGAAACAGGCATTCCAGTTGATCAAAATCAGTGAAGATGGAGAGCAGACAGAAACAGACCTGGTTGCAGGAGCAGGATTTAAGGTATATCTGATCAGCGACCTGACACAGGTAAAAAATGGGAAACTGAAACCTGCCAATGGAGAAAGCTATACAGCAAGCGATTTCAAAAATTATGACTTCAGCAAAGAGCAGGTTGCAGTTACTTACGAGAATGGAACAGCCGTACCAGTACCAGAACTGATTACTGATACAAAAGGATATGCAGTCAGCCCGGAACTGCCGTATGGAAGTTATGTTGTAGTGGAAAGCACTACCCCTGAGAATCTGAAAACCATTGATCCATTTGTTGTAAATGTGGAAAATGACAGCAGAGAGCCAATGCAGTGGAGAGTATTTGATGACCGCCCGTTTGAATTTTTGCTGAAAATCGTAAAGAAGGATGCACAGACTGGAAATACCGTTTTAAAGGCTGGTGCTTCTTATAAGATTTACGATGTGACAAATAAGAAATATGTGGAACAGGTTGTTCAGTATCCGAAGAAAGAAAAGATCAGTGTATTCGAAACAAACGAGGAAGGATATCTGATCACACCGCAGGAACTGAAGTGCTCTACCTATCGAATCGAAGAAGTGAAAGCACCGGAAGGATTTGTAAGACAGGGAAGCGAAGAGTCCCTGTATGATGGAACAACGATTATTTCACCATTAGAGCAGACTACAAAAGGAACATATAAAGAAAATCCACAGAGCGGTATTGTAATTACAGTATCCTCAAACACTGCACATCAGATTGATCCGGATACAGGAGCTGCGATTGTAGAGGTAGAACAGAAAAACGATGAACAGGTGGGAAGCCTGCTCCTGACCAAAAAAGGAGAACAGCTTACCGAAGTAACCGGAGATTCTGTTCTGGAAAAAGTAAAGACGCTTGTGTCAAAGGTAAAAAATGCGGTATCCGGGAAAGAAGAAACAGGTATCTATAAAGATTTTAAATATGAAGAAACCGGAGTAGAAGGTGCCCAGTTTGAAGTATATGCCAAAGATACCATCTATTCACCGGACGGAGCAAAGGACGAAGCAGGAAATCCAGTTGTCCGTTATGAGAAAGATGACCTGGTAGCAAAACTGACTACAGATGAAAATGGAACAGCAGTTATCAACAATCTGCCACTGGGAACGTATTATCTGAAAGAAGTTGTAGCAGGAGAGAATTTTGTCCTGAATACAGAACAGAAAGAATTTACCCTGACAGCAGAGGATGATACACAGGCAGTTGTTTATGAAGGCGTTACCTATAAAAATGAAAGACAGAAAGTTTCCGTATCGGTAGAAAAGAAGGATTCTGTCACAGGAGAAAAGCTCGAAGGTGTTATTTTTGGACTGTATGCTGCGGAAGATATTCTTTCTAATCAGGGAGAGGTTCTCGTAGAGAAAGATACCCTGCTGGAAAAGAAAGCAACGGATGCAAAGGGAACACTTACTTTCGACAGCGATCTTCCACATGGAAAATACTATGTCAAAGAGGAAGTCAGAAAAGCCGGATATCTTCCAAATGAGGAAGTATGGAATGTAGATGCAACTTACGAAAATCAGAATCTTACAAAGATTGAACTGAACAAAGAAGTTGAGAATCAGCCGACAGAAACACGCATTACAAAAACAGATGCAACAACCGGAAATGAGCTGGAAGGAGCCAAACTGCAGGTCATTGATAAAGCCGGAACTGTTGTGGAAGAGTGGATCAGTACGAAGGAAGAACATGTCATTTACGGACTGCCGGAAGGAAGTTATACCTTACATGAGGAACTGGCTCCTTATGAAGATGGCTATGTGTCTGCCAGCGATGTGACGTTTGAAGTCAAAGAAGATGGCAGTGTGACAAAGGTTGAGATGAAAGATGAATATTCCAAAGTGGAAATTTCAAAAACAGACCTAACAACCGGAAAAGAACTGGAAGGGGCAAAGCTTCAGATCATCCGCAAAGACGGAACTGTTTTGGAAGAGTGGATTACGGATGGAAAGCCACATTCCGTTGCAAAGCTCCCGGTCAATGAAGAACTTACTCTGCGTGAGATCACAGCGCCGGATGGTTACGAGATTGCGGAAGATGTTACATTCACATTGAAAGATACAATGGAAGTCCAGAAAGTAGAAATGAAAGATGCCAGAACACCGGAGAAAACAACAGAAAAAACAAATGCACCAAAAACAGGTGATAACCAGAAAGTATGGCCGTTTGTTCTGCTTGCACTGGCATCTGCCGGAACAGCTACAGGAGTAACTGTATACCGCAGAAAGAAGTCAAAAATGACAGACAACAAAGAAGAAACAGAAGAAAAATAAAATAAGAATTACAGGATAAACCAATCTGACAGGGCAGGAGATGTGCATAAAGCAGCTTCTGTCCTGTCTGTATATAAGGAGAAGAATGATGAGACGTTTTTATACAGCAGAATCAGTAACAGAAGGACACCCAGACAAAGTATGCGATCAGATAGCAGATGCAATCTTAGATGAATGTCTGCGTTACGATCCATCTTCGAGAGTGGCGTGTGAAGTCCTTGCTACAAGAGGAAATGTGTTTGTAGCAGGAGAAATCACCAGCGGATATGAACCACCAGTGTTTGATGTGATCCGAAAAGTTTTAGAAGAGTGTGGATATTGTACAGATGGGATAGAAATGGATACGTTTGTACACCAGCAGAGTCCAGATATTGCGAAAGCAGTGAGTGTGTCGAAAGAATTTCGGGATAATATCGGCGCAAAATTAAGAGATAGAAGCAGGGGAGCTGGAGATCAGGGTGTTATGGTCGGATATGCGTGTGATGATACTCCGCAGCTTATGCCAATGCCGACTGTTCTGGCACACCGGATCACACGTGAACTTTCGGCTTGCAGAAGAAGCGGATATATCAAAGATATCTTTTCGGATGGAAAAGCACAGGTAACCGTAGAATATGAAGATGGAAAACCAGTGAGACTGGAAAGTGTTGTTGTTTCCTGCCAGCATGGTGCAGAAAAGAACCTGAAGAAGTTAGATGCCGAGATCAGAGAGAAAGTGCTTCGCTCAGCACTCAGATTACTGCCGCCGGATGAGGATACGAAGATTCTGATCAATCCGTCAGGAAAATTTGTGTACGGAGGATTTGATGCAGATACCGGACTGACCGGAAGAAAGCTGATGGTGGATACTTATGGCAGTATGGTTCCGCATGGCGGCGGTGCATTTTCGGGAAAAGACTGTTCGAAAGTAGACCGTTCGGCAGCTTATATGGCAAGGTATATCGCCAAAAATATAGTAGCTGCTGAGTTTGCAAGCAAGTGTCAGGTGTCTTTGGCTTATGCAATCGGAGTAGCAGAGCCGGTTATGATTGAGGTAGACACCTTTGGTACAGGAAAAGTGTGTGCGGATGATTGTCTGGCGGCAGCAATCCCACTGGTGTTTGGAGTGACACCCGTTCAGATCATGGAATCCCTTCGACTGAATCGTCCGATTTTCCGTCAGACGGCAGTTTTTGGACACTTTGGAAGAAAGGAGTTTCCTTGGGAGCGAACCGATAAGGTACTGGCTCTTCAGGATACCATTCTGTAATGCCCTGGGTAACGGAAGAAGAGATTCAGGCAGCAAAAAATATGACTGCGTATGAGTATTTGCGAACGCATCAGGCACAGCGACTGCAAAAGACAAGGACCAGAAATGAATGGCAGTTGACGGATCATGACAGTTTTAAAATCAATGAACTGTCCAGCAAATGGCATTGGAAATCCAGAGATATCGGTGGCGTGTCCGCACTGCGGTTCCTGATTGAAGTAGATGGAATGAAATTTACAGATGCCGTAAAACTATTGTGCGAAGAGAGTCCGTCTTTTATTCCGACACAGTCTGCGAAAAAGGAAAAACCACCCTTTAAGCTGCCGGAGAGATATTGTAATTGCAGACGAATCAGGGCTTATTTAAACCACAGAGGAATCAGCGATGAAGTGATCACATATTGTATTTCACATGAAATCCTTTATGAAAGTGTTCCATATCATAACGCTGTTTTTGTTGGGAAAGATGAATTCGGAAAGGCAAGATATGCATTCCTGCGAGGAATTTATGAAAAAAACGGGAAGGGATTCAAGATGGAGCAGACCGGGAGTGAAAAAAAGTACAGCTTTTGCATTCCACCGGAAAGAGAAACAAAGCGAGTTGCCGTATATGAAGCGTGTATTGATGCACTGGCACACATGACACTGGAAGAGGGAAAGAGGGATAAATATCGTCTTTCCCTTGGAGGAATCGCTGCTCCGAAAGATAACGCACAGATACAAAGTGAACGTTTTAAAAAGCCGCCGGACGCACTGGAAGAGTTTCTGAAGAACCATCCGGAAATCAAAGAAATTGAAATCTGTACTGATAATGACTTTGCAGGGAGATGGGCGAAAGAACAGATGAAAAAACATTATGAGGGAACGTATCAGATTATTTGCAATCTGCCGGAAAAAGAAGGGGCAGATTATGCAGACCTTGCGAAAGAAAAAAAGCAGGCAAATAAATGCAGGGACAGACCATTAGAAAGAAGGTGATAGAGAATGGAAGAAAAAGGAACGATACACATACATCTGTTGACAGAGCTGACTGGAAATCTTTATTCAGAAGAATCCGAATGGGAAGAAGATTGGTCGGAGAGTGATGAATATGGAATGCCGTTAGATGGAACAGAACTTGCCGATTATGAAGAAGTCATCCGAGAAGAACTGAAACGCTATGGGGAAGATGATCTCATGCAGTATTTTGATGGAAGTGAGTCCATTCAGGGAAAGATACAAAGTGCAGTTGTTACGATAGAAAACAAAGACGGAATCCTGTACGGATGTACCAAACTGGAATTAAATGAACTTTTAAGTCAGGAAGAACTACAGGAATTCACTGAATACATTACAGGACAGTACAGTGACGGTTGGGGTGAAGGATTTGAGCAGAGGGATATCAAGGTAGATAGAGGAACGCTGAATGTGCATTTTTGGCATCCTGATATAGAACAGCCGAAAATGTATGAAAAGAAAACAGAGCAGATTCCGACAAAGCCTGAGAAACAACGTCCCAAGTTACAGCTCCTTGGACATAATGGGAATATTTTTTCCATTATGGGCGATGCCTCAACTCTTTTGAAAAAGAATAAACAGACAGCAGAAGCAAAAGAAATGTGTAAAAGGGTATTGGAAAGTGGGGACTATTACAAAGCACTTTTGATTATCAGCGAATATGTGGAAACTGAGTTGAGTCCACCACCAAAAGAAAATAGGAAGGCAAAGAAGAAACAGCAGCCGGAACGGTGAAAGGAGATAATATGAATAAGTATAAGATTACAGCGATTGAACATCCGCAGTATCCATGGCTCCATCGAATACAGGCATTGATCGATGTGAACGAGAAAGTACCAGAAGGAACACTGGGCGGTTTTGTAGAGAATGAAAACAACCTGTCACAGGAAGGAACTTGCTGGATTTATGATGATGCAATCTGTTGCGAAAACGGTGAGGTAAAGGAAGAAGCTACACTTTATGATGGCAGTCTGGTCAGAGGTTATGCGGTTGTTACCGGAGATGCTACTTTTTATGACAGAGCAGTTGCAAAGAGAGACTGTTATATCTGTGGCGGTGAGATAAAGGAAAATGCGATAATCAGTGGAAAAGCATTTATTGATACGGTAGGAGTAAATGCACCTGTTATCGGTGGAGAAAGCCATGTGTATGGAGAAGTAAGAGGAAATATCTATATCAAAGGGGATATTTTCCCTTGGGATATATTTAATAACCACACAAAAGATATGTTCTTATATGAAAATGGAAAGTGGAGAGCTTTTTCTGTTCCTGAGAAACTGAAACCGCCACAGTCCTACCAGAAAAGACAAACAAAGAAGAAAAATCAGCCGGAACGCTGAGAAAAGAAAGGATGATGCCTATGACAAATGGCCTGAGTTTGGAAGAACTTATGAAAGAGGGAACATACCCAGAGGAATATGCTGAAGGGGAAAACTGGAAAATATTACATGGAGATACATTAAAACTGGTCAAAGCATTCCAGCCGGGAATCTTTGATGCAGTCATTACCGATCCACCGTATGCGTCCGGTGGAACAAAGCAGAATGAAAGAAATCGTACTACAAACCAGAAATACAGCAGTATGAGTGCTGCGAATGCACTTCCGGATTTCGATGGAGATAATAAAGACCAGAGATCTTGGACACACTGGATGGCTGAGTGGCTTTATGATGTGCGGAAAGCCTGTAAGAAAGGTGCTCCGATCTGCCTGTTCATTGACTGGCGTCAGTATCCATCGATTACCGATGCATTGCAGTGGGCAGGATGGATCTGGAGAGGGACAGCGGTGTGGGATAAGGGAAACTCCCGTCCACAGAAAGGCCGTTTCCGCCAGCAGGCTGAATACATTGTGTGGGGCAGTAATGGACCGATGCCGATCAACCGTCCGGTATCTTGTCTGCCGGGTGTTTTCCGATATGGAAATCCGCAGAACCGGATTCATGTGACAGAGAAACCGTTGCAGCTTATGAAAGATGTCATCCAGATTTGTGAACCGGGAGGGCTGATCCTGGACCCGTTTGCCGGAGCAGGAACAACTGTCCTTGCAGCGGTTATGACAGGTTATCGTGCAGTGGGAATTGAGGTAACAGATGCCTACTACAAACTGGGAAGTGACAGAGTGAGAATTGCATTAGAAGCAGAGCAGAAAGAGGATGAAAAGTAGCCGGGATGTCCAATAGGACATCTTGTTTTTTAATAGAGAAAAGCAGTGGCATCCAACTGGATGCAGGAAGGAGATGGAGCGTATGGAACAAGCGCTGGCTTATGTGTGCTGTTCAGCAGAAGAAAGCCGGGTAAAAGTGCAGAAATATTGCAGAAAAATCTATGAACTTGGGTATGTACCGATCTGTCCGAGATTTGTATTCTCACCATTTTTGGAAGAATCCGATGCAGAAGATATGCAGGGATATGGAAGAATGTCCCATATCCTTTTACGGAGATGCCGGATGGTAGTCGTATGTGGAAAAGAAGTGACAGGAACAATGAATACCGAAATCAGTATGGCAGACAGACTCCATATCATTTGTACGACACTTGATGGATTGGTACAGATAAAAGAATCAAAATAAATCAGAATCGAGTCAATCCGGTGCTACAGAAACTGGCGGTACTCGTTTTGCAAGCATAGCGTTTGGATATCCAAACGCACTTTGGGGAGAACCCCAATCCCCCAGACACAGATGGAAATGGAAAGGAAGGATCAAGTCATGTTAAGAAACGGAGTAATGATTGTAATCGCATTGATGAGCGGAGGATTTATAGGAGTGGTAGTAACCTGTTGTATGGTTGCGGCGAAAAAATCCGATGAGGAACTTGGCGGTATGATGAAAGAAGAGAAAAAAGAAGGGACGGTGATGCA
>ERZ869983.478-NODE-478-length-13179-cov-7.013586_pt1 | contig 13179 bp, 9 predicted proteins | sample MGYA00521106_ERZ869983 | MGnify/ENA primary metagenome ERZ869983 (study PRJEB32232, sample SAMN07284972) | human gut metagenome | biome: human-associated habitat; material: feces | host: Homo sapiens | place: Tanzania | collected 2014-04-05 ...
CAGCTTCATTATCATAAGGAATAGTAGTGATTTCTTTTTCGATAGGATTTCCGTATTGATCAAAGAAAGAAACATTTCCTTTATTTAAAATAGCGATTTCATAATCTTCTAAGAAATAAACATCTTTTGTATAATCTAAAATAGCTGGAATATCACTGGCAGCGACAGAAGCATCAGCTGTTTTTCCAATAACTAATGGACTTTCTTTTTTAGCGATAAAGACTTTATCAGGCTCAATTGTTGAAACAATACATAAAGCATAGCTTCCTTCAATTCTTGTAATAACTCTTTCTAATGCTTTTTGTAAATCTTTTTCTTTTTTATAATAATAATCCATCATATGAACAACAACTTCACTATCTGTTTCAGAATGAAATTGATATCCTTGTAAAATTAAGATTTCTTTAAGTTCTCTATAATTTTCAATAATTCCATTATGAACTAAAGAAATAGTCTCATCATTATTAGTATGAGGATGAGAGTTTAAATTTGATGGGATTCCATGAGTAGCCCATCTAGTATGACCAATCCCAACATGACCTAAAACATTTTCATCTTTTAATAAATCTTTTAAATTTTGAAGACGGCCTTTAGCTTTTTTTGTAAATAAATGGTTTCCTTCAATTGTTGTAATACCCGCTGAATCATATCCACGGTATTCTAGTTTTTCTAGCCCTTGAAGTAAGAATGGTAGGGCTTCTTTGTTTGCACTAATGGCAGTAATTCCACACATTTAAAAAAATCCTCCTTTATATATTTATATGTGTGGTTATAAAAAAGAGGATACCGGATGAATTTGTTTTACAATCACTTGTAGTTTTTGTCCATCGTTTAGGTAGTATCATACCTCTAGACCATCCGCCGAATCTTTCGATAAGTCTAGTCCTCGTCAACTGCATAGCAGTCCTGGCGCTCAATTTTTTAAATCTCATTTTATAACCGCATTTATTATATAGACTCCCTTTTCATAAATCAACTCAAATTTTTTAAAAAAAAGAAGAAAAAATGAAAAACTTGGCGTATATAGTAGTGGAGGATAAAATTATGGATAAGAAAAAAGTAGAAATGTCTGTAGAAGAGAATATAGATGAAATGAAAAAATCATTAAAGAATTTAGAGGAATCTGATTGTTATGATGTAGGAAAATATACATATTCATTACTTCATCAAACAAGACAGTTGGAGTATTTTTATTGTCAATTACTAGAACAAGAAGAAACAACGCCAGATCAGACTTTTTATCATGTTTCTAAAAGACCAGAAGTTCATCAAATGGCTTATTTTAATATTGGAAGGGGTTTTCCTAAAGAAATTATGGATGCTCATTGGTGCTATGTTTTAAAGGACTTTGGATCGAAGATGCTTGTTATTCCTTGTACTTCAATAAAAGAAGATTCACCAGAAGCAAGTTTTTATGAACTTGATATTGATGTTCGAATAAGAAGATACTATATAAAAAGCCGTATGCAACTATCAGATATGCGTTGTGTAGATATTCAACGTTTAGATTTAAGAAAACGTTTTTGTAATGTTGTTACAAGTCGTGAAGAAATCGAACATTTTATCAAGGAAAATGTTTTTGGTGAAGATGAAAATGAAAAAAGCCTCGAGTGAGGCTTTTCAGTCTGTTGACAAAGTAGATGAAAATATCAATTATTCTATTCCAAATTGATATTTTCATTTTTTATTTGTTTAAAATTTTCATATATCATTCAGGATATTCATATACTCGGCCTTATCGAGGCTATATTAGCCCCAATCTTCGTTTGCTTAATCCCAATTTCTTGAGATTATGGCAGCTAAAAATGATCAGCGATTCATGCTGATTTCTCTCTAGCCCTTTTAATCGTGTAAATCGCATCCCATGGTTCTCCTTGGCATCCGCAAATACACGTTCTATTGTTTCTTTTCTCTTTGGATAGATGCTTTTCCATTCATCTGTATGTCTTATATGGTTCGCTTCTTCTCTATCTGCTTCCCATACATGTCTTGTAATCACTTTTTCATGTTTCTTCGATTTTGTACATTTTGACAAGAACGGACATCCTTCACAGTCTTTTGAATCACTTTTATAGATCCTGTATCCTTCTCTGTTGGTTGTGACATAATGAAGATCTTTTTCATTTGGACAAATATAGATATCCAAATGTTCATCATATACATATTCATATTTTTTAAAGAAGTCCTTTTTTGTCATTGGTCTTTTATATGGCAGAAATGGCTTTTTACCACTTGATAGTATTTGATGACATATTGGTGAAGTATTGAATCCTGCATCCAGACATACGTTTTTGATATTTTTATATTTATCGATAAGATCATTGTATATTTCTGAAAATATTGCACTGTCATGCATGTTTCCTGGTGCTACCTTATTAAAAAGTACATAGCCATATCTGTCACATATCGTCATATGTGAATAGGCAAAACATTTTTGTTTTTCACCTTTATGAAACAGACCGCATTCTGGGTCTGTCGTACTTTCCTTGATATGTTTTGTTTTCTTTAATTCTACTTCTTCTCCAGTTTCTTCATCAAATGCATATTCTTTTTTATCTAGTGTTTCAAATGGCTTCTTTCCATTTTCTGTTCTTTCTTCATTGATTTCTTCAAGCAATTCTTTTTCGTATGCCTTAGTGACAATTTCTACTTCTTTATCAGTAGCTTTTCTTGAATTGGCATTGGCTTTTCGATGTGTACCATCTCCAAATACCGTAGTGGTATCAATAAATCCATTATCGATACCATGCTTGATAATATGATTGAAGATTTGATCAAAAACTTTACTGTCCTTGTATCTTCTTTGATAGTTTTTAGACCATGTAGAATAGTTTGGAACTTCTTCATAAACACTGATACCTAAAAACCATCTATAAGCCATATTGACCTTGATTTCTTCACAGGTCTTTCTCATAGAATTGATACCAAATGTATAGTTGATAAAAATCATTTTAAAAAGTACCACAGGATCAATAGAACGTCTGCCAAAATCACTATAAAGTGATTTTACTAACGGATAGATGAATTTCCAGTCTATCGTAGTTTCAAGTGTTCTAACCAAATGATCTTGTGGTACTAAGTCATCTAAAGTACTCATAATAATTCCGTCGCATTTTATGTTTGCGCGATTAGTCATTGCCATATTTATCCCTCCAATTAAGCACCTTAATTATATCATTTTCAGGTGATAATTGACAGAAAACAAAAAGTCGTAAGGCCACAAATTTTGCTTAATTGGAGTGTAGTCACTTACGACAATAATTATACTATCACATACTCTTCATTTTTAAAAGAAAAGACTGTTAACATTTTTTATTTGTCAACAGTCTGAAACAATATCCATATGGGGTGGATATTGTTTTTTTGCATAAACAAGAACATTTTTTGCAAAAAAACATAAAAAAGTATGATAATAAGGTATGAAATTAGATAATTGTTCTTAATTGTATACAAAAATGCAACATTCTGTTGAAATCAAGAAAGCCCTTTGATATAATACAAAGGTACTTTAAGAAAGTTTAAGTAGGGAATTATTAAAACTAGGAGGAAAGGGAAATGAACTTATTAAAGAAATCTTTATCTGTTCTTGCTGTTGCTGCAATGGCTGTATCCTTAGCTGGATGTGGTGGTTCAAGCTCAAGCAAAAGTACAGAAAGTGGCGAAAAAGTATTTCGCTTTGGTCAATCTAATCCAAAAGTTGGTTTAGATATGCAAACTAACACAAACTCAGGGGCTTCTTCTGTTGCTGACAACGTATTAGAAGGATTATATCGTTGGAATGATGATAACAAAGAAGAATGTGTTCTTGCTAAAGACATGCCAGAAGTATCTGATGATGGATTAACTTATACAATTACACTTAAAAAAGGTGTTAAATTCTCAGATGGTTCTGATTTAACTACTGAAGATGTTAAATATACATTCGAAAGAATGTTTACACCAGCAACAGGATGTACAAATACATATATGTACAACATGATTACTGGTGCTCAAGATATGTTAGATGGTAAAGCTACTGAATTAAGTGGTTTTGAAACTGTTGATGATTACACTTTTAAATTACATATTAATTACAAATTTGCGCCATTTGTTGCTAACTTAGGTATGGACTATGCTTCAATTTATCCTTCTGATGCATGTGCTGCTGCTGGTGAAAACTGGGGTAAAGGAACTAACTTAATTGGTACTGGTCCTTATGTAATTAAAGAAAATGATGAACAAACTAAAGTTGTAATGGTTCCAAATAAAAAATATCATGGTAAAAAACCTAACTTAGATCGTTTAGAAATTGTTTATATTGATGATGTAAGTACAAAAATGATGGAATATGAACAAGGTAACATTGATATGTGTGACTTAGATACTTCATTATTAGATCAATATAAAGATAGTGATTTAAAAGATGAAATTACTCAAGTAACTCCATTAGGTACATATTTCTTATCAATTAAAGATAATGATCCAGTATTAAGCAATAAAGCAGTTAGAGAAGCAATCTCATTAGCTATTAACCGTAAAGAATTATGTAGTACTGTATTAAATGGTGCTGCTGAACCAGCTTCATCATTCTTAAATCCAGGTGTTCCAGGTCATGATGACAAATTAAAAACTTATGAACATAACGTTAAAAAAGCTAAACAAGTTTTAGCTGATGCAGGTATTTCAAACCCTACATTTACTTGCAAAGTTAGACAAAAAGAAGAAAAAATCGCAACTGCATTACAAGCTTACTTAAAAGAAGCTGGAATTACTATGAATGTAGAAACAATTGATGCAGGTATTTGGTCTTCAGCTAGAGCTGCTGGTGAATTACAAGCTACAGTTCTTGGTTGGTTCCCATTATATGCAGATGCTGATAACCAAATGTATACTTATTACTATTCAGAAAACGCTGTAGGAAAAGGTGTATTCTACAGTAATCCTGAATTCGATTCATTAATGAAAGAAGCTAGAGAATCAAATGATTCTGATAAACGTGTTGAATTATACAAAAAAGCAGATTATATCTTATCTCGTGAAGATTATGGAACAATTCCATTATATTATGGTAAGTTACAATTTGTTGCTAAACCATATGTAAAAAATGCTAAATTAGGAAACTTAATTTATCATTTATATAACATTGATATTGATTTATCTAAAAAATAGTAAATGAAATTAAATAAGTGTTAATCATATATGGAATGCAGCAATGCATTCCATATATTTATTGTAGGAAAAAGGAGGAAAAATATGGCGAAGTATTTACTAAAACGTGTATTACAAGCTATTGGTGTCGTTTTTTGTATTTCGTTAATCACATTCTTTGTGTTAAACATTGTGCCTGGTAATCCAGTTGAAATCATGTTAGGTGAGTTCGCTGATCAAGCAACGATTGCACGTGTTACACATGAAATGGGATTAGACCAGCCAATTTATATTCAATATTTCAGTTGGTTAGGAAATATGCTTCAAGGGAACTTTGGAACATCATATTTCCAAAATAAACCAGTAATTGATATTTTAACAAGTTCATTTTTAGTAACGGCTAAGCTTGCTGGTATTGCTTATATATTAGCTGTTGTTTTAGGGGTAGTAGTGGGTGTTGTGGCTGCTGCTAATCATGGTAAATGGGTTGATTCAGCTTTAATGACAATTTCTGTATTTGGTATTTCAGCTCCCGCATTCTGGATTGCTATCATCTTACAAATTGTTATCTGTTTGAAATTTAATTTATTACCTTTATCAGGTATTGACAGTTTTAAATCATTTATCTTACCAGGTATTGCCTTAGGTACAAGATATGCAGCAAGTATTGCTCGTATTACAAGAACAAGTATGTTAGATGTTTTATCACAAGATTACATTCGTACAGCTGAAGCTAAAGGTTTAAAAGGATGGGTTGTTACAATTAAACATGCTTTACGTAATGCGTTAATTCCAATTATTACAATTGCAGGATCTGATTTAGGAAATATCTTAACAGGGTCTGTCTTAGTAGAATCTGTATTTTCAATTCCTGGAATTGGAAAAATGTTAGTAGATAGTATTAATACACGTGATTTACCAATCGTCCAAGGTGGCGTTATGTATATTGCGGTTATTTGTGTCATTATGTATTTAGTAGTTGATTTACTTTATACAGTAGTCGACCCAAGAATTCGTTTAGGAAAGGAGTCATCATAAAATGTTTAAAAAGAAAAAAGACCAAACATATCAAAGTTATTGGTCAATCAGTTGGAACATTTTCAAGAAAAATAAAGTAGCAATGGTATGTTTATTCATCGTTATTCTTTTATGCCTAATTGCTTTATTTGCACCATTGATTGCTCCTTATGATCCAAACAAACAAGTTCTTACAGATCGTTTAATGAAACCTTGCGGACAACATTGGTTTGGTACAGATGATTTAGGAAGAGATATTTTCTCAAGAATTATTTATGGATGCCGTGTTTCTTTAAGTGTTGGTATCATTTCACAAATTATTGCGACAGTTATTGGTTATACGATGGGTGTTTGTGCCGGATATTTTGGTGGAAAAGTAGATTCTGTTATTTCATTTTTAATTCAAGTATTTTCATCTTTTCCATTCTTATTATTTGCGATGGCAATCATGTTCGTTTTAGGACCAGGTTTAATTAACCTTTACTTAGCGCTCGGTCTTTTAGGTTGGGCTTCAACAGCCAGACTTATCCGTGGGGATGTTATGCGTCTTAAAAAGATGGAATACATCGATGCATGTAAAGTCAGCGGTGGAAACAGTTTTAGAATTATCATGAAACACTTATTACCTAACTGTTTATCAACATTAATCGTTACTGTAACATTAGGTATTCCAAATGCAATTATGTCAGAAGCATCATTAAGCTTCTTAGGTTTAGGTGTTAAAGCACCAATGGCAAGCTGGGGTTCAATGATTAGTTTTTCACAACCATATATTCGTAGTGCAACATACTATTCAGTAATTCCAGGTTTAGCTATTATTATTACAGTATTAGCGTTCAATATGTTAGGTGATGGATTAAGAGATGCGCTTGATCCAAAATTAAGATCGTAAAAAGGGGAAAAGATATGAGTGAAAATAAAGAATTATTAGAAGTCAAAGATCTTGGTATTACCTTCTTTACAGATCGTGGAGCGCTTCCTGCTGTACAAGAAGTAAGTTTTAGTATCAAGCCAGGAGAAACTTTAGGAGTTGTTGGAGAATCTGGTTGTGGTAAAAGTATGACAGCTTTATCATTAATGCAATTAATTCCATCTCCTCCAGGTAAAATTACTGCTGGTGAAATTATGTATAAAGGAGAAGATTTATTAAAGAAATCTCCTAAAGAAATGAGAGATATTCGTGGTAAAGAAATCTCAATGATTTTCCAAGAGCCAATGACATCTTTAAATCCAGTTATTACTGTTGGAAAACAAATTATGGAAGCTGTTTTAACTCATGAAAAAATGAGTAAACAAGAAGCTAAAGAACGTGCTTTAGAAATGATTAAACTTGTAGGTATTCCAATGCCTGAAAAAGTATTTGCTTCTTGTCCTCATCAATTGTCTGGTGGGATGAGACAAAGAATCATGATTGCGATGGCACTTTCGTGTAATCCATCATTATTGATTTGTGATGAACCGACAACAGCGTTAGATGTTACAATTCAAGCACAAATCTTAAAATTAATTAATAAAATGAAAAAAGAATTAAATACAGCCGTATTATTAATTACACATGATATGGGTGTTATTTCAGAAATGGCAGATAACGTGATCGTTATGTATGCAGGTAAGATCGTAGAATATACAAATGTAGAAGATTTATTTAAAAATCCTTTACATCCTTATACAATCGGTTTAAGAAGATCAATCCCTGATATTGATAGCGATGATCAAGAAGAATTGGAAGTTATTCCTGGTTCTGTACCAATGCTTTATGAACTTCCAAAAGGATGTTTCTTCGCACCACGTTGTAAACATGCTAAAGAAATCTGTCATCAAGAATGTCCAGCAATGATGGAACATGGTGAAAACCATTTAGTTCGTTGTTGGAAATATCATGAAAGATGGAATAAGGAGGATGTAGAAAATGGAAAATAATCAAGACGTTTTATTAAAAGTAGAACATTTAAAGAAATATTATTCTATTAAATCATCTTCTTTAAGAGGTAAAAAAAGCGTTGTTAAAGCGGTAGATGATATTAGCTTTGATGTTAAAATAGGAGAAACTTTTGGGATTGTTGGTGAATCTGGATGTGGAAAATCAACAATGGGTAAAAGTGTCATCCGTCTAATTGAACCAACTGAAGGAAAGGTTATCTTAGATGGTCAAGATTTTACAAGCTTAAAAGGTAAAGAATTACAAGAAGCACGTGATAAAATCAAATTGATTTTCCAAGATCCTTATGCTTCTTTAAATCCACGTATGACAGTTAAAGATATTATTGCTGAACCAATTGATATCGCTAAATGTTATAAAACAAAAGAAGAACGTGATGCACGTGTTGTGGAAGTTATGAAACAAGTTGGTTTAAACTTAGATTACATGTATCGTTATCCTCATGAATTTTCAGGAGGACAAAGACAACGTATTGGGATTGCCCGTGCAATTGCTTTACAACCAAAATTGATTATTTGTGATGAACCTGTTTCAGCGTTAGATGTTTCAATTCAAGCAAAAATCATTAACTTATTAAATGAATTACAAGAAAAAATGGGTATTGCTTATATCTTCATTTCCCATGACTTAAGTGTTGTAAAACATATTGCTGATAGAGTAGGGGTTATGTATTTAGGTAATATGATGGAAATGGCTGATACAGAATCACTTTATGCCAAACCATTACATCCTTATACTCAAGCATTATTTTCAGCAATTCCAAGAATTGGAAAAGAAAGAATTGAAGATAAACAAATCTTAGGTGGCGATGTGCCAAGTCCAGCCAACCCACCAAAAGGATGTCGTTTCTGTACAAGATGTCCGAAAGCAATGGATATTTGTAAAACAGATAGACCCGATTTTAAAGAAGTAGAACCAGGTCATTTCTGCGCATGTCATTTATATGATAAAAAGTAAAAGAGGTATTATAAAATGGAAATGAATATTGACAAAAAAGAATTAGTTGAATTATGTGAAGAATTTATTAATGTACCAAGTCCAGTAAGCTATTATGAAGAAGTTGGTGCTTTATTAGAAAAAAAAGCAGCTGAATTTGGTTATGAAGTGACTTATGATCGTAAAAGAACAGCTTACATTACTTTAGAAGGAGAAGATAATTCTAAAACAGTATGTTTGGGTGCTCACTTAGATACAATTGGTTTAGTTGTTCGTCATATTGATGATAACGGTCATTTAATTGTAAGACAATTAGGTGGCGTTAACTACCATAGTATGGAAGGTGAAGGCGTTACTCTTATTACAAGAGATGGACGCAAATATAGAGGTATGGTTATTTGTAAAGCTCACTCAGTTCATGTATTTGAAGATGCTAGAACAATGCCAAGAGATGAAGATCATATGGAAGTTATCTTACATGAAGATGTTCATTCTAAAGAAGAAGTTATGGCTTTAGGTATTGATCATGGTGATGTGATCTCTGTAGATCCTCATTTCGAATATACACCATCAGGATATGTTGTTTCACGTTATATTGATGATAAAGCTGCAGTTGCTGCTTTAATTGAAGTAATGGCTTACTTCAAAAGAAATAATTTAAAACCAAAATATCGTACATTATTAGCTTTCCCAATTTATGAAGAAATCGGACATGGTGGAGCTTATGTACCAGAAGAAGTAGAAGAATATGTTGCTTTAGATATTGGATTAATTGGGCCTGATTATCATGCTGATGAAAAAACAGTAAGTATCTGTGCTAAAGATAACTATTCTCCATATGATAGAGAACTTACTACAAGAATTATCAACCAAGCTAAAAAAACAAACTTAAATTATTGTGTTGATGTTTTCTTCCATTATGGAACAGACGCTAATGCTGCAATTCGTGCAGGTAATAATGTTTATGCTGCTGCATTTGGTATGGCTGTAATCAATTCACATGGTAAAGAACGTTGTCATATTGATTCAATCGTAGATACAACAAAACTTGCAATTGCATATGCTTTGGATTTATAAAAAAGTGGAGCTTTTGCTCCTTTTTTAAATGTATAAGTTGTGTATACAATATACAATTTTATAAGAAAAAGACTATAAAATTCCCTTTATTTGCTTAGAATGTATTTACAATAATACATATTGAATGTATAATTGTATACAATCGTAATAAGGGGGACGTAGAATAATGAATTTAGCGTATAAAATTTTAAGTTCTAAACTTAAAAGTGGTGAGTTAGTTGCTGGTCAACAAATAGGTATTCAAATTGACCAAACATTAACTCAAGATTCAACAGGGACAATGGCTTACTTACAATTAGAAGCAATGGGAATTGAACATGTTGCTGTTGAAAAGGCAGTTGCTTATATTGATCACAATATGTTACAAACAGGTTTTGAAAATATGGATGATCATGAATTTATCCGTAGTGTTGCAAAGAAACATGGAATTACTTTTTCTAAACCAGGGAATGGTGTTTGTCACCAATTACAATTAGAAAACTTTGCGAAACCAGGAAAAACATTAGTAGGTTCTGATTCGCATACACCAACGTGTGGTGCGATGGGAATGATTGCTATTGGGGCAGGAGGATTAGATGTCGCTGTAGCAATGGCAACAGGTACATATTATTTACAATGTCCAAGTGTTGTTAAAGTAAATTTAGTGGGTAAAAAGGCAAAATGGGCTTCGGCTAAAGATGTTATTTTATATATTTTACAACAATTATCTGTCAAAGGTGGGGTCAATAAGATTATTGAATACACTGGAGAAGGTTTAAAAGAATTATCATTAACAGATCGTGCAACTATTTGCAATATGGGTGCTGAATTAGGGGCAACGACTTCTGTCTTTCCAACAGATGAAATTACTAAAGAATATTTAATTCAACAAGGAAGAGAAGAAGATTATGTTGAATTAAAAGCAGATGAAGATGCTACATATGATGAAGAAATCACCGTTGATTTATCAAAATTAGTACCATTAACTGCCAAACCACATAGTCCAGATGCAGTTGTACCAGTAAGTGAATTAAGAGGAATGAAAATCAATCAAGTAGTGATTGGTTCATGTACAAACTCTTCACTTCCAGATATGTTAAAAGCTGCTAAAATTTTAAAAGGAAGAAGAGTAGCAACTCATGTATCACTTGTTATTGCTCCAGGTTCTTCTAGTATTCTAGCAATGCTTTCTAAATGTGGAGCTTTAGCGGATATGATTGCCTCTGGGGCAAGAATTCTTGAATGTGGTTGTGGACCATGCATCGGTATGGGGCAAGCACCACTTTCTAAAGGTGTTTCTTTAAGAACTATCAACCGTAACTTTAAAGGACGTTCAGGAACAAATGATGCTAGTGTTTATTTAGTATCACCTGAAGTTGCTGCTTTAAGTGCAATCAAAGGATATTTAACAGATGAATTTGAAGATGATATGTATTTAGACGATATTGAAAATACACCATTTGTGAAGAATAAGAATTTCTTTATTGATGAATATGATCCTCAAAATGAAGTTTATATGGGACCAAATATTAAACCAGTTCCTCGAGGAGATAAATTACCAGATACATTTAAAGGTAAAGTATGTTTAAAAGTAGGAGATAATATTTCTACAGACCATATCGTACCATCAGATTCTAAATTACTTCCATATCGAAGTAATGTTCCACATCTAGCAAAATTCTCTTTCTGTAAAGTAGATGATCAATTCTATAATAGATGTATTGAAAATGGTGGAGGATTTATTGTTGGTGGAGATAACTACGGTCAAGGTTCTTCACGTGAACATGCAGCTCTTGTTCCTAATTATTTAAAAATTAAAGCAATCTTCGCTATTTCATTTGCGAGAATTCATCGTTCTAACTTAATTAATAATGGTATTTTACCACTTGTTATTGATCAAAAAGATTATGATTTCTTTAATGATCAAGATGAATATGAATTAATAAATTTATTAGATAGTGTTGAAAACAATAAAGCTATTACAGTAATCAATAAAACAAATAATCAAACAATTACGGCAAAATTAAAATTATCACCTAGAGAAAAAACAATGATTCAATATGGTGGTTTATTAAATGCAATTAAAGAATTGGGAGGTGACTTTTAATGAAAGCAGTTTTAATCCCAGGTGATGGAATTGGTAAAGAAATTTCACAAAGCGTGGTTGATATTACCAAAGCCATGAACTTAGATATTGAATGGGTCGAATACCAAGCAGGTGCAGAATATGCAGCTAAAACAAAAGAAGTCTTTGAACCAGGTTTAGTTGATGCAATCAAGGAGTACAAATGGGCATTAAAAGGTCCAACAGCAACTCCTATTGGGACTGGTTTTAGAAGTGTCAATGTTGCTTTAAGACAAAAATTTGCGACTTATGCTAATGTTAGACCAATTCGTTCTTTTAAAGGAATTGATTCTAAATATGAAAATATTGATCTTGTCATGATTCGTGAAAATACCGAAGATTTATATAAAGGTATTGAATACATGGTAGGTGAAGATGTCGCTCATGGTATTAAATTAATTACTAGAGAAGCTAGTGAAAAGATTTGTCGTTATGCTTTTGAATATGCTAAGGCAAATGGAAGAAAAAAAGTCACTGCCATTCATAAAGCAAATATTATGAAATTTACAGATGGATTATTCTTAGAGTGTTTTAGAAATGTTGGTAAGGATTATCCAGAAATTGAAAAACAAGAAGTTATCATAGATAATATGTGCATGCAACTTGTTTTAAGACCAGAAACATTTGATGTATTGGTTGCACCAAACTTATATGGAGATATTGTTTCTGATTTATGTGCCGGTTTAGTCGGTGGTTTAGGTTTTGCACCTAGTGGAAATATTGGTGATGAATATCGTATTTATGAAGCAGTACATGGAAGTGCTCCTGATATTGCGGGTCAAGGTATTGCCAATCCAAGTGCTCTTCTTTTAGCTTTTGCATTAATGTTAGAAGCTTTAGGACAAAATGATCAAGCCACTCGATTACGTGATGCACTATCAAAAGTCGTAGAAGAGGGAAAAATTGTAACGCGTGACATTGGTGGAAATGCTTCTACAAAAGAGTTTACGCAAGCAATTATAGATAGGTTATAGTATGA
>ERZ869983.479-NODE-479-length-13159-cov-4.883810_pt1 | contig 13159 bp, 17 predicted proteins | sample MGYA00521106_ERZ869983 | MGnify/ENA primary metagenome ERZ869983 (study PRJEB32232, sample SAMN07284972) | human gut metagenome | biome: human-associated habitat; material: feces | host: Homo sapiens | place: Tanzania | collected 2014-04-05 ...
TTTACATATATACTTTTACATTAATTTACTTCTATCCATTCACTGCGCCCTAGCAATTATAAAAACAATTTCTAAAAATGCGCTGTATCATCACACAAATAAGTCCAATCCCAATATTGATCATCATGTTTTTGTGGATAATAGCCGCCAAGGCCTATGCCTTCTGGGTTTTCAAATCCACAAGCTGTGAAAAATTCTATTTGATGCTCCCGTTCTTCATCACTTGTATCCTTTTCAAAATCAACATATTCATCTATTGAAATCATTTTGCCTAAATACTCACCGAGATACTCCCCCTCTTTATCTTTTATACAGACATATTTATCCTCATCGAGTTTTGCCCAATAAATTCCATCATTATCTTTATATACTCCATGTGTCAATTTAATTTGGTCTCCACCTGGCGTATCCCGATAAACTGTTTGTCCATAAGGATCCTCTTTTGATTTTGTATTATACACAGGAAGATCCGCTGTCATTTTATATACACCATCTTTGTATGAATCAACCTTTTCAAAGCCATCCTTCTTCTTTTCTTCCTTTGTTTCTTGTTTATCAGATACCACTTCTGTTTTTTCTTGTTCTACAGGCTTATTATATATGACATCCACTGCCTTATACCCTCCAAAAGCAGCCGCTGAAAATACTGCTACACCTGCCACAACTTTTAAGCCAACTCCTGCAACTAATTTTCCCGTAGTTGATGCAGCTGTTTGTTTGACCACTTGTGGAGTCACTCGCGTCTTTGGATTTGTACTGACCTTTTTAACTGTAAACATATGCTCCTTTTGAATTGGAGGCGTTTGGATTGTATCTGCCTTGATTTTCAATACAACCCCATCTGCGAATGTTTTCGCATTGAATGATGGAATTGTCTTTAATTCCTGGTCCAACATCCAAGCAAGGAATGGTAATGGGGCAATACCATAGAAACTCTTGTTCTGACTTCTTAATTCTTCAATCATTTCTTTAATAGATAACTTAGCTCGTCGAATCCAGCTCTTGACTGTGTTTTCTTCAACTTCCATCTGTTCAGCAATTTCTTTTGTGGTCAACTGCTGATACATCTGCATCATCAACGCAAATCTTTGATTGTCTGGTAATTTATCTAGGCATCCCTTTAATCCTTCGGCAATTAATTCTGTATTCATATTTGCTTCTGGACTAAATGCCACAGAATCATCCACAATATATTCTTCATAGTTGTCTCTGAAGTCTTCACTATCTAATTCACTAAATGTACTTGTCTGATAATCTTTATTTTTATGTGCCCTAAAATAATCGCGAATCGAATTGTTTAAAATTGTATACATCCAAGGCGCAAACTTATCATCATCCTTTAATTGATTCAGCTTTTCAAAAGCCTTTCTCAAACTATCCTGAGTAATTGTCTGTGCCTCATCATTAAATTTATTTGTTGCTCCCAAAGAATAATACGCAATAGTATATGCCTTAGGATAGGTTTTACTATATATTTTTTCAATGGCAGATTCATCTGCAATCCTTGCCTGTTGTATCCATTCCTTTGGAATGTCTGGTAAACTCCTGTTCATACTCTTTTCCGCCCTTTCTTATTTTCTGCAATTTCCAATAGTGGCTTGGTAAATTCCACATATTCATGAAATATTTTTTGAATAATCCCAACATTTTCGATATCAAAATATGTCACATCATTTTTAGCTGTAATGCTCAGAACATCTTCTATTGTCAGATACTGGTATCCTTCTATGATGTATCCAAACCAGAAATCTTCATCTAAGATTCCTGACATTACAACTTCTTCAGGGATACCCTTGCAGGATGATTATAACACCAGATTCGCATGTCATAAAATAGGTACTCACATCATATTTGGATATATATGCCACTGTTCCTGATGGTGCTTCTTGCCATTTACTCTTTATGATTCTGACCTTTGAAGACATTCAATTACTCCTTTTAGTTTTGATAAATTCTCATTAGAAATTCTTGCTTCTTTAAAAGAAAGTATTTTACTATTAAATTCATTCTCACTTCTTAATACAATGCCAGAATCTGTATTAACACTTTCAGAGCCTGTAAATACAACATATGGGGTGATGTAACAGTTCAATCCTTTTTCTTTTAAAATTGAAGAAAGTAGATAAGACTGAAATTTAGCCTGCTTAACAGGATTTTTAACACTATTCTCATAATGTTCTCCACTTGAACTTTTCTTAATTTGAGTCCACATTCCATCATTTTCGTTTCCTATAATACGACCCTTATAGTTTTTAACTTCCCCCAAAAAGATTCCATACTTTGATACAACAAGTGAATCGATTTCTGATCGTCTTCCATCTTTTTCAATTGGAACATTATTATAAACTTTATATTCTGTTGGCAAAGAATTTAACGCGTGTGATACACGTTCTTCTCCGCATAATCCAGAAGACAATTTTTTATATTTATTCATGCAAAGCTGGCCTAAACCTCCTGTGATAGCGAAAATAAACATCAAAACTGGCCACATACGAGATAATGATTCGTTATACGCATAAGAAGCGTTAAATTGGTTTGTCCATGCCTGACTTCCTAATTCGGCTGTTACGCTTGGTCCAAAAGCCATTTTATATGCTCCATACGCAAATGTCACAAAACATAATCCCTTTAATAAGATTCCCATATTTCTATATAGATTTACTTTTTTTCGTCTTGCCTCAAGCGAATACTTATTTTGATTTGTATCCTGTTTCATAAAGCTACATGCAATAACAATTAATATAATAATCAAACAAATTCCTAACATTTAAAGTTCCTCCTAATTTCAATTTAATCCTAATATTTCTAAACTGTAACAATAACTTCATTCTTATACTATAGAATCATTTTCCAATATTGATCAAAATCTTTATAAACAACACGTCTAGGTGCATACATAGAGCTTGGACCTATGTCTAAACATTTCGAAGTGTGTTGTAATACATCACCAAATGATTTCATAGTACCTTCCATCCATTCTTTTTCACTTTCATCTTCATATTGAATACGTTTTAAGCGTCTTTCATTACTTTTGTACTTTCGTTTTAGAATCATATTAAAAACCTTGTCATCTAAGCTCATACAGTCAGTTACTAGCATATCTTTAATCAAATTTATAGTTTTAATAGGATGTTTAAGTGTCCAAATATAAGCTTTTATTGTAGGCTTAATATGTTCTTTCTCTTTTTTTACCAAGTTATACATTAGCATGCCAAAAAACGCTAAAAATGTACCTAATAATTCACCTAAACACAAAGATTCAAAGATTGTTACTACATAATATAAAACTACTGATAAAATTGTCATCTTTCTTTCCTCCTTAATACCAGATATCTTCATATTCTTCATACACCACGCGACGTGGTGTATAAGGATATTCTGGAAAATCTTCCATATAGTCATTCACAAGTTCTATCCACCCACTACAAATTCTCAAAGTATCTTTTATATCTTCCTGAAATTCTTCATCTTCAAATGGCACACGTTTCATTCTCTTCATATATCCTTTATATTTGCGTTTCGCAATCATTTTAAAAAGCCAATCATCTAACCACATAAATCGAATTAAAGTTTGATCCAACCCCATTTTAATCATCTTTATCGGATGCTTCATAAGCCATACATAGCTTTTTAATAATGGTTCTATACCTTCTCGTACATCATTAAATAAAAATGACAGTAGCCTTACAATCATCACTAATGTACAAATCACAAATGGAAATGCCAACAAAATAAATCCGTAAAATAAACTATTCATATATTTCTTCCTCCTATCTCATAGTCTTTTTTATTTCCTTCACTACAATTAACGGAGGGATTATCAAAAAAGTTGCAAATAAATATAATTTTTAAAAAAAACAAAAAAGCCTGGCATTATTGCCAAGCAATTTATCAAAATATTATAAGCTTCTACCTAAATCATACGCATTTTTCATCACATCATTATGATTTAGCGCATCATTGGCATCACCAATACCAGCACCTGCCACAATTCCTTTTAGTTCTGCCTTTTCAAAACAATCTACCCATCCTTGTAGTCCATTATATGCTTTTTCAAATGCACTCTCCTCATTTTCTGCAGCCGTAGCGATCATGTAAATATCTCTGAATGCATAATCACTCGAATACAATGGATTCAAACGATCTAATAGTGTTTTCATTTGACCACACATTTCATAATAATAGATTGGAGTCGCATATACGATGACTTCAGCTTCCTTTACTTTTTCCATGATTTCAGCTACATCATCCTTCAAAACACAACACCCACTCTTCATACATGTAAGACATCCTATACAATACTTAATATCTTTCCCTTTCAATGACACATATTCCACTTCATGCCCTGCATCAATCGCACCTTCTTGACATTCTCTAGCTAGAATATCTGAATTACTTTGTGTTCTTAAACTTGTTGAAATAATTAATACTTTCTTTGACATATGAACCTCCTGATATTACTATAATACCTAAAGCTGACTTTAGGTCAAGAAAGAAGGAAAAGATTATGTATACAATTGGACAAGTTTCAGAAATGTTTGATTTACCCATTTCTACACTACGATATTATGACAAGGAAGGCTTCTTCCCTAATTTAGTTCGCAAAGGAAATATCCGTTACTTCAGCAATAATGAAATTGAAGCTCTACACATCATTGAATGCTTGAAAAAATCAGGATTGGGTATTAAAGAAATCAATCAATTCTTTACTTGGGTTTCAGAAGGAAGCGCAAGCTATGAAAAAAGGAAAGAATTATTTGAAGCAAGAAAATCAGCCGTTGAGGATGAAATCAAAAGTCTTCAAAAAACGCTTTCCCTTTTAGAATTTAAATGTTGGTACTACAAGACTGCCATGGAAGATGGAACAGAAGAACATATTCAGGCCATGCTTCCAGATAAGCTTCCCGATGATATTCAGAAACTATATGATGCCAGTCACAAATAGATTATTTAGATAATGCTTCGCGATATTTATCTACCATTTCCTGGTATGCCTCTTCAGATAAAGCTTTTTCACCAGGATTCATCGCAAATACACCGCCCCATTCATATCCATCCTTGTACTTTGGTACTAAATGGAAATGAAGGTGGTGACCCGTATCTCCATATGCACCATAGTTAACTTTGTCTGGATTAAAAATTTCATGCATAGCACAAGCTACCTTATTGATATCCTCCATATAAACAGCTCTTTCTTCTGGTGTTAATTCGGTAATTTCACTCACATGTTTCTTGTGGGCAACAATCACACGACCAGGATGACTTTGTTCCTTAAACAAATACACTTTTGAACTTTCTAGTTCACAAATTTTAATTCCGAAAGCAGCAACTAGCTCGCCTTCCATGCAGTAAGCACAATTTTGATCTTTCATTTTTTTACCTAACTCTTCCTTTTTCATATATCATAGACCAGAATGTAAGTACTTACAATAGTAAATTTAAATAATTATTATCCACAAAAAAAGCAATCGCAAAGCAGAGGTAGCTAACACTTACTTAGAGATTGCTAAAGATGTTATTGAGCTTAAAGATGTTATTGAGCTTATCGTTGCATTAATAACATTCATCAAGAGCTTAGGGAATTAATTCCCTAGTTCACTTAGATTGTACCACATAAAAGGAGGAACAAGAAATTAATTCGAATCATTTTAAAAAGCGTCCTCAATATACAGGACGCTAAAATAATGATTAGAAATCTAAATCTTCTCCATTTGTCTCAATTATACGTTTATACCATTCGAAACTATCTTTTTTATAACGTTTATACGATCCAGAACCATCATTATTTCTATCTACATAGATAAAGCCATAACGTTTTTTCATTTCGCCCGTCGTAAATGAAATCGGGTCAATACAACCCCAAACCGTATATCCTAAACAATCACAACCATCCTCATCTATTGCTTTTTTCATTTCTTCAATGTGTGACTTCAAATAATCAATACGATTTTGATCATGGATCTTTCCATCCTCAAATTGATCTGCGTATCCAAAACCATTTTCTACAATAAACATTGGAATTTCATAACGATCCTGATACATATTCATAATATATCGCAATCCCTTTGGATCGATGGCCCAACCCCAGTCTGTACTTTTTAAATATGGATTTTCAACCGCATAGTTTCCTTGTAAATCATCACCTAATTTTTTAACATTTAAATCATTTGAAACCGTATTACTTAAATAGTAGGTAAAGCCAAGATAATCTACACAGCCTTTTGAAAGTATTTCTAAATCTGCTTCTGTGATATCTAAAATGTAATTCTTATTCTTCCATTCGTTCAACAAATAATTTGGATAGTGTCCTCGAATTTGAACATCTGTAAACATCAATAGCTTTCGATCTTCAGATTGAGCTAATAAAATATCATCTGGATTGGGCGTATTTGGATAGTTAGGTGTAGCCGCAACGCAACATCCCATTTGAATATTTGGATTTAGGTCATGGGCAAACTTTGTTACCAATGCACTCGCAACAAATTGATAGTGCACAGCCTGATAGATTGTTTCTAGACGATCCTCATTTTTTTCAAAAACAATTCCTGAATTCGTAAATGCATATATATCATTTTCAACAAGCATTTGATTATTGATTTCATTGAAAGTCATCCAATACTTTACTTTATTTTGATAACGTTCTAAAACCACTTTACTAAAATGATAGAAGAAATCAATCATTTTACGATTTCTCCAACCACCATATTCTTTAACTAAATGATAAGGAATTTCAAAATGAGAAAGTGTAATCACTGGCTGCATTCCATTTTCTAACATGCAGTCAAACAGTTCATCATAAAACTTCAATCCTTCTTCATTCGGTTGTGTCTCATCTCCGTTTGGAAAAATACGTGACCAGGCAATACTAGTTCTAAGACATTTAAATCCCATTTCACCAAACATTTTAATATCTTCCTGATAATGTTCATAAAAACGAATGCCTTCGTGATTTGGATAAAATTTTCCTTCTACTACACCATCTGTAATTTCACGAGGAGTATCTACACTTCCCGCAGTCATAACATCCGCTGTACTTAATCCTTTTCCCCCAACATCATAAGCACCTTCTATTTGATGGGCAGCAACAGCTCCACCCCATAAAAAATCTTTTCTCATATTCTTCCTCCTAGTATATTAGGCTAATACTTCATAAAGTTCTTCTCCTGTTTTAACTGTTTGAATTTCATTCATGACAATATCACTAAATTGATCTGCATTCGTTACTAATACAGGAGATTGTAAACTGTATCCTTTTGATAAAATAAATTCTTTATCAAACTCCAATAATTTTTGTCCACACACTACTTTATCACCTTGCTTAACAAAAGCTGTAAAACCTTCACCATTTAACATAACCGTATTTAAACCAATGTGTACCAATAATTCAACACCATCATTTGTCGTAATTCCAACCGCATGTTTAGAAGGGAATAACACACTTACAGTGCCTTCCACTGGAGATACTACAATATTATTTGTTGGAACAATCGCAATACCTTTGCCTGTAACTCCACTCGCAAAAACTTCATCATCTACTTCTTTTAATTCAATAACATTTCCATCTAATGGTGACACAACAGAAATCATCTTAACATCACTTGATTTTAAGTTCTTTGACTCTGTTTCCATTGCTTGTAAATCTTGGGCTTTTTCTTCATCCAAACCACTAAGTCCCCATATATATGTCAAAATTGTTGCGACAACTAAAGATGTTAAAACAGCAATGGCATAAGCCCAAATTGGTGAATAACTCATTACAACAGCTGAGAAAATGTTGTGAAAAACATAGGCATCCATAGTTACACCCAATGTTCCTGCAATAGCACCTCCACAAGCACCACTAATAGCAACAACAACCATTAATCGTTTATATTCCATAACAATTGAATATAAAATTGGTTCTGTAACACCTGCAAAGAATCCTGTAATAAATGTAGGTCCTGCAATAGATTTTAATTTTGAATTTTTCTGAGCCTTTAAATAAGATCCTAACGCAATTCCCATTTGTGCCCAAACTGCACAAACACATACCCCTTCAATAATATCTCCACCAAATTGATCTAAGTTTTGTAAAGTAATTGGAGTGAATCCCCAGTGTAAACCAAGCATTGTTAAGAAAGGATAAGCAGCACCTAATACAATTCCAGCTAGAGTTCCACTAATTGAGAATAACCACATCACAAAAGAACTTACATAATTACCAATTGTTGTTCCCACTGGACCGAATAAGATAACAGTAAATGGAACCATAATCATTAAGCATACCATTGGAACTAAAAAGTATTGTAAACTTTGTGGTGTTACCTTTCTTAAAGATTTATCTAAATAAGCATATACTAAAATCGCAATAAAAATTGGGAAAATTGTTGCCTGATAGTCAATAGGCGTAACAGGAATGCCTAAGAAATTAACGGCTCCTTCAGCTGACAATAAACCTGTAAAGTTAGGTTCTAACAAAGCAGCTCCAATAGCTCCTCCAAAAAATGCATTTGCCTTTAGCTGTTTAGAAATTGTAATCCCTAAAAATACAGGCATAAAATAGAAACATGCATTTCCAGCTGCTGATAAAATTAGATAGGTTGAACTTGTGTCTGACATTATACCAATTGTAGTAAATAAAGTTAATAATGCTTTGATCATACCAGAACCAGCCATCAAAGGAATTAATGGTGAAAAAGCTCCAGAAATTACTTTTAAAACTTTATCTGACAATTTTACTTTCTCTACGCTCTTTGCAGTTTCATCATTTCCACCCTGAATTTTTGTTACGGCAAAAATCGCATCATAATAAGCATCAACATTAGGTCCAATAACAACTTGATATTGACCTCCACTTACTAATACTTTTAATACATAACTTAACTTTTCTAATTTTTCCTTTTGGAATTTTGAACCATCCTTCAATTCAAAACGCAAACGAGTAGCACAATGTACTAAACTGACTACATTGCCCTCTCCACCAACTAAACCGACAATTTCCTTTGCCTCATTTTCAAATTTCATCTTTTTTCTCCTTCTATAAAATAAAAGACTCAAGAAAATACATAAGCACATAAAAATATATACTTATACATCCTCTTGAGTCATGCCTGGTCGAACCAGTAACACCATTTTTTTAGTTTGTTGCATTAATACGATTTAAATGAAGTGTTAAATAAAGCTCCTCACTCGTACTTACTTCCCAACCGTATTGTTCTGTTAAAAACTTAGATATCAACATCGCACACTGATAATCATCTGGATATCTTTGTGCAACTATCTTTGCGATACTTGTGTCTGCACTTAGTACATCGCCATTAATTTGTCGTCGAACAAAATAGCGGATATGAATAATAAATCTTGAAACATCAAAACTATTTTCATCAAAATCTCTTTTGTAGTAGCGACGAACTATATTCAAAATATTTTGAATGATTTTTGTCGTCATCATTGTTTCATCCATATCCTTCTTATTGGCAGATGCATTGATAAAATGTAGTGCAATAAAACTCGCCTCTTGCTCTGGGATTTTTAAATCCATTGTTTCATTGATCATATGCACACATCTTAATGCATAGCGATATTCATTTGGATAAATCAATTTAATATCCCATTCCAAAGGCGTTCCAAAAAACAAATTCTCCTTAGCTCTTTTTAAAGCTAAACTCAAGTGATCTGCCAAGGCAAGTAAAATAGAATCATTAAAAGTATATCCAAGTTCTTCTTCTCCATGCTTAATAATCTGGTTGGCCAATTCCAAATCTTCTACACGAATATTTTCCAAAATACGATTTACAGATTCATTCTGCAAAGCATATTTCTTCTCGATTTTTTGTTCATCAATCAAATCATTTCTCTTCTTATTGAACGCAATACCCTTACCCATCACAATGAATTCTTTATCATCATTTTTAACAAGTGCAGTATTGTTATTCAACGCTTTGATAACTCTCATGCTCTCTCCTTCTACAAAAAAATAGGCACGACCACATAAAAAGATATAAACCATCCCATTTATTTCCTTTTATGTAATCATGCCTGCCTAACAGTAACACTTCCTTTAATAATATATCGTAAGCGATTTCAAGTGTCAAGATGCATTTTACAAATCATTCATATTTTCGATAATCGAACACATCCTCTCGATCTAATAATTGTGACCATCTTGCCGACAACAATTTGGCATATTTATAATCTTCCAATCCATAAGAACCTAACGAATAAGCATCATTACATTCAATCAATAGTGTTCTACCATCATTAGTCACACCAATATCAATCGAACAAGCCATAGGTCTTTGATCCCATTTCACAAAACAATTCATTATACAATCCAATACATTCGCATCATAATTATAGTGCCAATCTCCCTTATATGGACGTACATCAATAATTTCATCATAATACACAAAACAACGCCATTCACGCATGAATTCAACAGGCTCACTACATAGGACTTCAAAATTATCATTATAAGCTCCACAACCCATTAAATCCTTAATACTAGAAATGACCTTACCCGTAAATACCTTACTATCTACTGGTTTCACAAACCATCCAGCTGACCACTTATCTTCATTTGCCGCAATCGAATTAATGGTATCTTTCCATATCTTTCTTCCTAGAAATTCCTTTAAGCATTCCGGATAATCATCCACATGCGGATTAAGCACACCAAACTTTGCAAAGACATTCTCACACTGCTTAATATAATCCACGACAATATCTTCTCTAGTGATTTGATCATATACATCATCTAGTGAATAATATAGAACTACTTCACAAGCTAGTTCATTAAATCCTGAAATAGCTTTCTGCATATTCTGACTATGCCCTACAATCAATCCTGAATTATAATCCTTTTTCACCTTCACATAAGCTTTCATATTATTGTCCTCCAACACTTCATATCTTTTAAATACCACGTTTATTGACAATATGCATGTCAGTTATGTGAATTTTTATTTCAATTCTCAACTTCCTACAAACTCCTCAAACCAATATGTATAGTAAATTGTTCCACACTCCGTTTGATGAGTATCCACACCATAATGTCCGTTGAACCAGCCTTGCGCAAAGAAGTTTTCATTTAAAGCATTTTGAGCCGCCATGTTCGCCTCATTATAAGATGTGTATGCACCATAAGGAATCGTATCATCACATGCAGGTACTTCAATGTCTTCTTCTTGTGGTTGTTGTACTTCATATACTGGATTATTATTACTTTCCACTTGAGACTCTTCCTGATTAGGATTATATGAATATGTGGATTCTTCTACATTTTCAACTTCATTAATTACTTCACTCTTTTCTTCTTTTACGGGTTCTTCAACATTAGAACATCCAACCAAATACAATCCAATTATTGATAGTGCACACAATACCTTTTTGTCCAACATATTTATCCTCCTTCTAGAATCCATTGTCCATCTGCATTTGTTGATCAAACATTTGTTGTGATATGTCATTTTGTTGATTCACCTGCTCGTTAAATAAGCGTATTTGCTCTCTAAAATATGCATGGTCCTGCAATGCGATTTGTCGCATATATTCCAAGTCTTTGTTCGTACAATCTGTATAATATTGAATCACAGATAATTCTTCCTCTACCCAATCTTCATATGACGCATAGTTTTCTTCTTGAATTGTAGAAGGATGATTATAATCCACTGTATTTGTAGATTGAGCAGCACATCCGGTAAACAAAACTAATAATATTAATAAACCAACAATTTTATCCATTTTCTTTTCCCTTTCTTAAACATACATTTGATACAAATTATTCAAATAATTATAGATATCCACATTCAAATCTTCTAATTCTTCTGGATCATTCACATACATTTCGGTTGCTTCCGCAAAGAATTCACTTGGATCTGTACTTCCATAATCTCCAAAGCATTCTTGATCACTTTTATATAGGCGAATCCAATCTTCACTATACCCAATACCTCCCCATGAACTTGGTGAATAATGCGCAAAATCATAGATGTGTGCTAATTCATGTGTTACAGAACCAAATTGATCATTATATTCATCCAAATCTACCTGTAGAGTAATAGATAAACCTTTTAATGAGGAATAGGCATATGTACCATACCCCTTGTTGTCAAAATCTAAACCATGTTCACGAGCATACTTTTCAAACTTTTTAGGTGAACACAAATCAATTTGATGACAATGATCCAATAAGATTTGTGGCTGTGTTTTCACAAATTCATTTAAATATCTTTGGACATCCCCCGCTTTCAGCTTACTACCTCCCACAATATGAATCTTTGGTAGGTTTTGAACCACAAAATACTCCTCATCAATAATCTGATTATAGGTATCTTCAATTACGGCATAATCCTCTTTCTCAATCGCCTTTACCACACGATACTGTATCCAAATGGGTGAGAATGTAATGGCCAAACTAATCACAATCAATACAAGTAATACGTTCTTTTTAACGCCATTTGACTTAGGCATATGACTCTGCATATATCGAAAACAATCTTGATTTTGTTCATAAGTAAAATGCTTGATTCGTTCTTGATAAAAGTCATGTTTACCTGCTTCGTCCATGCCATCAATACTTTCCAATGTACCCATATTCAATCTAGAACGAACATAGTCTTCTTGAAGCATATCTAGATCCACTTTCTTATGATATAGAAGGACAAATACAAACAATGCGATCAATCCAGCCACAAGAATACAGTAAGGAATCTTTAAATTATTAATCCAAACCATTTGCATTCCCCTTGGATGTTTTAAACACATAAGCCTCATTCGATAACTATGCAACAACTCAAATACACTCACAAATACAACTCCAGAAATCAATAGTTTAACCTTACTCATTTTCCTATCTCCCTTTTCTCTACTTTAATAAATCAATAATTTGAAGCCTCCTTTTTATAATCGAATTTCGATTTCCCTTTTCTTGTATACTTCTTCTTATTGCGATAAATATTTCCACCTTGCCTACAAGCATCCAAATGCATGGGATTTGGTAATTTTAAACTTCTTTCCTCAAAACGATACGTCTGTTTCTTCATATACATTTCCTCCTGTTTGATTACACATTAAATATACTATTCATTTTATTCATTAAAAATGTCTTATTTTCATTATTATATGTACACTATTTCTATTTATTTAACACTGTTTAATCAATAATTATATTTAATTTATA
>ERZ869983.486-NODE-486-length-13045-cov-9.087446_pt1 | contig 13045 bp, 8 predicted proteins | sample MGYA00521106_ERZ869983 | MGnify/ENA primary metagenome ERZ869983 (study PRJEB32232, sample SAMN07284972) | human gut metagenome | biome: human-associated habitat; material: feces | host: Homo sapiens | place: Tanzania | collected 2014-04-05 ...
TACAACGAATGGCTTATTCTCTTCTGCAGGAGCCTGTTTTTTCTTAAAAAATGAAAACATACCTACTTCTCGCCTCTTTCTTTTAAACATTGTCCATTGGTTTCAATTACGTTCTTATACCAGTCAAATGATTTCTTCTTTGTACGTCTCAGCGTGCCTTTTCCATTGTCATCTTTGTCAACATAGATAAAGCCATAACGCTTTTTCATTTCACCGGTTGAAGCACTAACTAAATCAATGCATCCCCATGAAGTATAACCCATAATTTCCACACCGTCAATCTCTACGGCGTCCATCATAGCTAAAATGTGTGCTTTCAAATATTCTATACGATAATCATCTTCTACATAGCCGTTCTCATCCGGCTGGTCTACCGCTCCGAGTCCATTTTCTACGATGAAGAGCGGCTTCTGATATCTGTCATATAAAGTGTTCATTGTAATACGCAGTCCCAACGGATCGATCTGCCATCCCCACTCGCTTGCTTTCAGGTATGGATTTTTGACTGTTGCGAATACATTTCCATCTGTTGTATCAACGCTCGCATCCGCACTTGCGCATCTGGAAGAGTAGTAAGAAAATGAAACAAAATCAACTGTATTTTCTTTCAGGAGCTTTTCGTCTTCTTCTGTAATATCAAGCTGGATTCCTTCTCTTTCGAAAAATTTCTTCGCATAAGCCGGATACTCACCTCTTGCCTGTACATCGATGAAGAAGTAGTTTTCGCGATCTTTTCCCATCGCTTTCCATACATCTTCCGGCGCACAGGAGTATGGATAAGTCTGACCAGCTGCCAGCATACATCCGACCTTATTCTCTGGATCGATTTCATGAGCGATCCTTGTTGCCTCAGCGGAAGCTACCAGCTCATGATGTGCCGCAAGATATTTCGCCTGTGTCTCATTTTCTCCTTCTTTAAAGACAAGTCCTGCCCCCATAAATGGAAGGTGAAGAATCATGTTGATCTCATTAAATGTCAGCCAATATTTTACAAGTCCTTTGTATCTTGTAAAGAGTACGGTTACGAGTTTCTTGTAAAACTCGATCAGTTTTCGGTTCTTCCAGCCTCCGTACTCTTTGGTCAGATGGATTGGGCAATCAAAGTGTGTGATCGTAACAAGCGGCTCAATTCCGTATTTATGGCATTCTTTAAATACATTTTCATAGAATTGAAGTCCTGCTTCGTTTGGTTCTGCGTCATCACCGTTTGGAAAGATTCTCGACCAGGCAATCGACAGACGAAAGGTCTTGAATCCCATTTCACCAAGAAGTGCGATGTCTTCTTTGTAATGATGATAGAAGTCGATTCCTTCCATTGCCGGATAAACATGTTCTGCATCCGGTTCCAATGTTCCGCCGTGTCCAAGCATTACCTTGAAGCGATCTTTTCCTGCCGGACAGAGATCGACATTTGCCAGTCCTCTTCCATCTACGTTATATGCACCTTCGCACTGATTTGCTGCTGTTGCGCCGCCCCACAAAAAATTTTCCGGTAAACTCATCTTACTGCCTCCTGCTGAATTTCTATGATTTTCAAATTTATTCTTCTATATAAAGATGCACCATTCCTTCTACACCAAACGGTTCTATTGGCAGGTAGTGGCTGATCGCATCTCTCATCTGTGTGCCAAGTGTATTCGTTACTTCGACCACCAACTGATTCTCGCCTTCTCTGAGAAGTCCTGTCAGATCGAATTGATATGGCCTGCAGATACGAACTCCTGCGGAATGTCCATTTACAAACACTTCTGCCGTCTCATAAGCATTTCCAAGATCAAGCTGAATGCTTCTTTCTGTATCCGCATTTTCCAACTGAATTGTTCCTTCATAGCGCACGGTTCCGGATTTGTTGTCAAATCCTGTGATGCTGCTGATTAGATCCAGCTTTTCCATCGGAACGGTTTCTTTGAATTCCGGATAGGAACAGCTGTCTGCAAATGTTACTTTCCATTTGTCTGGAAGCAGATCTGTTCTGTCTTCCATTCTGTCTGCCATTCTTTCTCCTACTCTGTCTGCTGTACCGAATGCCTTTTCACCAGTTCTGTCGTCGGATTCTCTTATGATATCTGCCTCTAATTCTTCTGCAATTTCCTTCATACCATTTTCTTCTCCCTGAAGAAATACGGCTGATTCGTATGGCTGCAGAATGAGCTGTGATTTCTGCGATACTTCTGTCAACGTATTGGCAAATACATCGTAACGATAAACCTTTTTCTCACCTGGAAGTATCATTTCTGTATTCACTGCATTTCCAATGTTTTCGTTAAACAGCATAAGATGATGCACATCATTTTTCAGATATTCTCCTGCAACAAGTTCCGGATATTCTGCATCGAATTTTGCCACCTGGTATTGTCCCAGTTCTTTCTGCACATCAAAGTCGCGGATTTCTTTTTCAAGATAGATCACACGGACTCCTGCCTGCTCTAATTTACCAAGGAGCTCTTTGCCCTGCTGCGGCAGGAAGGTGCTGTAAGGAACAACCATCACCTCAAAGTTCTGTCCGTTGATGACATATTGTTTCTCTTTTATCTCCGCTCCTGCAAGATAATCCAGCGAAATGATATCGAAACTGATCTGATGTTCTGTCAATGCTCTTGCCGGTTTCTCGATCGGCATATAATCTCCGCCCCATTCCTGCTCGGCCGGATAGAGTACTCCGACTCTCGCCGGATGTGTTCCGTTCCGGAATAATGTCATCAGACGGTTCACATAATTGCTGAAGGTTGAGAAATACCGAAACTGTGGATTCATTCCATGCGCATAGAAATGCGGCGGGCAATCAAAATCCGGAAATTTCTTCGGGTCAAATGCATGTGGAACGATATGATTGATTCCACGGACGATCAGGTGATCTGCGATCCATTTCATCATCTTCAGCCCTTCGTTCCATCCGTAAGCTCCGAAGGCTTCGCACATGGAGTTTCCCTTCTTGAGTGGATCTAAATGTGCCGCAGATGAAGCCAGTTTCGCAAGTGCATAATGATAGAATTCTCCATTACTTCCACCGGTATTGAACGCGTCATGATGATAATTCATCCCCGGAACAATCTGTCCTCCGATCACATCAATTCCTGCGTAGTCCATAGTCTCCTGTCCGCGGAAATAATGTCCCGTTCCGTAACCGAGTCTTGCATGTGCACCGTTGTCTTCAATTGTATGTCCAAGATACATCACACCATGTGCATGACACCAGTCTGAAAGAACATTTGTAAAATTATCACGATACAGCTTTGTGATCAGATCCATGTAGCGGTAACGGATTTCTGCTTCGGCACCGTTTGCATCCACCCATAAGAGTGGCAGATATTTTGCATCAAATCCCAGCTCTTTTTCAAGACCTTCTCTCCATGGAAGAACCATGTCAGTTCCGATTTGCGCTTCTGTTCCTTTTTTATTTCCAAATCTCGGCTCGTCTGAGAAGAAGCCTTCGATCAACGTTCCGAAATCATCTTTATAATGTGCATAATGTGGTTCGTAGACCTCATCAATGAGAACCTGTGTTGCTTCTTTCACAAGCGGATTGAGGTAATCTTTTGTCGCCTCTTCGCCGCCTTTTCCGGTCAGGTAAAGAATGAAAATGCTCCATGCACCGTCTTCGACATCCAGTGTCAGAAGGCGTTTTTCCATATCCATACATTCTGTGATATCTGTCAAAGTCTCTGCATTGATCGGATCTCCCGGCTCAGTATAGCGACTGATTCGTTTTGCCATGTAGACTTTCAGGATCTCCTGTTCCGGATCCGGTTTGTCCCACGGTCTTCCTTTCAAAAGTTTCAGATCGATACGCATCTGACGCATCGGTCCCTGCACATCATAGCGGCGCATATCAAGATATTTTTTCAAATACTGTGGATAGCATTCTTTCACTTTTCCATTCGCATATCCTGTTGGGAAATGGGAGTCATCGAGAATCCAGACTTTCATCTCGTTTTCTTTTGCTTTCGCAAGAATCAGATCCAGATCGCTCCACCACTGATCTCCAACGAAGTCCGGATGCGGGCGTGCCTCTATGCACACCCCTTTCATCCCACTTTCTGCTATCTTGTCCATATATTCACTCAATATCGCATGTTCTTCTCCATGCTGCCAAAAAAATGGATATAATCCGTTCTTCATTTTCTGTCTCCCTTGTATCATTACTAGCTTTTAGTTTTTCTTTTCTTCTTTTCCCTGTACAATGTATGCCAGTACCGCTGACACTATAAATGCGAGTGCTGCACACGCGATAAATCCATAGAAACTGATGTCCAGTCCTGCCGGATTGATCATTCCAGGAATACGGAAGAGTCCGTCTCCTGCAAGTGCATATAATTTAGCTCCGAGCCCTCCGAGGATTGCACCGGAGATTCCTCCACCTACCCATGCGCAGGCAAATAATTTCATATTTGGCACAGCAATAGAATAGATTGCCGGCTCTGTTACTCCACAGAGTGCGGATGCAAGACTACCGAATCCGGCACTGCGTTTATCCGGATCTTTTGTTCTAAGTGAATATCCAAGTGCAACTCCGGCAAGTGCCCATACTGTCAGTCCGAGAATTGCGTTGATCGGATCGCTTCCAAGTGTAAACAGGTTGTTCATCAGTACCGGTATAAATGCCGCATGCAAACCAAGGAGAACAACCAACTGCCAGAATGCACCAAAAATCAGACCTCCGAGGATTGGACTAAAGTTGAAAATTCCACAAACAACTGTAGAAAGTCCGTTAGAAACATACTGCATAACCGGTCCGATCACCAGATAGGAAAGCGGTACTGTTATTGCAAGTACAATAGTAGGAACAATCATTAACTGAATCATCTGCGGAATCACTTTTTTTGCCAGCTTTTCTACCTTGCTTGCAAAGAAAGATGCCAGGATGATCGGGAATAATGTATTCGCATAAGTTGTTGTAGATACCGGAATGTGAAGGAATGTAATTCCACCTTCCGCTGCAATAGCCGCTACCAGATCCGGGTATACGAGTGCCGCACCGATTGCAGCTGTCGTATATGGATTACAGTCGAATATCTTTCCACAGGAAAATCCTACGATGATCGGCATAAAGTACATGATCGCATCTGACGCTGCATAAAGTACAAGATATGTTCCGTCTGTCTTTGTAAGTACCCCTGCTGTTGTAAGAATAACAAGGATTCCTTTCAGGATTCCTCCTGCGATCATTGGCCCGATCATTGGCATGATACATCCTGAGATTACTTTGAAGAAACGGTTCCAGAGACTGTCTTTTTTCACCACCTGGTAATCTTCTTTTTTTACCGTCTTGCCATTCTCTGTGATCCCTGCTTCTTTTTTTGCAAATTTAACTACTTCACTTACATGAGTGCCAATAATCACCTGATACTGGCCGCCCTGATTCATAACACCTTTGACACCTTTGATCTTGCTGACCTCATCCTTATTCGGAATTGTATCATCTTTCAAAACAAAACGTAAACGTGTCATACAGTTTGTGACATTAATGATATTATCTTTCCCACCAACAGCAGCTACTACCTCTTTTGCCAGCTGTCCATAATCTTCCTTTGCCATGATGTTAGTTCCTCCCATTCATCATTCACATTTAATCTAATAGTTTCCCGAAATGCATTTCTCTATGTTCTCTATTATATCCATCTATGTAGCAGAAAAAAATATCAGTTTCCTCACTTTTCATTGACCATTTCCACACAATCTGATACACTTCATGCAAAGGAGGTGTCTGTCTTATGAATCTGAAAGCGTTACATCATTATCTTACCACGTTATCCCCTAGCGAGGAAAAATATCGCAATGGATATGTTTACGACGGCTGGAAAGATATGCCGAAGAAACGACATAATGGAGTGGAATATTCTGTATTGGACTTAGATATCGCTTATTCTCCACTTGACAACAAGCCAGCCGATCACTCTCCCGGACTTAATGCAGAACTCTCTGAGATATCAATCAAGAAGAATTCCCGTTTCAGCGCAGTTCCGGAGCATATCCATACCAACATTGAGATCAACTATGTCTACTCCGGGAGCTGCCCACAGATTATTGACGGACATCCGATCACTCTGCAAAAGAATCAGGTTCTCCTGATCGACACAAACTGTCCGCACTCGATTGCTCCGCTTGGAGAGAATGATATCATGATCAGTATCATCCCAAAAACCGATTTCCTGCGTGAGCATATGTTTAATCAGTTCTCGAATGACAGTATGCTCTCCCGCTTTTTCATCAATGCGATCAATGAGAAGACTGACCATGATCACTATTTACTTTTCCACTCAGAAAACGACCGCAGAATCCCGATGTTCTTTAACGAGCTCTTCTGCGAGTGCTTTGATCCGTCCATTAACTCTACAGATATCATCATGCACCTTTTCTACACGATCATGGCTGAATTGATCAATGTCTACGAGGATGATCTGACGAAGGGAGACTCCTACTCACATAACAGTGTCGTGATTCCTATGTTGCGTTATATTGAACGGAATTTCAGGACATGTACACAAGAATCCGTCGCTGACTTTTTCCATATCAGCCCGAACTATGTCACTCGGCTTCTCAAGAAATATACCGGTATGACTTATATTCAGTTGATCCAGGCGCAGAAGCTGCAGACCGCCGCTAACCTGCTAAAGCAGACAACACTTCCGGTGACCGAAGTTGCCCAGCGTGCCGGATATGAGAATGTAACCTTCTTCTATAAGAAATTTCAGGAGAAGTATCACTGTCAGCCGGGAGAGTATCGGGGGTAGACGAAAAAGAAGAGTCAATATTTCTGGGGTCCTTGACAAACTCTCGAATATTGGCTCTTCTTTGTTATTATTTATTTGATTTTTGCAGCTCCGCTAATTGCTTTCGCAGATACTCAACCTCTGCTTCTGCTGTCTCTGCGCGCTCTTTCTGTATAGCTACATCTGTTTCTAGCTTCTCTTTCCTTGCTTTTAATTCCGCTTCATCTGCTTTCAGCTTTTCTTTATCTGCTTTCAGCTTCTCTTCGTCGGCTTTCAGCTTCTCTCCGTCGGCTTTCAGCTTCTCTCCGTCGGCTTTCAGCTTCTCTCCGTCAGCTTTCAGTTTCTCCTGTTTAGCTTCCATCTGTCTGCCTACTTCATCTAACGCTTCCATCTTTTTTGCATGTTCTTCCGTCATTTTAGTGTATTCTTCTATCATCTCATCAACCATCAATTTTACTGTGTTTCGATCTAAAATCTCAAGTTCTTTTGAAAACATACTCATCATCCTCTCCATATTCAGGCAGATGGTATAAACTTCCTCGTATATCTTTTTTAATTCCGGATTGCAATTTAACAGATTGATAATCATGTCTGGATCGTCCTGACTTAGAAATACGAGCCACTCTTCCAGTCTGCTCTCTATCTTTCTGCCTTCATTATGAATGGTGTCATTAAAAATGTCAAGGCAAATGAAAGTATATTCCTGTAACAAATCCATCTTCACACCAGTATCGCTTTTTTGTTCAAAACGATGGATGTATTGTTCTTTTGAAAACTTAGTAAAAGCTGCATTACTTTTCTCAAACAGAACTATTGTATATACTTTTTTAATTTCTTTATAAGTAAATGATTTCCCCAATTCTAATCGGACTCTTTTATACTGCCTGAGCAACAGATCCGAAGAGTAGCAGGCACTTCTCTGTCCCGAAAATAAGTATCCTACTTTCTGAACTTCTACATTTGCAATACTGCCATCCTCAAACTGAACAACAATATCCATAATAAGAAGTGAACTTTCCGCTGCTATTTTAGCTGATTCATTTGGCAGAACTTTTAAAATCTTAATTTTCTTTCCAAGTATTTCCGACAGGAAATCATTTAACCGTTCTGGTCTTGTATCAGGATTCATAATTGCCTTAAAGTAAGTATCATACAGTAATTTCACTCCTTTGACACCTGTACAGATGTCAAGGTATTCTTTCTGATATTTTTCTTCCCATCCGCAAAATGTTTCCCATAGCCGCTTATTTTCCCGAAGTTCTTTCAGCACCTCACCTTCCGTGCGAATCATCGGGAAATATTGTTGTAATTTGTTTTTCATCTTCACATCATCTCTCTTTCGTATTCTTCTAACGATCCACTATTCTTACAGACTTCCCCATAAGCCTGAAAAACAGTTTCTGTTATCCTTGTTACTACTAAAGCGATGTCATAAACAAAGTAAAATCCGTTCCAACTTGTCGCCGTCTAAATTAATATTCCATTGGCAACAATATCTCTCGCCCCTTAATAGGAGTAGTTCTAGAATACGTGATGTGATATCAAATTGCAATGTGTTTATTGTTCATAACTCAATTTTTTTGTTTATAAAATGTGGATAACTTTTCACACTCCCGCCAGTTCCACCTCGTAGTTACATTTTTCCGTGTTTTTTATCGGCTTTTGTAACATTATTCTTGAGTCCCGATCAGAATCTTCTTTCCTTCAAATGCAAATCCATAATGTCTGATCTCTTCTTTTTTGAATCCACGTGCAAACAACTGTGCATCATAGTTCATTTCCTCAATCTGATTCAGCGCATGCTCCACTGTCTCTTCCAACGTTTTTTCTTTCCTTGAGTTTCGAACTTTAAACTCCATGATGATTGCAGGATATTGTTTGTCTCCCTGCTTCCTTGGAATCATCATTACATCATATCTGCCAAATCCGCTCTCTCGATTCGAACAGATTTCATATTGATCTGCCTGATCCGCAATCAACCCTAATACAAAGCCATGATAAAATCGTTCCGGCTCACTTGGCCCTTCTTCATTTCCTGATGTGTCAAAGTAACTAAATGTTGCCATGGAAACCTGATTCATATAGTAGTTCATTGCATCCAGATCACCGGCGAGCAGCGCCTTCATAAATTGATTGTAATTCGATCTGCTCTGATGAAACCATCCTTTAAATAAATTCGAGAACATTGCGGTTGTTTCCAGATTGGTAATCATCAGATGATACCATGGTTCTCTTAGAACTCCTCGATATTCTACGTCTGTCGCCTTCAGATATCCACTTGCCAGCATCAGGCTCCAGATGGCATTCTCATCCTGATCCAGCTGTTCAAACACGATCTGTTCATCAAAGTTTACTACGATCTCTTTTCCTTGCAGAAGTTCTTCCATCCGTTCTTTGATTTCCGATGAGGATTGTCTGATCAGTCGATTGATCAAACCATTCGAACTTGTATCCGCCCAATACGGACGCAATTGTTTTTTATCCAGATAGTTTGTGATAGACCACGGATTATAAATATCTTTCTGATTTCCAAATATAAATCCATCATACCAGGATTTTACAAGCTGTTTTTCTTCTGCCATTCCCATTGTTTCCAATGCATGGAATACTTCTTCTTCCGTAAACCCAAAGCTTGATTCATACTCTGCTGATGTTGTTGTAACAACATTTAAGTTGTTCAAATCAGAAAATACCGATTCCTTCGACACTCTCGTGATGCCAGTCATCATTGCTCTTTCAAGATATGGATTGGTTTTAAATGTTGCATTGAAAAAATTTCTTATAAAAGCAATGAATTCTTCCCAATATTCATAGAGATATGCTTCTTGCATTGGTGTATCGTATTCATCCAGAAGAATCAGAACTTTCTTCTCATAATAACGATACAGACAATTGGACAGGTTCTTGACTGCATTGCAGATCGTATCATTTGCTACCGGTTCTTTCATTCCTGGATTCTTGGCATAATTATCCAGTTCTTCAAAACATTTTCTCTCACCTTCTGTAAGACCGTTCCATTCCAGGAGATAACGATGCTCGGAATATGCTTCATTGATCGCCATGATGATTCCATCTCTTGCATCCTGATAATCAGCACCTTTAATTGTGGCAAAGCTAATGAATATCACAGGATATGTTCCCTGTAATCTCTGATATTTTTCTTCTTTCCAGATGGACAAATCTTCAAATAATTTCTTTTTATCCGTATATAGATTTGAGAAGAAATAATTCAGCATACTCATATTTAATGTCTTGCCAAAACGGCGAGGTCTTGTAATCAGTGTAATCTCATCCTGTGATTCCCACCATTCTCTGATCAGGTCAGATTTATCTATATAAAAGCAGTTGTTCTCCCGCAATGATGCGAAATTCTGTTTTCCAATGCTTATTACCGGATGCATCATATTTTCCCTCGCTTTCTGCTCTGTAACTTTGTCTGCACTGTTTAATATTAGTATTGTAACATTGTTCACTAAAATACTCAACAAATCCCATTTGCCCAATACCATAAAAACAGTAACTAAAAAGTGCCTATATCAGAACCCTTTATTGATTCTTAATATAGACACTCTTTTATTGTATTCTTTTAATGACTACTCCAACACAAACCATTCACCGTCTATCGCACGAGCATAATCCCAGTCATTTCTTCCTGCTGTATGTAATTTATAATTCCAGAAGATCCAGCCGCTACAGTTTTTCCAGGCTTCCAGCTCCCATTTTCCAATTTGTCTGTAAAAAGGTGCTTTTTCTTCTTCTGTTTCTGCATTACGTACTTCATTTGATTTATTTGCGATACACCATTCTCCGACAATAACCGGATGATACTTCTGTGCTCTGGCAAGACGTGCTCCGAAATCCTTTGCAATCATCTCTTCATAATTCTTAATGGCCTTATCCTGCATCTGCTGCTCCAACATGAACAGATACATATGCGTATCAATCACTACATTCTCATACGTATCTTTTGGCATAAATTCATCCCAAAGTTCCAGATTAAAATTATCATGGAGTACAACCGCAACATTTTCACCACAATATTTTCTAACGCGATTATATCCTTCGATATAAAATTCTTTTAACAATTCAAGCGGAATTGGTTCAGATCCTTCCGCCTGCTCCGGATGTCTTGCTTTGTAACGTCCGTTTAACATCTCTAACATTTCTGCTGATACCGGCTCATTTAACAGTTCGATTCCATAAAGTGCTTTTCTTCCTGCATAACGTTGTGCCAACCTCTCGATCACGGATAATTCAAACTCAATATTTTCAGGTTTTTTATGCCATTTGATCACTCCGGACAGTCCACCATTGTCGAATCCGTTCTGGCTATCCGGTGCTGTATGAAGATCGATCAATATCTTCAAATCATATTTTTCTGCCCAGTCAAATGCCTTGTCGAGGAATTCAATGCATCCGACTCCCTGTCCGCAATCTCCAAAGATAAAATATGGCACTGGTATACGAACAAGATTCAGTCCCAGCTTCTTAATATGCTGAAAGTCTCTCTCCTGAATATAATAGCTACGATGCATAAAAAGTCTGTTTTCAGCTTCTTCCTGTGACAATTCTTCATAAAAAGCCATCTCGTCTTCCACATCTTCCGGAAGATTGTAAAATAATTCACTGCTCATCCATTTCTCAAGTACGAGCCAGTTTCCCAGATTCACACCTTTGATCTGTTCCATAAGTTTACCTCTTTCTGTTCTTTGAAAGTTATCCTATATCTTAGCTATTCGATATTTTCACCATTGGTTGAAATAACTTCTTTATACCACTCGAAAGAATCTTTCTTTCTTCTGGACAAGTCTCCTGTTCCATCATTATGTTTATCCACATAAATGAATCCATATCTCTTATCCATCTCACCGGTTCCTGCACTGACGAGGTCAATGCATCCCCATGGTGTATACCCCATCAAATCTACACCGTCTTCCTCTACTGCCTTTTTCATTTCTGAAATGTGGTGTTGCAGATATTCTACACGGTATGGATCATGAATGCTTCCATCCTCTTCTAGAGTATCGTATGCTCCAAATCCATTTTCTACGATAAACAGCGGTACTTTATAGTGATCTGTAAACCAGTTCAATGAATAGCGTAGTCCGATTGGGTCAATCTGCCATCCCCATTCACTAGCCTCTACAAATGGATTCTTTACGCGATCCTTTTCTCCGCGGTAATCATACTCCGGATTGTCTGCTTCTGCTTTTGTACAGAAAGACATATAATAACTGAAACCAATATAATCGACGCAGCCTTGTTTTAATACTGTAAGATCTTCTTCTGTTACGTCAATCTTAAAATCTTTTCTCTCCCAGTATTTCAAAATATTTGCTGGATATTCTCCTTTTACATGCACATCTGTATAATAATATCTTTTCTGCATGGCTTTTTCAGCCATCAGTATATCTTCCGGACGGCAGGTAGCCGGATAGATCGGGCACATTGCGATCATGCAGCCAATCTGAAATTCCGGATTGATCTCATGTCCTGCTTTTATTGCTTCAGCACTGGCAACCAGTTCGTAATGTGCTGCCTGATACATCAATTCTTCTTCGTTTTCTTCCGGTTTAAGTACGATTCCGGAATTAGCATAAAGCATGAACCCATCGCCGATATCCGCCTGGTTATTAATCTCATTAAATGTCATCCAGTATTTTACTTTGTCTTTGTATCGTTCAAAACATGTTACTGCAAATTTCACGAAGAAATCAATCAGTTTTCTGTTTCTCCATCCACCATACTCTTGTACAAGATGCAGAGGCATCTCAAAATGACTCAGTGTGATCACTGGTTCGATTCCATATTTCAGACATTCATCAAACATGTCATCATAGAATTTTAATCCAGCTTCATTCGGCTGTTCTTCATCACCATTTGGGAAAATACGTGTCCATGCAATGCTTGTACGGAAACACTTGAATCCCATTTCTGCAAATAAGCGGATATCTTCTTTATAGTGATCATAAAAATCGATCGCTTCATGATTCGGATAATTCTCGCCTTTTAGAATCTCGCCTGTCACCCTTCTTCTTGTATTTACATCTCCGCTGGTTACAACATCCATAATGCTCAGGCCTTTTCCGTCTCGATCATAGGCACCTTCCAGCTGATGGGCAGCAACTGCGCCGCCCCAAAGAAAATCTTTTCGAAATCCCATTGTTATTCCCTTCCTGTTGTCTTACATGATTTGGTAACTGTTCAGAGCCAAGCAAAATTTCAAAAAAAGATGTAAAATGCTTGCATTTTTAAGATTGTTTTTGAAATTTTATTTGGCGGATACGCCACACCTTCAAAATGCGTAGCATTTTGAAGGTTGGCTCTGAACAGTT
>ERZ869983.489-NODE-489-length-13008-cov-12.487124_pt1 | contig 13008 bp, 8 predicted proteins | sample MGYA00521106_ERZ869983 | MGnify/ENA primary metagenome ERZ869983 (study PRJEB32232, sample SAMN07284972) | human gut metagenome | biome: human-associated habitat; material: feces | host: Homo sapiens | place: Tanzania | collected 2014-04-05 ...
CTACAGCGCTCTTACGGCGACCAATTGCATTAATTACTTCCATTCTACCTTAATTATTTATACTGGTTAATATCAATAGCCTTTGGCTGCTGTGCCTCGTGCTTGTGCTCTGTGCCATCGTAAATGAAGAGGTTGTCCATCAAAGAACGACCGAGAGGGCCCTTTGGCAACATACCCTTGATAGCGTGACGGAGGATCTTGTCCATTCCATCAGGACGCTTGCGCAACTCTGCTGGAGTGTTGAAGCGCTGACCACCTGGATAACCAGTGTAACGAGTGTAAACCTTATCAGTTTCCTTCTTACCAGTGAAAACTACCTTAGCGGCATTGATAATGATTACGTTGTCACCACAATCTACGTGTGGAGTGAAAGTTGGCTTGTACTTTCCGCGGAGCAATTTAGCAACCTTAGAGCAGAGGCGACCTACAACCTGGTCGGTAGCGTCGATTACGACCCACTCTTTCTTAGCTGTTTCCTTGTTTACGGAAATAGTCTTGTAACTTAATGTGTCCATTTTAAAATTTAAATTTACTACTAAAAAACGTTTTTAATCTTTTTTACTCACTATTCAGACAGGTGATTCACTAACCACATACCCCGGCCACAGGGCATGCTATTAACACACCATATCTTGGGGACTCTAAGCGTATCCCCGAAATAATCGGACTGCAAAATTACACATTTTTATTTGATTATGTGTAGGTTACGAGTTTTAACCCCAAACTTTTATGAATATTTAACTTAGTTTGCGCTTTTCTGCTCAGGATAAGCAAAAAAGAGTGCATTGTTAACGGCAATGCACTCTTTTTTATTATATCAATTCCTTATCCAGGAAATATTATCTGATAAACAGCAGTTCACGATACTTTGGCAATGTCCAAAGTTCATCGGCTACGAGAAGCTCGAGCTTGTCTATCTGATAACGGATTTCCTCCATCTTTGGAGCTACCGTGTCGTGATATGCTACTGCCTTCTCGCGCTCACTCTCTATCTTGTTGGCTACCTTGCGGGCATCTACCAATGCCTCTACACCACGCTCTATTGCCTCGGTGCGTTCGGCTATCTCACGGATAATCTTCACGTTGCGGGCAGTCAGTTTCTTACCTTCCTCGCCACCGAAGATGTGAATCATGCCCTCTACGTTCTTTGCCAGACGGCTCTGATAGTGGGTAGCCACAGGGATGATATGGTTCATGCTCAGGTCGCCCATCACACGAGCCTCAATCTGAATCTTCTTGGTATAGGTCTCCCACTTCACCTCGTTGCGCGCCTTCAACTCGCTCTCGCTCATCACGTTGGTCTTGGCAAACATCTCGATACTTTCCTTGTCCAGATAACGGTCGAAGACTACCGGGCAGGATGCCTCGCAGTCCAGGCCACGCTTCTGAGCCTCTTCCTTCCACTCATCAGAATAGCCGTTGCCATCGAAGCGGATAGGCTTGCAGGTCTTGATATCCTCGCGTACAATATCTATAATAGCCGATGTCTGGTCCTCGCCCTTTGCTATCAAGGCATCTACACGAGTCTTGAAATTTTCGAGAGCCTCAGCTACGGCAGCATTCAGTACGATGAGAGATGACGCACAGTTGGCCTCTGAACCTACGGCACGGAACTCGAAACGGTTTCCGGTGAAGGCGAATGGAGAGGTACGGTTGCGGTCGGTGTTATCGATCATCAGCTCCGGAATCTCAGGGATATCCAGCTCCATACCCTTCTTGCCAGCCAGGGCGAAGAGTTCTTCCTTGTCTGCCTTCTCGATATGGTCGAGCAGGTCGGTGAGCTGCTTGCCGAGGAATGAAGAGATGATGGCTGGTGGTGCCTCGTTGGCTCCCAGACGATGGGCATTGGTAGCACTCATGATAGATGCCTTCAGCAGTCCATTGTGCTTGTAAACGCCCATCAGGGTCTCTACGATGAAGACTACGAAGCGGAGATTGTCCTCCGGTGTCTTGCCTGCAGCATGGAGCAGTACGCCAGTATCGGTGCAGAGACTCCAGTTGTTGTGCTTGCCCGAACCATTCACACCAGCGAATGGCTTCTCGTGAAGGAGCACACGGAAACCGTGCTTGTGAGCCACACGCTTCATCAGACTCATCAGGAGCATATTATGGTCTACGGCAAGATTGCACTCCTCATAGATAGGCGCCAGCTCAAACTGGTTTGGTGCCACCTCGTTATGACGGGTCTTGCAAGGGATGCCGAGTTCGAGTGCCTGGATTTCCAGATCCTTCATGAAAGCCTGCACACGCTCAGGGATTGTTCCGAAATAGTGGTCGTCCATCTGCTGGTTCTTCGCAGAGTCGTGTCCCATCAGGGTACGGCCTGTGAGCATCAGGTCAGGGCGAGCCGAATAGAGACTCTCATCTACCAGGAAGTACTCCTGCTCCCATCCGAGATTGGTCTGCACCTTCTTCACCTGAGGGTAAAAATAGTGGCACACCTCGGTAGCCGCCTCACTCAGAGTATGGAGCGAGCGGAGCAATGGAGCCTTGTAGTCCAAAGCCTCACCGGTATAAGATATAAAGATGGTAGGGATACAGAGGGTATCGTCGATGATGAACACAGGCGATGTAGGATCCCATGCAGAATAGCCACGAGCCTCGAAGGTGTTGCGGATACCGCCGTTAGGGAATGAGCTGGCATCAGGTTCCTGCTGGACAAGCAATTTGCCAGAGAATTCCTCAATCATACCACCCTTTCCGTCATGCTCCACGAAGGCATCATGCTTCTCGGCAGTACCTTCTGTCAATGGCTGGAACCAGTGAGTATAATGTGTTACCCCGTTTTCCTCAGCCCAGAGCTTCATGCCGGCAGCCACGGCATCAGCGATGGAACGATCCAGACGACTGCCGTTATCTATCACATCGATGAGTTTCTCATACACATCAGATGGCAGATACTTGTACATCTTCTGGCGGTTGAATACATACTTGGCGAAGTACTCCGAAGGGCGCACCTTGGGAGCCTCTACCTCTACAGGTCTTTTCTTAAAGGCCTCGGCTACAACCTCAAATCTCAAATTAGCCATTCTTTCTTTTATTATTAATTATAAGTTTGCGGGTGCAAAGTTACGAAAAAATGAGCAAATTGCTAGCGTTTGAGCGTATTTTTTATGCAAAATTCAAACTTTTCTTATACATAAAGTGCCTTTTTCCTACATGGCGACGTAATCTTTCCTACGTCCTGACACAGAAACTCCTGCGTCGCCATGTAATTTCAAGGGCATTAGAAGAGAAAAAATCCCTTGCAACCACTAGAGTCGCAAGGGATTCACATTATCCACTTATCTATTTGTACCTTAAGGTTTTATTGAAGATTGGAGGTAGGCAATTAGAAACGGTATACAACAAAGCTGTTTGGCTTCATCTTCACGTTCAATACATTGCCCTGAACCTGTGCATCTGATACTACAGGAACAACCACATTTTTATTGTCTATCTTGTTTTCTGCCTGAATATCGTCGGCATGGAGAACGGTTACCTTACCTGGGTTCAACTTCTTGATACCATTAAAGGTGACGTTGATTTCCTTTGCCTCGTTAGAGGTGTTGGCAATCTTTACGATGTAACTCTTGGTAGCCTTGTCGAAGCAAGCGGTGGCATAGAGACCATTCTCGCCTGCTACAGCCTTGCCGTTCTCGGTAAGTTTCAACACGTTGGTACCCTTGTTCTCGCCGTAGAGCTGCTGAACATAGTAGTTGGCAGAACGGACAGAGCTGAGGTTGTCGAACCAGATGAGGTCCGGACGCCACTGCCATCCCTCTACATGAGCGAAGAGAGGTGCATAGGTAGCCTGATAAACCACATCAGCATTACGCTCCAAACCAGTCATGAAAGCTGCCTCAGAAAGGGCTGCCTCCCAAGAGTTTGGATCATTCTCGGCATGAGCAGCATACTCGCCGGCAAAGACCTTAGGACCCTTGCGGTCGTACTTGTCGTAACGGCTGGCATTGCTGCGGAACCATTCAGGGCTCTTGTAGTAGTGCTCATCCACCATATCTACACCCAACTTGCGCATCTGCTCCCAACCATAGTCGAAGTCCTTGCCATCAGCAGATGGACCTGATGAACCGCAGATCTTGATCTTCGGATACTTGGCATGAATCTGCTCCATGAACTTCTGCAGACGCTCAGGATACATAGGACCCCACTGCTCGTTACCGATACCAATCTGCTTCAGATTGAATGGTGCAGGATGACCCATATCGGCACGGAGCTTACCCCACTTAGAGGTGACAGGACCATTGGCAAACTCGATGAGGTCGAGTGCATCGTCGATATAGCTCTGGAGATCCTTGACTGCTACATGTGCATTAGGATCCTTATCATCGTTCTGATACTGGCAAGCCAGACCTACAGAGAGAATAGGCAATGGCTCAGCACCAATCTTCTCTGAAAGGAGGAAATACTCATAAAAGCCCAAGCCCAATGACTGATAGTAGTTAGGGAAAAGGCGATGTGGGAAGGTATCTCTCCAGCGGTTCTCGTTCAGAGGACGGTTCTCAGGAGCACCCACAGAGTTCTTCCACTCATAACGGGTATCGAGGTCGGTTCCCTCTACGATACATCCGCCAGGGAAGCGGAAGATGCCTGGCTTCAAGTCAGCCAAATCCTGTACGAGGTCGGCACGGAGACCATTCCAGTTGTCCTCAGGGAAGAGAGAGATATGGTCGAGATCTACGCTCTCAGAACCCTTCTCCAGATATACTCGCATCAAACCCTTGGCATCGGTCTGAGGAGAAGTAAGGGTAGCAGTAAGCTTCTGCCATTTATTATTGGTGATGTTGATGACCTGCTTGGCAATGACATCATTCTTTGAATTGACGAGTTCTACGCGAATCTTGCCCTGCTTGCCATCGATGAGATGAAGACGGCCATATACGGTGAAATCGTACTTCATATCCTTCTTCAAGCCCATGCCGAAGAAGCCACGGTTCTCAAGACCAGTCTGCTTCTCACGTGCGCCTGCGCTCTCAAGTGTTACATAATGAGGATTGCGGTCGAAGGCTGGTTTTACATCGCTGAGGGTTACATTTCCGAATGTATTCCATCCCATCAGGCGCTGTGGAAACTCAAAGGAACGGTTTTCTACCATCTCTGCATAAAGACCACCATCGGCACCGAAGTTGATATCCTCGAAGAAGATACCATACATGGTAGGCTGGATTTCTGCTCCAGGCTTGTTAGCCTGAACAGTAAACTGATGCTGTGCGAAAGCTCCGAGTGAAGACATCGCCAGCAATGCTGCTGCGAAAAATTTTGCTTTTCTCATATTGTTCGTTATTGTTTTATTTTTAGGCTGTACCTACACTTTTCCGTGATAGGTGGTGCAAAGATAAAAAAATCCACCCCGAATGAGGTGGATTTTCTGTTTAAATATATTGGATTTTCGTATAAATCCCTGCTTTTCTACTATTTATCTAATGGAATGAGCACGAAAGTGAAGTTCTTATCGCCATAATGGAGGCGATATTTCTCCAATGGCCATGCACCCCAAGAGTTCTCACCAGCCACACCAGAATGCTCTGCATCGAGGAAGAGATTGGTGAATTTTGACTTCTTCAGGTTGAAACTGTGACGCTGATCCTTGTCGTCACCATCATCCAGTTCTTCTGTGTCGAAGTGGATAGCGGAAGCATAGAATGGCTTGCAGCTCTTCACCTTGAATCCGAAGCCGGAAGCATCGGTCTGGTTCCACCAGCGCATATCGCCCTTGGTTCCACTCTCCTGTGGACGGATGTATGGGAAGTACTGGTTGTCGGCATCATCGCTGTAGATTCCGATACGCATGCAGTCCTCACGGTCTGAATAGTTCTCGATAGGACCACGGCCGTAATACTGGCTCTTGTCCATATCGTATGGCAACTGCATCAGCATACCGAAACGGAACAGGTCGCTGACCTTGGCATCATCAGAAGCATCAAACTCCTGGCTTACCTTCATCGCACCGGTGTTAGGCATGATGAGATATTCGATTTCCAGCTCACCCTTCACCTCTGGCATCTCATAGGTAGCACAGATATTGATGGTATTTGCCTTCTTGTCCTTTTCAACAGCTACACCCTTCAGGTTCATGACAGGGTTCTTCCAAACCTGGAACTTCTTCTGCAGACCTGCACCGAAATCATTATCGGTAGGAGCACGCCAGAAGTTTGGCTTCAGGGTACCGCCCTCGCCGAGGAGCGACTTGCCACGATAGGTATATTCAGAGATGAGACCGGTGTTACGGTTCACCTTCACGGTCAGGTCAGGAGTTGTAACGGTGATATCCTGCTCGCCCTTCTTGTCGATGAGCTTAGCCTTCACCTTCTTGCCGTCCTGAGCCTTAGCCATGTTGTCTGCACAATGACCGCAGCACTTCTTCTCCTTCACTGCCAGCTGGGCATAAGCCACAATCTGACCAGCCTCCATCAGAGGTTCAGCCTTCTTCAGACGGAAATCGATGTTGAGGAATACCTCCTTGCCCTTTACCTTGGAAAGGTCGTAAGGGATGGTGAAGTTCTTGGTCTGCTGGGCAGCCACATCGATATCAGCGATGGTACCGTTCTGAGTCTCCACGCCATCTTCAATCAGGCTCCATGCCAAGGCATAGTTGTTCAAATTGCGGAAGAAGTTCTCATTGTATACACTTACTTCACCCTTCTCTGCATTCACCATCTTAGCCCAGATGTTCTGATACTGGTAAGCTACCTCGTAGGCATGAGGATTGAGCTGACGGTCAGGACCGATGATACCATTGCAGTTGAAGTTGTTGTCGCTAGGGTCGTAATTGTTGTAATCGCCACCGTAGCAATATTCTATCTTGCGGAGCTCTTCATTGCTCATCTTCTCTGGATTCTTGATGGTCATCGGCTTCAATACCTTGCGGTGCAAGCCCTGGTCGACGAAATCCCAGTCGAAACCACCCTGGAAGATAGGATACTTGCGTACCAGATCCCAGTATTCCTTCAGGTTACCGCCTGAGTTACCCATGGTATGGTTGTACTCGCACTGGATGAGCGGCATCGGACTGTTAGGGTCCTTCGCATACTTTTCGCAAGCACTTACCGGATAATACATAGGGCAGAAGATATCGGTACCCTCGCCTCTGCGAGCCTGCTCATACTGAACCGGACGGCTCTGGTCCTGACTCTTAATCCACTTGTAAGCCTGCAGGAAGTTATCGCCCATCACAGTCTCATTACCCATACTCCAGGTTACGACACTAGGATGATTGAAGTACATGGAAACATTGTGCTGGTTACGCTCCAGAATCTGCTTGGCAAACATCGGCTTCTTGGCAGCAGCATCATCGCCATACTGGAAACCGTGACTCTCCTGGTTAGCTTCAGCAACCACATAGATACCATACTCATCGCAAAGCTCGTACCAGCGTGGATCATCAGGATAGTGGCAGGTGCGGACAGCGTTGATATTCAGGCGCTTCATAATCTTGATGTCCTGAATCATGCGCTCCATGCTCAATACGTAACCTCCGTCTGGGTCAATCTCATGACGGTTGGCACCCTTGATAAGCACAGGCTGACCGTTGACAAGGAACTGCTTGTTCTTGATTTCCACCTTGCGGAAACCTACCTTGACAGGAGTCATGCTTGCTGATTTCATGTTGCCATTCTTCAGCGCACTTGAGAGGGAAACCTGAAGGGTATATAAATAAGGTGTCTCTGCATTCCACTTGTGTGGATTCTCTACGTTCATCGTAATGTTGGCTGTTCCATTCTTTGCCAATCCTGTAGCTGTAGCCACCTGCTTGCCCTCTTTGTCGAAGAGGATGAAGTTCAGCTTGCCTGTTCCCTTTACCTTGGTAGAGATATTGAGCACACCATCCTTGTAGTTGTTTACAAGGTCAGGAGTAACACGGATATCCTCCAGCTGCAACTTGGCATCGCGGGCAAAGAGATAGCTCTCACGAGCCACACCACTCAAGCGCCAGAAGTCCTGATCCTCATCCCAGGAACCATCACACCAGCGGAAGGTCTGGAAGGCAATCAGATTCTTGCCCTTCTTCAGATAAGGAGTGATGTCAAACTCGGCAGCTACCTTGCTATCCTCTGCATAACCGGCAAACTTGCCATTTACATAGAGATAGATGTTGGAAGTAACGCTACCGAAATGAGCTACAACCTGCTTGCCATCCCAGTTGGCAGGGATGTCGATGATACGGCGGTAAGAACCAACATGGTTGTCCTTGGTAGGAACTGCTGGTGGCTGCTCATTGAAATGTTCACGCCATGCAAAACCATTATTTACATACTCCGGATCGCCGAATCCGTTCATCTCCCAGTTGCCTGGAACATTCATGGTCTTCCATTTGGAATCATCAAGATCTTCCTTGTAGAAGTCGGTAGGACGCTGGTCGGCATTAGCCACCCAGTTGAACTTCCAGGTTCCGTCGAGCGAAAGGAAATACTTGCTCTCCGTCTTGTTCATGTGCAGGATATCCTTGCTCACGATCTTACCATCTTTCTCAGAAACCCAGTCATCTGCCGGATAGGTGAAGAAATTGGTGTGCAACGGAAAACGATTGATGGCATTCACCTGAAGGTCATGCCATTCTCTGTAAGTTGGCTGTTGGATGGTCGTCTTATTCAACGACTTAATGGCAGTCTTCGGTTTGGTTGCACCAAAGGTTGCCATTGCTAATCCTGCCAAACTCAATGTTACGAACAGTCTCTGTTTCATGTTTGTTAGTTATTTATACATTAGATTGAAATTACACCTTATTATATATAGGCTATTCTATACCTTATTATATATAGGCATATCCTTGAGCATCTTATATGCCTCCATGTTGCCGGTAGCCTCAGCTAAGCAACTGCAAATATATGAAAATTAAGTTAGAAACAAGCAGAACGACCGTTTTTTTAGTGTTAAAAAAATAACACGGACAAATTGAATTTGTCCGGCTCTTTTGTCCGAGCCCTTGTAATTGTCTGATAAAGAATCACTTACAAGGAGCCGAACAATTTGTCCGGACAAATTCAATTTGTCCGTGTTATTTTTTTTAGAGAAGCCTGCAAGAGGTTAAGCTCTTGCAGTATACAAAACGGTGAGTTACGCAATCAAAAACTATGAGTTTTGACCCACAAAACTATGAGTTAGTTTTTTTAACTTAACTTCTTATTCTGTTATAGGGCTACCGTTTTCATTCTGTACGGTGCATGATGAACCAATCTGCCATTGGGATGGGAGATATGAATTTGATTTCAATGCATCGTATGCCGCTTTGTCTTTTACTACGAGAGTGCGGGTAGTTGCACTTGTTCCTGTGTTATCACCCAGCCAATTTTGAAGACCATAACGAACATTCTTTTCAATTTCATCGTTTGGCATTAATAATGCGACAGAAGATAATTTCGCACAACTAGAGAACATTCCATAGCAGCTGTATTGTGATATTGTTGCAGCTGAAATTTTTGGACCCTTTACAAGTTCCTTACAACCTAAGAACATCCAGTGATAGCATTGTTCTGGCAAATCCTCGGCAGGTAAATCCGGGACCTCTGTTAGAGCTGTACAACCATCAAACATACAATAATAACAGTATTCTTTCAATTTTGTAGCTGGCAATTCCGGAGCCTTTTCTATAGCAGTACATTCTGCGAACATATTATGATAGCAACGATCTGCCAAATCCTTGGCTGGCAATTTAGGAACAGAGGTTAATGCAGCACATTTGTAAAACAGATAACAGAAACGGGCATTGGCAGTATTAACATTCTTGTAATCATTGTAGTCGAGCAATGTACGGATATCACCTGTACATTTCACTTTTACGTCTCGGGAGAGGCTGATAGTAGCATACTTTTTTTCATTTTCTGCTGTACCAGTTACATTTGTACCACGCAAGCGGAGATCACCATACTTTCCACCAAACGTAACAGAAGTACCGGAAGTATATTTTTTCCATTCTCCGAAGTTTACGGAATACTCTAGGCCAGAGAGTTCATATTCACCAGTGCATGCCATCCTAAAATACTGATATGCATCCGCTGTGAAAGTCAAGTAATCCGGCCTCTCCAGAGCTTCACCACCAGTAGTTTCTCCTGGCTTCCATTCTGCCACAGTCATATCATCAATGGTTACAGCATCTTTACCCACAATGAGGTTGTAGGTATAGCTCTTGCCAGCTTCCAGGGCACTGGTCTTGACAACAAGAGGAGTTGTGGCAGCTTCTCCTGAAGGCAAATAGAGCTGTGCCTCGATAGCTCCAGGAGCCACCAGGGCTGTATAGGTAGTACCTACTTTACCTATTTCACTAGCGTCACCCGCAACCGGGAAAGGATTGATGGTGACGGTAGAAGTCTCGCCGGCATCAGTAGATGCCTTGCTTATGATATTGACATGATCAATCTTTGCGACATCAGCAAACTGGGCGTTAAAGTGACTGATGTTAAGAGTCAGACGGGCAGTCTTGCGCTCCAGTTCTACCTTGAGCACTTTATCTTCCGGAATAGAAGCAGGCTTTATCTCTGCTGCCATATAATCTGAGTTCACAATCTTTTGGGCATCACTCTGGTCTGCCTGGATATAGCCCTTATCAAAGGAGTTCTTGCCATCGGCTGGATACCAGCACTGGAAAGACATATTCTTCGTATCCCATACCAGATAATCGGTATTATTACCCGGCGACCAATCGGTACCATCGAAGGAATAGATGACCGATGTTCCACCATTAGTTACGCCAATCTTATCTCCAGAATTAAAACTCTTCAAGCCTTCATCAAGTCCTGCTGTCGGATTACTGCGTGTGAAGGTGCTGCCCACCGAAGCCGAAATGCGAACTGCACTCGGATCGCTGAACCATGTATTCTGGGTATCGGAATCTGTTGTACAACCAGCCAGGAACAAACCGGCAGTTGCAACCAAGCCTAATATTTTCTGATATTTCATAATCGTTCTTTTAAAAGTTTATGATTCTTATTCTGTTTCAATAGAACTGCCGGAGTCTTCGCTTGCAGTCCATGGTTTAGCGGTAAAGCTTTCAGAATTTGTCAATGCCACATCATTACCCATGGTAAGATTGATGGTATATTTATATCCGCTTTTCAGGGTGATAGCATCTGCTAAAGTCCATTCATAGAACTTGCCGTTTACATTCAATATAATCTTGAAGGTCTTGGCAGCAATAGGCTGCGGAATGGCAATGCAAGAGAACTTTGATGTGCATGACTTTTTCACATCGTTATTTACAGAAGTAAAGGCGCCCTTGGTGGCGAAAATAACGGTAGCATTAGCTGATTCCTTGACGGTTACGATGCCCGCAGCATCAGCTACATTGACAGTTGCATCCAGCTTAGTTCCTTCTACAGTTACCTCTGTGATAGGGGTTTCTGACGGAATAGTCGGCACATTAAACTGGGTACCCAGGGTAACGACGATATCGATCATGCTGAAAGCGTGATTGAATTCGAGCTTCAGTTTCTTATCTACGAGTTCAGCTCCCGGATTAAAGTCTTTTTTAAAATAGTACAGCAGGTCGTTATTGGCACTTCCATCTCTCTGGTCGGCAGCTACGCTATAAGCGAAAGATTGGAATGCATTACTTTTATAAACGTTATCGAATACCACTGTCTGAGCCGGAGCAAAAGCTGCGATATCTACCGGTGTTTTGGCGTTCTGCCAAAGCAGGGTTTCAGAACATTTCCATTCACCGGCATCCTTAGAGAACTGCTTATTAATATAGGTATACTTCTCGGCATTCTTGTTCACGATGGTCAGGAGGAAGTCCTTATCCAAGAGCGAACCATTTGCCTCGGTTCCACGGGTCTTGGCATTATTCACACCGGCAGTAACGCGGATGATGTTATCACTAGGGAAATTGCTCTGTACCAGTTCCTCGTCGTTAGAACAGCTGGTAAGCATGGCAGCTGCCATGGCTGTTATTGCGAAAAATTGTATTACTTTCATATCGTTCTGTTTTAAGAGTTGAATATTAAATTAATCGAGTGCTTCGCCGTTGATAGGGGTACTGGTCTCCCAATTGGTAATCTTTACATCATTCAGGAGAATTCCATCACGTCCTACCTCCAGGTTGACGGTTGTAATCTTGCCGCTTTCAAACTTGAAAGGTGTTAAGTTATCATAAGTATAGTTGGTACCGCCAATCTTGACTGTAATCTTCTGGATGCCATCCTGCGGGATAAGGATAGATGCATATTGCTTATTGGCGGTTATAGCCGGCAGTTCGATATTGGTTTTGTCTTCATTAGCAGTTGAAGGACTTACAACCTTGGTCAGATAATTGATGGTAGCTTTTTTTACAGCATTACCTACCATTACGTTGCCCACTGTAGGTCCGTCTGCTCCCCACTGGTTCTTATAGGTGAGGTTTACTACAAGTTTAGCCATCACGTGGGTAAAGGTGAGCGGAACCGTCTGCTGTTCATCGACATTATAGGATAAGCCATCTTTGTTGACTGCCACCAAGAGGTCGCTTTCCACTTGCTTTGTCTCATCGAATGTATATTCTCCGGCAGCAAGGTCGGATATTGCTGAAATAGGGTATACACCGATGAAATAATGCTTGTCGCGGTTGTTCTTCCAAAGCATCTGTGGAGTGGCTACCCATGAACCGTTAGTCAACTTGTTGATAGCGTTGTTCACCACACGCTCTCTTGTCTCTGGAGCAACAGTAGCCTCGCCCGTCCAGGCATATACGCTGATTTTATCACCCTCCTCAAAGGTTTGACTGCCATCTGCATCTGTGGCAACACGAGTCATGCTGCCGATGTTGGTAGACACGGTGATATACTTGGAGGCTTCGCCCCCGATACCGTTCTCGTTGTCAGAACAACTGCCCAATGCCAATGCCATTGCCATCAGGGCAAAGAGATAAGTCTTCTTTTTCATTGTCTTTTACTTTTGATGTTTATAATTATGTTTTGTTTCTTGCTTAAATGATAGAGTCGTTTAATCTTCCGGATTCAGAATTTCACCACGGTATATCCATTCCTCAGTCCAATCATCTATCTTCGTGCTCGTAAGATACATGTAAGGTTTCATCTC
>ERZ869983.493-NODE-493-length-12962-cov-10.760807_pt1 | contig 12962 bp, 12 predicted proteins | sample MGYA00521106_ERZ869983 | MGnify/ENA primary metagenome ERZ869983 (study PRJEB32232, sample SAMN07284972) | human gut metagenome | biome: human-associated habitat; material: feces | host: Homo sapiens | place: Tanzania | collected 2014-04-05 ...
CATATATCCGATTGCCTGCAATGTATAAAATGAGATTCCAATTGGCATTAATAGCTTTTCCGGTCTCCATCCTTCCAGAACCGGATGTCCAAACAGATGGCTTAGATTCACCGTAAAGAAATCAAAATATTTCAGATAACCAAGAATTCCAAGTAAAATAAGGATACCAAGTACAAGAACTCTTCGGCCTTTTTTCTGATATTCCATCTTCACTGCTTTCTTTTGTTTCCGTTCCAGACCTTCTACAGCCTTCGCCTCCTGCATCCTGATCAGAGTCAGCCAGATACCGATACAATGGGTCAGAAGCGTTGTCCCTAAAAGATAAACCAGTAATTTCCCACTTAGCAGATAAAAGAAAAGCCAGCTGAATCCCAGCAGGACTCTTCCTCTCCACTTCTCCGGTGCAAGCTGATAGACCAACAGACAGACCGGAAGAAACAGAAAGATATATATGATCGAATGATATCCCATCTTTTGTAATTCTCCTTTTCTCTTGTGAACTGTGTTCCCTGACAGAGTATCTATACAGGTACCATACAGGTACAAACGGTTCTGAATTAAACCTCTTTTATTATTTCATCAACATCTTAAAGCATACTCTCTACATTTCTTAAGATTTTATAAATTTGTCTCTCGTTCAAACTGGTATGGTTTATCTTTATAAAAGTGGCTCTTTTTTATAGTCCACTTCTGTTGTATAGTATGATAAATCTTAAAGGAAAGAGGTTTTTGTTATGAATTCTAACTCAACAGTAACATTAAAGAAACTTGTCATGGCTGCACTGTTCGCAGCGCTTGCCTGTGTTGCTACGATGTCAATCAAGATTCCTACTCCTGGAACAAGCGGATATATTCACCCGGGTGATGCGATTGTTATTCTTGCCGGTGTTGTTCTCGGACCTGCATGGGGATTCCTCGCAGGCGGTATCGGATCTGCTATGGCAGACCTGCTCGGAGGATATTTTGTCTATGTTCCGATCACATTTGTGATCAAAGGACTGGTATCCCTTTGCTCCGCTCTTCTTTACCGTAAAGTAGGTAAGAATTCCAAGAGCCGTTACACAGCAGTCATCCTCGGCGGTGTTGCTGATATCATTCTCGTTGCCGGCGGTTACTGCCTGTGCGAGTACTTTATCTACGGAGCCGGCGCATTCGCAAGCGTTCCGGCAAACCTGATCCAGGGAGTCGGCGGACTGATTCTCTCTGCTGTACTTTATCCGATTCTGATTGCAATTCCTGATGTAAAACAGGCAGCGATCGCGAATTCATAAGTTTTGTTTATTGACCGATAAGCCCTATAAATTGCACGCAAAATCCCCCACGGAAAAAAGAACTTCTTTAAGTTCCTCTCCGTGGGGGATTTTGTTATATTCTTGTAACTGTCATTTACATTTAACCCAGATACTGTTCCAGAAAAACTGCCGCACCATCTTCATCACAACTTAATGTCACTTCATCTGCTGCACGTTTTACATAGTCCTTTGCATTTCCCATCGCAACAGCCATATGTACCTGTTCAAACATTTCCAGGTCATTTTCATTATCTCCAATGGCAATACATTGTTCTTTTGGAATATGCAGATATTCCTTCAATATCTCAATCCCACAGCCTTTGTTGACTCCTGCTGCATTAAACTCTGCATTTCCGCTTACTGATGTTGTAACAGAAAGCTGTGGTTCTGCCTTCCATTTTTCCCGTATCTTCTTACTGATTAAATTATCTTCAAAATAAACATTCAGTTTTTCTGCTGTGTTCAACAATTCTGTCTGCGAAGATAACTGTTCAAGAAAAATATGATTCTCTTTCATATATTCTGCAAAATTACCGTCTATCCTTGTACGGTTTAAATCTTCCAGTATTGCTATATCCGCATAGGCTTTACCATCCGCAATCACCTCTACATAATAATCGGATGTGATCAGTTGTTCGATATCTTCAAGAATCTCTTTTACAATTCCTTTTGGAAGCGGATATTGTTTGATCGCACATTGATTTTCCCAATCCCATACAACAGAACCATTTTCCAGGACAGCAAACTGTATTCCTTTTAATTCCAGAATTTCTTTTGGAAGAAGTGTCAATGCACGTCCACTTGCAGGCACAATATAATGTCCTTTCTGAATCAGCCTTTTCAAGACTTCAACTGTTCTTTTTGTAATCTTTCCCTGACTGTTCAATAGCGTTCCATCCATATCTAAGGCAATCAGATATTTTTCCATATGATACTCCTCTGTCTTATCGTATACGCATCATAAATGCTTCATATGGCCTTAATGCTTCATCCAGATCTGCCCTTTCATAATTTCCGATTATGACATCCTGTTTTTCTTTAACAAAAGATTTTAAAGCATCTGTGGAAACTGTATCTTCTGACAGATTTGCTGCCACAAGCCAGCTCTCATTCTCTGTGTTTCTCAGATATGCAAAGACCTTCTCATCTTCCGGTAACAAAAGCTGGTAATCGCCCTCTGTCAAAAGAGGTTCTTTATGACGCAGCTCAATCAGTTTTTTATAGTAATAGAAAATAGAATCCTTATCTGCCAGTGCCTGCTTTACATTAATTTCCTTATATCTGTCAGAAACTCTGAACCATGGTTTTCCTGTCGTAAATCCGGCATGGTCACTTTCATCCCACTGCATTGGTGTCCTTGCATTATCTCTGCTCTTATTCCAGACAGCCTTTTTGAAGTCTTCTTCCGAGATTGTCTTTCCATTTTGCACCAGTTCTTTATAAGCATTTCGTACTTCGATATCCTCATATTCGTCCAGATCAAAATGCACATTCGTCATCCCGATTTCTTCTCCCTGATAAATATAAGGAGTACCCTGCATTCCATGCAGAATGGTTGCATATGCTTTTGCGCACTGTTCCCGATATTCTGTATCATTTCCCCATCTGGAAATTACACGAGGCTGATCGTGATTCTCAAAATACAGTGCATTCCAGCCTTTTCCATACAGCTTATTCTGCCACTGGGACATCACTTTTTTCAGTTCACGAAGATCGAACGGTTTCAGTGCCCATTTACGATTTACAGATCCTGGGATTCGATCAATATTCATATGTTCAAAAGTAAAGATCATATTCAATTCTTCCCTTTTCGGATCTGTGAATAATCTTGCCACCTCCGGTGTTGAACCTGGTGCTTCTCCTACTGTCATACAATCATATTTGGACAGAACTTCCTGATTCATCTCATGAATAAATTCATGAAGCCTTGGACCGTTGCTATGATATTTTCCGGTATAGTATTTTCTTCCATCTTCTTCCGGGTAATCCGGGTAATTCTGATCTTTGGAAATCGATGCGATCACGTCCATACGCCATCCATCGGCACCCTTTTCCATCCAGAATTTCATTAAATCATAGACTTCCTGACGGACTTTTGGATTTTCCCAATTCAGATCCGGTTGTTTTTTACTATAGAAATGAAGGTAATATTGTCCTCTTTCCTCACAATATTCCCATGCACTGCCACAAAAACTTGATCCCCAGTTATTCGGCTCGCTTCCATCTGCTTTCGGATCTTTCCAGATATAATAATCACTATATTCGTTGTCCTTGGACTTACGGCTTTCCACAAACCAGGCATGCTCATCTGAAGTATGGTTTACTACCAGATCTAAAACGATTTTGATATTTCTCTCATGTGCTTTTTCTATCAGTTCTTCCATGTCTTCATTTGATCCGAAACCGGCATAGATGCTTCTATAATCCCGAATATCATATCCATTATCATCCTGTGGTGAATCAAATACGGGACTTAACCAGATCACATCAATACCAAGCTCTTTCAAATAATCCAGCTTCTCTATGATTCCCTGCAGATCTCCAAAACCATCTCCATTCGAATCCTTAAAACTTCTTGGATAGATTTGATATACAACAGAGTCTTTCCACCAATTCTTCATTTTATGTTTCCTCCTGTCCTTATGATGTCTCTTTCTTACGCAATTCCCAGTACAGACAACAAGATGCTTAAAATAATTACTCCAATAATTAATACCGTGATACTGATGTTTTTCTTCTTCAGCAGGTAATAGCATAACAGCGTCAGACCAAGTGGTACAATTCCTACAAAAATCTGATCCAGCATATCCTGGAGATTCAGAATTGATTCCCCTTTCATACTCAGTTCAAAAGTAGATTTGAATGTTACCATGCTTGCTGTCATTCCACCAACCATGATCAGACCTACAATACTTGCGGCTTTTGTCAAAATATTCATAAGACCACTTGCATACATTTTCTGGATATATTCTGATCCAAGCTTGTAACCGAAAAACGTACCATAATATTTAATCAAAATAGATGGAACATTAAATAATACAAGGAATACTAATGGAGCCAGTACGTTTCCGGATGCACCAAGACCAACTGCAATACCCGCTGCGATCACTCGGAGCACTCCCCAGAAAATAGAATCACCGATACCTGCCAGCGGTCCCATCAGACTTGATTTTACAGCATTGATTGAATTCGCATCAAAATCTTTCTGCTCACTGTTTTTCTTTTCCATAGATGCCACAAGTCCCATAATAAATGTAGAACATGTGATTGTTGTATTGAAGTAAGACATGCTTCTTGTTAAAGCTGCCTTTTTTCCTTCTTCATCATTCTTATAAAATTTATTGATAAATGGCATCAGGGAATAACAGAATCCTGACGCTCCCTGTTTCGCCGGGCTTACTGCTGCATATAATGTGAATGAACGCCAGAAAGCCTTTTTTAACATCTTTCTTTCATCTGCCGGAATTGATTTTGTTATATTACTCATGAGAAAAATTCCTCCTCTTCTTCGTCCAGTTCATATCCTTCATTTGTCTGTACAGCAACTCTCTGTGATGCAAGCTGACTCAGTTTATAATCATTCATTGCAATAGAAACTGCAATGATAACTCCTAAAACTGCCAGAGCGATCAGTGGAAGATTTAAGTAAGCTGCAAGTACAAAACCAAGGAAGTAGAACATACAGATTTTCTTGTCCCAAAGCATTTTCATCAGCATTGCCATACCAACTGCCGGGAGTAATCCACCGCATACAGTCAGTCCGTTCATAACGACATCCGGAATTGCATCAAGCAGTGCACTTACTGCATCCGATCCAAATAAAATTCCAAGGAATGCAACTAATGAATATAAAATCCAGTTCACAGCCCACAATCCATAATGAAGTGCGACAATTTGTTTTTCTTTTCCTTCGGCTGCAAGCTGATCGAACTTCTTAGCAAACATACCTACTATGAAAATATATAAAACCGTTTTAATCTGAAGTCCCAGAATTCCGATCGGAAGTGCCAGTGTCAGTGCAACTTCACTTCCTTTTCCCAGCATGATCGCAAAAGCGGTTCCTACAGCTGTTGCGATTCCCGGTTCAGCCGCCGAAGCTCCTCCAATATTAACAACTCCCATAAATACTGCCTCGAGGGAAGCTCCTATGATAACTCCTGTATGAAGATCACCTAAAAACAATCCTACCAGTGGACCAATAACGATTGGTCTGTTCAACATCGTAAAACCAAGTAATTCACCGCCACCGACACAGATAAACACTGCCAGTGCTACAAGAAATGCATTTAACATGTTTCTACTCCTTTCTCATTACATCTCATTTTAATTTTCCAAGAACATCTTTTACCAGTTTCTTCTCATCATTCGGCACCTGCTGCATACAAGTCTTCGGATCAACTTCTACCAGCTCCCGAAGTGCCTGAACCTCTGAATCTGTCAACATAATTGTCGGGGAAAGTAACTGCTTCTCTGAAACATCAATACCATCAAATCTTCCTGTATTTCCGATATTCAGAAATTCAATTTCTCCAACCTGCTTTCTTACTTTCAGCGCATCCTTTACCGTTCTTGTCAGAACAAGAATTCTCATTTTTGATGCTCTTGGATCATTCAATACACGGATTGCCTGATCCAGCGGTTTGATCAATACTTTAATCCCGGCAGGTACTGCCATTTTTAGTGCCATTTTCTGTGTATTGTCATTTGCAGCATCATCATTCGCTACAACGATTCCCTGTACCCGCAGCTGCTTTGTCCAGGTCATTGCAACCTGTCCGTGGATCAATCGGTCATCTACTCTTAATGCTGCTATTTTCGCTGTAGAATTTTCAAATGTCTGTGCTTCTTCTGCTGTTTTCTCAACGTGTTTTTCTTCTTTTACTTCATTTACATTTGTTTTTTTCTCTTCCAGGCAAACCATCTGTAATTCATTTCTTGCGTCATCTATGTACTCTTGAATTTCATCGTCTGTCACATCATCATCTGCCAGCATGACCTGCATAAGTACCGGAAGATTTGTTCCTGTGACCAATGTGACATTTTCTTTCTTACTGTATTCCACCAACTTCTGGTTTACACTTCCGCCCATCAAATCAGTAAATACAATGATTCGATCCTGCTCGTATTTCTGGAAATATTCTCTGAACTTTTCCTCCACGTTATCTTCCGGTGTGACATATGCATCAATTGTATCAATCTCCGCTACCTGTCCGACGATCAGTTCTGCAGTATATCGAATCCCTGATGCCATTTTCCCATGTGTTGCGATTAAAATTCGTTTCATTTATCCCGTCTCCTTCCTTTCGTTCCGTTAGGTTATGTACATAACTTACTGTACTCACAATATAGCATTCTACTTTCAATTCGTAAATAGGTTATGTACATAACCATTTTTTTTGACAATTTTCTCCTACCTGTTTTTGTATATTATTTATAATTCTGTTTCTCAAGTTATCGCGACAGCCGCCAGGATCTCGTGCAAGCACGGACTTTGGCTCGTTGTTCGCGTAAAATAAAAAAAGAGCATTGGTGTCACTCTTTTCCATGATCACCAACGCTCTCTTCTATTTATTTTTTACTGCTTTCTGACGGATCTTCGTTTCATCAAAGTAACCGGAAGATGGATATCCTTTTCCTCTATTTCGCTTCCTTCAATTTGTCGTAATAACAGATCAACCGCCAGCTTTGCTTTCTCGTTTACATCCTGCCTCACTGTTGTCAGACGTGGATTTGAAATCTTTGAATAACTGATATCATCATACCCTGCAATTCCAATTTCCTGCGGAATCTGGATTTCCTTGTCCACAAAGCAGCTGATTGCTTCCAGCGCATATATATCCGACAAAAAAAACAATGCCGTTTTCGGCTGTCTCCTCTGCATCAGCCACTCATAACTTTCTATCCGCTTCTCCTCATTCATTCCAAGTGCTACAAATTGAAGCTTTTGTTTTTCCGTACTATAGTCTTCCATTGCTTTCTGTGCTCCGACATAACGCAGATGATCCACTCCGTTATCCCTTCCGGCACACACTTTGATATGTTCATATCCACAGTCCAGTAAATACTTTGTCATCTTGTATCCACCGCTCTCATCATCCAGTCCGATATTCACCACATGATTTTTTTCACCTGGCTCAGCCTCTCCGTATGCGTCGATTGATATAATCGGTTTCTTGATCAATTGATATATTTTTTCACAGTTCCGTTTGCTAAAAGAAATGGCGATCACGCCATCCACATCCCATCCCATGACCATCTGAAAAATCTTCTCAATATCTTTGGTAGAATACACCATCAGATAATATCCCTGAGTTTGCACATATTCTTCAATCAGACCTATGATTTTCCCATAAAATGGATCTCCCAGTAACGAATCTTTAAAATCTTTATGATAATTGATCACAACTGCAATCAACTGCGATTTTTCTTTATTCAATACACGCAGTCCCATCTTCTGGACATATCCGACTTCTTTTATCAGTTGCTCCACTTTCTTAATTGTAGATGGAGACACCTTTTTCGTCTTCCCATGAATTACATTTGATACCGTTGTTGTGCTGACACCTGCCCGCTCCGCGATTTCTTTTATTGTTGCCATTTTATTCCTCACTGCTTTTTTGCTTTTCTTGATATCATTATATATCTTTCACATAAAAGAAAAAAGTCCGGAAACAATCATTTCCAGACTTTGTAAGAGGCGCAGACCGGATTTGAACCGGTGAATCAGGGTGTTGCAGACCCACGCCTTACCGCTTGGCTACTGCGCCACATCTTAAATTGTATTACAGCCAGCAATGCTTTCTGTAAAATGACCCCGACGGGAATCGAACCCGTGTTACCGCCGTGAAAGGGCGATGTCTTAACCGCTTGACCACGGGGCCTCAAACGATCACTTTCTTGCGTGACCGTTTTATATAATATCATATGTTTTTATAGAATGCAAGTGTTTTTACAAATTTTCTTTTATTTTTTCATCACAACTTTTTTCATCACACTTCAAAATACAACAGTTACTCACCATTTTTCACTTCAAATCTGCTGATTCCCATCATGCTTACAGTTCCATCCGTGCTGTTCGTATCGATCTCGCAACTATTATAAAAACTTCCGTCTTCATACCAGTTATATACATTTACAAGCTCGGATTCTGTATGCTGGGATGCTTCTCCATATGCTGCCTGAACAACATCAATTGTCGTTCCTAACTGGATTCCTCCCGGGAATGTTACTGTCAGGTCTTCATTTCTCAGAGAATACTGTTCCACATAGATGCCTCCAACCAGACAATCCTTCGCTTCTTTTACATCGCTTCCTGTATTGATCAAATCGACCATGACCGTATTCTTTGAATCATCCTTAAACCAGGCATTCTGATAATCCCCCGCCTCAATCTCATACTCTGACGGGAGGCTCCTCTCATCCATTTTAAGTCCTGTACTTTCCAGATCTGCGATTGTACACGGAAGTGTCAGTACTTTACCGTTAATCTGAACGGTATAAGAATTCCAGCTTACTCCAAGTTCTTCGCTTTCTGGTGCGGCGCCTTCTAAATCCGACTGGATTCCCTTAGCTGCTTCTGCTTCTGCCGCAGCTTCCTGATCCTCTTCTTCCAACATTTCATCTGCATTATTTTCCGCTTCGTCTTCACCGTTATCCTGCGCAGATTCCTTTACAGCCTTTGGCACTTTAATCTTCTTTGTATCATTATAGGACACAAATGTCAGTTCCAACGTATAAGATGTCACCTGTGCATTCTCTTCTCCTGCTGCCTTCAGATAATCTGTCAGATCAAAGGTAATCTTTGCCGGAAGTATATTACTTCTATAAATATCAATCACACAGTCCACTTTTACGTCATTCAGTTTCTGCTGAAGCTCTGTGTTACCATCTTCATCCTCGGAAGCCTGTAGATTCCATCCTGACAGATCAGAGGAATCTTCTCCGAGTAGAGCTTCCAGCGTATCTGCAAATGTCTCCCGGAACTGTGTTCCACTGATCGTTCCTGTCAGCTCAAAGCACTCTTCCTTATTCACGGTTGCAAGGTCCTGTGAGACAGTAAAGGCTCCGGACAAATTCTGTAGTCCATCGAATAATAAAGTCTGCTGTGAAGACGTATCTTTCTCCTCAACAGCATTCTTCTCCCATGCTTCATCCGTTCCACTGTAGATCACGGTCTTCCCATCTTCCTCCACCTGATAAGATTCCATCTCCTGTGTCTCTTTTGTTCCGGCCATATTCGTCTTTTGCTGACCTTTCCGGTGTACAGCCACCGGATCTCGTGTCATCTCAATATCCAGATTACTCTCCTGACTGATTGCACTGTCGCCATCACCCATCTGCAGTTTTACGATTTGATTCTCTTCTGCCGATTCTACTGATGTCATATTAACCTCGATATCGCGGAACAGATTCTCCGATGTCGCTGCTTTCTGACAGCCACTCAGACTTCCAACTACCGCAAGAAATATAATTCCTGCCGTTAACTTCTTTATCCATTTACATTTCATAGTTTGTCTTTCACTTCCCAAGTCATATATTCAAGAATGCCCCGGCATTCTTGCTGCTATCTCTTATCGTAACCAGCTTTGCACTTCATTATACAAAATTATTTTCTCAAAAACAATGCTTACTTCCTGCCTGTGACATCTCATTGATGAACAATAGTTGCTGTTCACACGATGTGCGACCAGCAACGCATCTCGCCATTTTAAATCGCCTTTGGCGATGGGCGAGATGCATTCAAGCCAAAACATGCATCCTCCGTGTCAATCAGCGAAGTGATTGACACGGGAGTGAACACTTCCGCATTCTTGCTTTTTTCATATTACGCTGCCTGCACGGAACGTTTGGAATATACTTTCTGATCTTTGTACGGATCTGGTCTGAAAAGCATGAACAGAAGGAAGATCAGTAAGATGAATCCTACTGCTGTACCTACGCCAAATGCTCCGCCTGTTACGAAAGTTCCTACCTGATATACGATCAGGCAAACAACATAAGCAAATACATTCTGGAACAGGATTGCAAACCAGAACCATTTTCTGGACTGCATCTGCTGTGCCATTGTTGCGATTGCTGCAAGACAAGGTGAGTCAAGCAGGTTGAACATAAGGAATGAAAAAGCTGCAAGTGTTGATGGGAACCAGGAAGCAACTCCCTGTGCTACTGTCACTGCATCTTCTGTATCTCCGGATACATTTGCAAGAACTCCCATTGTAGAAACGATTGCTTCTTTTGCTGTAAATCCTGAAATAGATGCTGCTACCGGCTGCCACTCGCCAAATCCAAGTGGTGCGAACAGTGGTGCGATCACTCCGCCGATTGCTGCCATTAAACTGTCTGCACTGTCTTCTACAAGTCCGAATCCATCTGCTGTGAAACCAAATCCGCCAAGGAACCACATAACTACGCATGCAAGGAACAGAATTGTTCCGGCTTTGATGATGAATCCTTTCAGTCTCTCCCATACATGAAGAAGAACTGTCTTAGCCTGCGGAATATGGTACTGTGGAAGCTCCATTACGAACGGAGCCGGTTTTCCTGAGAATGGTTTTGTTTTCTTCAGGATGATCGCAGAAACAAGTACTGCTACGATTCCTACAAAATACATCAATGGTGCGATGAAAGAGCTTTCCTGATATCCTGCTACTTCACCGGCAATAACTCCACCCATCATAGCAATAACCGGAAGTTTTGCTCCACATGGGATAAATGTTGCTGTCATGATTGTAAGACGTCTGTCATTGTCCTGCTCAATTGTCTTAGAAGCCATAATTCCAGGGATTCCACATCCGGAAGAAATCAGAAGCGGAATGAAACTCTTTCCTGAAAGTCCGAAATGTCTGAACACACGGTCCATAACGAATGCGATACGTACCATGTATCCGCAGTCTTCAAGGATAGACAGGAAAAGGAACAGGATCGCCATCTGTGGAACGAATCCGAGTACTGCTCCAAGTCCGCCGATGATACCATCTACTACAAGTCCGTTGATCAGGTCACTTGCTCCGACACTTGTAAGGAATCCTCCGACTGCCTCCTGAATAGCTCCAACAAATGTATCATTTGTCCAGTCTGTAACAAATGTACCGACTGTTGTGACAGATATGTAATATACAAGCCACATAACTGCAATAAAGATCGGAATACCGAGGATTCTGTTTGTAACGATACGGTCAATCTTATCTGATGTTGTCAGTTTTTCTTTTGCTTTCTTAACAGTAGTTCCGACAATCTTCTGGATAAACTGATAACGTCCGTCAGTTACGATACTTTCCATGTCGTCATCATGTTTCTTCTCCAGTTTTGTTCTTTCATCTTCAACGACTGCCTTTGCTGCACCTGAAAGTTTTACCTGCTCTACAACTTTACTGTCATTTTCCAGAAACTTTACTGCGTACCATCTCTTCTTATCTTCTGTGATTGTATCCGGAAGAATTTCTTTTACGCTCTCTACAGCAGCTTCCATGTCTTTTGCAAAGATTTCTCCCGGAAGTTTCACTTCCTTCTGCTTTGCAACTTTGATTGCTTCATCGATCAGTTCATTCAGACCTTTCTGCTTCAGTGCTGAAATCTCAACGATTGGGCATCCGATCAGCATGGAAAGACGTTTCACATCAATCTTAATGCCTCTCTTAGCAAGAAGATCACACATATTCAGCGCGATTACAACAGGTACCCCTGTCTCAACAAGCTGTGTTGTAAGATACAGGTTACGTTCGATGTTTGTTGCATCTACAAGGTCAACGATTACATCCGGATTCTCATTCAGAACGTAATCACGGCTGACAACCTCCTCAAGTGTATATGGAGAAAGGGAATAAATTCCCGGAAGGTCAGTTACTGTAACATCTTCCTTTTTGTATTTCTTATTCTTGATCTTACCTTCTTTTTTCTCTACTGTTACTCCCGGCCAGTTTCCAACATACTGGTTTGCTCCTGTAAGAGCATTAAACAGTGTTGTCTTACCACAGTTCGGGTTTCCTGCAAGTGCAATTGTGATTGCCATTACTCTCTTTACCTCCTTAAATTCTAGAATGTCTCGTCAGGCTTGCTTTGATCTGTCGGCTTATTTAACCTCCACACACTGTGCATCTGCCTTTCTGACAGTAAGCTCGTATCCACGGACTGTAATCTCAACCGGATCACCAAGCGGTGCAACTTTTCTGATAAAAAGTTCGCTTCCTTTTGTAATCCCCATGTCCATGATACGACGTTTGTAAGCACTGTCTCCTTCTATTTTTGTAACTACAACAGTACTTCCTACCTTTGCATCACCTAAAGTCATAACACATACTCCTTTCTCATTTCACTCATCACTTCTTTCAGCGTCTTGATCAGATCATAATATGGCGCGCCATATCAGCATTTACTGCAACTCTTGAATCTTTAATATTAACAATTACATTACCGCCGATTGCAGAAAGCACGATCACTTCTGCTCCCGGTACAAATCCAAGGTTCGCAAGAAAACGCTTTGTCTCATCATTTCCGCTTACTCTTTTAATTGTATTGGTTTCGCCAATGCTGGCCATTGTAAGTGGCATAATCTCACGCTTCTTTCTAAAATGATATTGGAATCCATTTTCAATTGATATAGATTATTAAAAACAGTTGAGATTGATAATTTTTTTCATTTTCTCTCCTGTTCGTAAGTTAGTATATGCTAAT
>ERZ869983.494-NODE-494-length-12953-cov-8.515921_pt1 | contig 12953 bp, 12 predicted proteins | sample MGYA00521106_ERZ869983 | MGnify/ENA primary metagenome ERZ869983 (study PRJEB32232, sample SAMN07284972) | human gut metagenome | biome: human-associated habitat; material: feces | host: Homo sapiens | place: Tanzania | collected 2014-04-05 ...
ATTTTTTTTATTTTTCTGTTCCGTGGAAATCAAAATTGAGGAATCAAAATTTGTCCGGCAAATCATTTGCTGTCGGGAATAAATTATGATATACTAAGCAAAGACATGAAAATTCACTGTAAATAGTGATACGGATAAATTCTAATTTATATAGAGGAGGCCATTACCTATGCATGTAAATGAATCATCTGAAAATTATCTGGAGACAATCCTCATGTTAAGCAAGAAGCTTCCTGTCGTACGTGCCGTCGACATTGCAACAGAGCTTAACTTTAAGAAATCAAGTGTCAGCGTGGCAATGAAAAAGCTCAGAGAAAGCGAACATATTATCGTATCTCGCGAGGGCTATATTACGTTGACAGAATCCGGACAGGCGATTGCTGACATGATATATGAGCGTCACACACTTCTCTCTTCCTGGCTTGAAAGACTCGGTGTTGATCCACAGGTTGCAGCTGATGATGCGTGTCGTATGGAGCATGTGATCAGTGAGGAAAGTTTCAACGCGATCAAGAAGCATATTGTTTCTCATTCTTAAAACGAAAAAGCACCTTCAGAAGAATACTATCTCTTCTGTTAGTGCTTTTTTCTTACTTTTACTTATCGTTATAATGATACCTACATGCTAAACACACAAACGGAGTTGGTGGGATTCGAACCCACGTGCCCCGGAGGGCTAACGCATTTCGAGTGCGCCCCGTTATGACCACTTCGATACAACTCCATATGATATTCTCTGCCTTGACAGACATCTTTTTAATTATAGCATTTCTTCTTGAAAAATCAAGTAATAATTCCTCTTAAAAATTTAAATCCGTTTAAAGTTTAACGTTGCAAATGTAATGATTACGTATATAATAAATATTATATCAAAAAACCAGGCTCTTCCTTCTTATCTATATTACTTTTTAAGGGGGACTCTCATGAACCACAATACACTCGTAATTGAAATCAAATCTACACTTGATAAACTTATTGCTGCCAGAACTAGTCTTGGTTATGATTACATTGTGTATGGATTGCTCTTGATAAACGAGGATCAGACTCGTGTATCCAATATTACCAAAGCTTTGTACATCGATATTGCTGCCCATTATGAAACCAGCTGGTCTTGTGTAGAAAAAAACATCCGCAATACTGTCAATGCAATCTGGACTTCAGAAAACAGTACTATTCTTGAAATGATTTTCAACAAAACCTGTACTGACAGAAAGCCAACAAACAAGGAATTTTTTGAGTATTTATATGACTTCATTTTCCTGTCACAGGAAAACGCATCAGCTCAATCAGAAGAAAATGCATCCTCGATACTCTGTCCTGTCTGTAATAATAAATGTCAGGTAGTCGAAAGTATGCTTTCCTTCGTGGCCAAGCGGCTTCAACCCGAACCTGACTGTACTCACGTATGATAGCTGATCCGAAAAGGATTTTAAAATAAATAAATTGATCCGGAATGCTTATATGATCCGGTTTTTTCAAAAGGACCTCCCTTCAATCACCGGGAAGCCCTTTTTATATCTGAACTGATTATAACTTTTCTCTTTCTTCCATAATCCAGTCGATCACTCCCTCAATTCCTTCTCCCGTCTTCGCACTGACCGGAAGAACAACTGCATCTGGATTTAATTTCAGGATCCGTTCTTTCGCAACTTCGAAGTCAAAATCAAAATACTCCAAAGTATCTATTTTATTGATCAACACCAGATCGCTCACCTGAAACATCAGCGGATATTTCAGCGGTTTGTCATCCCCTTCCGGCACACTAAGAAGCATCACATTCTTATGAGCACCTGTGTCAAACTCTGCCGGGCATACCAGATTGCCGATATTTTCAAGAATTAACAGATCCAGATTCTCTGTATCATACTCAAGCAATGCGCGGGATACCATATCTGCATCAATATGGCACAATCCACAGTTATGGATCTGAATGGATTCTACTCCTGTCAGATCTGCGACTCTCTGTGCATCTAAACTGGTCTCAATATCTACATCCATCTCACCGATTCTCATCTGATCTTTCATTCTGTTGATCAGTGCACTCAGAAGTGTAGTTTTCCCGCTCCCCGGTCCGGACATAACATTTAAAAATAGTGTTCTCTGCGCACTCATTTTCTCGCGGATTGCCTTTGAAGTAGCATCATTATCCGCAAATACGCTTTCTTTAATCTCAATTACTCTGACGTTTCCCATATTCTTCCCCTTCATCTATATGTTTATGCATTTATTTTCTCTATCTGTTCCAGCAGATACTCAGCCAGTTCTTTTATGCCCTCTCCTCTCTTTGCAGAGATATAAAAAATCTTAATCTGTGGGTTCAACCTTCTTGCACATGCTTCAACATAGTCTTTTCGGAAATCAAAAACAGGTAGTGCATCGATTTTATTTATCACCAACACATCTGACACTTCATACATCAGTGGATACTTGGCTGGCTTGTCATCTCCTTCCGGAACCGAAAGAATCGTCAGATTAAAATTTGCCCCTGTATCAAATTCAGCCGGACAGACCAGATTGCCGATATTCTCAAGCACAACAAAGTCCAGATCATCTCTTTCAAACGCTCTTATTCCCTGTCGTGTCATATCTGCATCCAGATGGCACATTCCTCCGGTATGCAGCTGAATCGATGGGATTCCCGCTTCGATCAATGTATTCGCATCCACATCAGAATCAATGTCTGCTTCCATCACACCCCATTTGATCTTTCCATCAAAATAAGGTTTCAATGCCAGAAGAGTACTTGTCTTTCCGCTTCCCGGACTGGACATCAGATTCATCAGACATGTCTTCTGCGCCTTCAATTCCTGGCGCAGCACCTGTGCATCTGCATTGTTGTCTTCAAGAATTGTTTCTTTTAATTCTATTACTTTTGCTTTTTCCATACGTTCTCCCCTCGGTGTCGGACACCGTTTTGTTTTTTTGCTTTTGTCCCCAACTACGATACCTGCGGATTGTTTCGTGCAGGCACCGATGATTTCAGACCTTTTAATACTGCTATCATTATATCAAAAAGACATAATTTTGTACATTTCTTATAATGCCTTTCTTCTGTCTCTGTGATATAATATGTTAGTAATAACTAACATTAACTATTCATTTCTAATATGTGTGAGTTTTATCTACCCTTGAAATCAGGGGACGTACCAAGATAAACTCAACTCTCACACAGAACAGGGGGCGGACTATGTTTTTATCCTTAACTAATATCAAAAAATCTTTTGGGCAGGGTGACAGTCGTGTAGAAGTCTTAAAAGGCATTGATCTCTCGATTGAAAAAGGAGAATTCTGTGTTCTTCTTGGGCCTTCCGGCTCAGGAAAATCCACTTTGCTGAATATCATCGGAGGAATTGACCGGGCAGACAGCGGGCAGATTACAATTGAAGGCGAACTGATGGAAAAAATGACAGTAAAACGTCTCAGTCAATACCGGAGGAAGCATCTTGGATATGTTTTCCAGATGTATAATCTGATTCCGAATCTTACCGTGCGCGAGAATATTGAAGTCGGTGCTTACTTAAGTGACCATGCGTTGGATGTAGATGAACTTCTTGATACACTTGGTCTTTCTTCACATCAAAAGAAACTGCCGAACCAGCTTTCCGGTGGTCAGCAGCAACGTACTGCAATTGGGCGGGCGATTGTTAAAAATCCTGATATTCTGCTCTGTGATGAGCCAACCGGTGCGCTTGATTATAAAACTTCGAAAGAAATACTGAAGCTGATCGAGACGGTCAATCAAAAATACGGTAATACTGTTGTAATGGTAACGCACAACGATGCGATCAAAGATATGGCAGACCGTGTTGTCCGGATCCGTGACGGTATGATACGAAAAAATTATCTGAACGATCATAAGGTCAGTGCTCAGGATCTTGACTGGTAAAGGAGGCTGCAGACAATGAAAAATCCATTGAACAAACGTCTCCCCAGAGAATTCCGGAAAGACTTTGGTAAGTATCTTGTTATCTTCCTTCTTCTTGTAATCACAATCGGATTCGTCTCCGGATTCCTTGTTGCCGATGGCAGCATGATCAAAGCTTATAATGAAGGAATCGACAAATATAATACAGAGAACGGACATTTCCGCACTTCTGAAAAAATGAACGATGCGCAGATTCAGTCTGTAGAAGAAAATGATATCCAGATCTATGACAATTTTTATCTGGAACAAGATTTAACAAATGGCAGTACAATGCGTATTTTCACAAATCGGGATCAGGTGAATCTTGCCTGCCTCATGGAAGGAGAATTTCCAAAAGCAGCAAATGAAATCGCAATCGACCGTATGTATGCTGACAACAATAAGATTTCCATCGGAGACACACTGAAAAGTGATACGCAAAGCTGGAAAGTAACCGGATTGATTGCTCTTCCGGATTACAGCTGTCTCTTTCAGAACAACAACGATTCTATGTTTGATTCCGTCAAATTCGGAATCGGAGTTGTAACGCCCGAAGCCTTTGAATCATTAGATTCTCCACTTGTAAAATACTGCTATGCGTGGAAATACAATGATGAACCTACGACAGAGAAAGAAGAAAAAGAAGTATCGGATGATCTGATGAAGGCAATCAACAAGGCGGTTTCTCTGGAAGAATTTGTTCCGCGTTATCTTAACCAGGCAATCACATTTACCCGGGATGACATGGGAAGTGACCGCGCAATGATGATCGTATTTCTTTATATTGTAATTGCGATCATGGCGTTTGTCTTTGGCATTACAATCAGCAACACCATTGCAAAAGAGGCAAATGTCATCGGAACTCTTCTTGCCAGTGGCTACACGAAAAATGAGCTGATCCGGCATTATATGGCCACGCCAATCCTTGTCACACTGGTTGGTGCTTTGATTGGAAATATTCTTGGCTATACGATCATGAAAGATGTCTGCGCCGGCATGTATTACGGAAGCTACAGTCTTCCGACTTATGTAACTGTCTGGAACGCAGAAGCATTTCTGCTTACCACGATCATTCCGATCTTGCTAATGCTTCTCGTCAATTACACAGTACTTCGCAGAAGATTATCACTTTCTCCTTTGAAGTTCCTCCGCAGAGACTTAAAGAGAAGACAACAGAAACACGCATTATCACTGAGCAGAAGAATTCCATTTTTCAGTCGTTTCCGACTGCGTGTGATTTTCCAGAATGTCAGCAATTACCTTCTGCTGTTCCTCGGAATCTTATTTGCAAACCTTCTGTTGATGTTCGGTCTGCTCTTCCCTGCTGTACTCAATCATTATCAGACTGTTCTACAGGATAACCTGCTTTGTAACTACCAGTACATTTTGCAGATACCAATCAATGCTATGGATGAAGAGCATAAACTGGAGAGCCTTGTGAATATGCTCTATTTTCAGCATGAGGTGGAAACTGATAATCCTGATGCCGAGAAATTCAGTGCTTATTCACTGAAAACAACAGATAAGGAATATAAGGAAGAGGAAATCCTGCTCTATGGACTTGCAGATAACAGCCGCTATCTTCCGATTGATTTTCAGGATACTGCAACTGATAAGGACGGATCGGCCCAGACAGATTCTTCGACTGTAACTCCTGTATATATTTCTTCCGCATACGCAGATAAATATCTTCTGGATATCGGTGATGAAATCACTTTAAAAGAAGCTTATGAAGATGATACCTTCACATTTTATATTGAAGGAATCTACGATTATGAAGGGGGGCTGACAGTCTTCCTTCCACAAGAACAGCTTAATAAACTGTTTGATCTTGGTTCCGATTATTTCAGTGGTTTTCTCTCAGACAGCGAGATCACAGATATTGATCCGAAATACATCGGTTCTGTGATTGACCTCGACAGTTTGTCCAAGATTTCCAGACAGCTAAATGTTTCGATGGGAAGCATGATGTATCTGCTAGACGGATTTTCAATCGTGCTTTTTATGATTCTGATCTATCTTTTGTCAAAGATCATTATCGAAAAGAATGCACAGTCGATCTCTATGACAAAAATACTCGGATACTCTGACCGGGAGATCAGCAGTTTGTATCTGCTGTCTACAACCATTATGGTCGTGGTTTTTCTGCTTCTGAGTTTTCCGATCGAAACAGTTCTTATGAACGCTCTCTTCCGCGGAATTATGCTCAGCAGTATTTCTGGTTGGATTCCATTGTACATTAATCCGGTCCTGTATGTAAAAATGTTCCTGCTAGGATTCGTAACTTACCTGCTTGTTGCTTTGACCGAATACCGCAGGATCAAGAAAGTTCCTATGGATCAGGCCTTAAAAAATATTGAATAATCGTGACTGTACCTGCATCTGCTGCCTGCAAACTTCTAAGTTAGGCATAACAGTGCAGGTACCATTTGAAAGGAGGATTTCTCGTGAAAAGAAAAATATTACAAAAATTAGTTCCCGGTCTGTGTGCCAGTCTTGTCCTGATTTCTGCCACAAGTCTGACAGGATGCTCAACTGACACCAAGACAGCTACTACTGCTTCAGATGCTGATAAATCAGAAGCCGTATATGTAAAGGCTGATGCAAGCGGAACGATACATGAGATCAAAGTCCAGACAGACTTAAAAAATACCGGAACATCAAAGGAAATCAAAGACTTCTCAACTCTGAAAGACATAAAAAATACGAAAGGTAATGAGTCCTTCACCCAATCCTCTGACGGGACGATTACCTGGGAAAACAAAGGGGCGGACATTCATTATGAAGGTACTTCTACGGAAGAACTTCCTATAAATGTAAAAATCAGTTACACACTGGATGGAAAGTCTATACAGCCGGAAGATCTCTCCGGAAAAAGTGGAAAACTTGGAATTCGTTTTGATTATGAAAATACTACCGAAGAAAATGTAACTGTAAATGGTGAAGAGATGACTTCTCCAGTTCCATTCGCAGTGATCTCTGCCATGATCCTTCCGGAAGACACTGCTTCTAATATCCAGGTAACGAATGGTAAAATATTTACAATAAATGACCAGAGCGTTGTTGTCGGTTATGCCTGCCCGGGACTCAAAGACAGTCTGAAACTCACTGATTACGAACCTACGGAAGATATCTCTATCCCAGAATCAGTGGAAGTAACTGCAGATGTAACAGATTTTGAGATGGACTTTACTGCAACCGTGGTCTCCTCCGGTCTGTTTGAAGATCTCGAAGAGGATTCCTTTGACGATATGGAGGATGCCGCTGACAGCCTGCAGGAACTCGGAGATGCATCCGGCAAACTTGCTGACGGAGCAGCGCAGCTGCTTGGCGGCGCTTCTACTTATCAAAGTTATCTTGGGCAATATGTAGACGGTGTCTCACAACTTGCCGAAGGAACAGACACTCTAGATGACGGTGTAACTGCACTTAATGAAAATTCCGGAAAGCTGGTTTCAGGTGCTTCTTCTCTTCAAAATGGACTTGAACAGCTGAATTCTGCTCTCTCTGGTCAGATTAACACGGATTCCAGTTCTATTCCGTCTGCTGAAACAGTTTCATCACTTCAGGAACAGATCAAATCACTTAGACAACAGCTGGATTATGTTGATTCCTCCCTTGCAGAGGCAAAATCCTCCTTCGCATCCGTCAACTGGGATACTCTGAAATCTTCTATCACAGAAGATGCAAAAAAACAGTCCAAAACCGCTGCGACAGATGCTGTCCAGTCTGCGATCGATCAGATTGTTTCTGAAACTGCATCCGATTCTGAATTATCCGAAGAATCTAAAAATGCTGTCAACGATAAGATGTCACAATTAAAGAATGAAATAAATGATACGATTGCATCTGCAATTGATCAGAACCTTGATCTTCCCTCTTCCTCCACAGATATCGATCAGCTGAAATCCGCCACGGAAGGAACATTAAACAGCCTGACGGAACTGATTGCTTCCTGCCATACTACGCTTGACCAGATGTCTTCCGGTGCCGGTTCCTTTGCTCAGGCAACGCAGAGTCTTTCTTCTCTCAGTGAGACATTAAAGACTTTACAGAACTCACTTTCTGCTTTATCTGCCGGCAGTTTACAGCTCACTCAGGGACTTACCTCTTTCCAGCAGGGAATCAGTCAATTGTCTGAAGGCAGTTCAACGCTCTCTCAAGGAGCTACTAAATTGGACACAGCCGGGAAAGAACTAAAAGAAGGATACACAACCCTTGCTGAAGGAATCTCTTCTCTCTCTGAAGGACTTACTCTCTTTGATAAAGAAGGAATTCAGGAACTTGAAAAACTAGGCGGGGATGATCTGAAGGATCTCTCCAAAAGAATGAAAGCTGTCAAAGAAGCTGATGCCGAATATGATAATTATGGCGGTAAGTTAGAAGAACAGACCGGGGAAGTACGGTTTATTATTGAGACGGATGGGATTGATTAAGAAGAAGGCTTTGGGTCATTTCTATTGACCCAAAGCCTTCTATAATTCTTTTTCTACATTCCACTGCCTGCCCAAAACTCCATCTAGTTGTATTTGTAGGTTTACAAACTCCACTTCCACTTTCAATAATATCCTTCGCTTCTAATTCTGCAAATTTTTTATCAGCTTCAGCTTTAGCCCGGTTGTTTTCAATAATTTGTTCCCTCAAATTCTTTTCGAATTCCTCTGGTGTAATATCTATCTTTTGCTGTTTCTCCATTGAATATGTGCGAAATTCTTCCGGGTTCATAAAATGAATATCCATCGAATACTCTTTATTCAATTTATCAATCACTGCCTGATACGGATCTTCTGATGCTGCACTTACAGAAATAGCTGTAGAAGTACTTAAAACCAATGCCATAAAAGTTACCATAAATTTCATTTTTATTTTCATATTCTACCCCCAAAAAATATATTTTTATTTCCAAACAGTAATTTACTTTTTTAGTGTAACAATACATTTTCCATTTACTAATTCAAATTTTATAACCTCCTCATATGAAATTTCTTTATTTTCATTGTAAACGACTATTTCAAATTCACATTCGCTCACACAATTTGGACTACTATTTATTAACTTCTCATTTTCACCACTATAAATTTGTCCAAATATATTTGACTCGGGAATCCAATATATTTTTTCCCCTTTTTGGTAAATTGTAAAAATACTATTTTCTTTTTCTAATGACTTGCAATTATACATATAATTCTCTGGTATATCTATCTGAAAAATATAACCATTTCCTACCGGCGTTTCCATCAATTTTAAAGTTTCTTTATGTTCTGGTATTAAAACAGAACCTTTCTCATTTCCATCTTGCGTCATCGCATAAACTGTAATTATTGATTTATTTTTTTGCAAGATATTTGTAAACACACACAAAAAAACTATGGCAGTTGCAACTATCCCCGTTGTAATTCTCTTTATGTGAATTTTCTGTTTCAAATTTTTTCTTCTTTCAATCCCATCAAAAATTCTCTGTTTGGATTCTTCTGTAAATTCAATTCCAGTCACAGCACTTTTAATTGAATTTTTATCCACACTCATTCACTCCCAACTTCTTTTTTAATAATTTCCGACCTCGTTCCAAACGCTTTTTCACAGTCGATTCCGTAATTTTCAAAATCTTACTTATTTCAAAGCATTTATATCCTTCTACATAATACAATAAAAGCACTTCCTTATATTTAGATGGTAATTCTAAAAGGACAGCAAGTATCTGATTATCTATACTATCCTCAGGATATGTAGTCTTAATTGTTTCGATATTTATATATGGATGTTGTTTATAGAAACGCAATTTATCTTTACAAAGATTTATTGTAACTCTAATTAACCATGCCTTTTCATGTTCATAAGTTTCAAAAAGAGGCATTTTTGTCATATATTTTATTAATACATCTTGCACTGTATCTTCTGCATCATACGTATTTTTAAGCATTACGATACATATTTTATATAGCATTTCTCCATATTTCCGAAACATCTCCTCAACTGAAGCTTGTTCAAGCATACCTTTCACATTCCTCCCCCGATATCCTACTCAATTCCTTTTATAATAAAACGTTTCAAAATTTAAAAAAGTGACAAATTTAATCAAATATTTTTCCTACAGCGCTTCTCGACAAAGAGACTCGTTCAATAATTTCTTTTTGCGTATTTGTTGGATTATTGCGCAACATATCAAGGAGCATTTTCGTATGCGGTACGGATTTTACTTACGCTCTTTACTTTTCTTGAAAAAGTACTATACTTATTTATGGTTTAAATCAGTTCTATTATGAAAGACTTTACAAGAATACGGAGATAATTTTATGACCATCAGTATACTTCTCATGAAACAAATTGCACAGCTTTTTCTTATGATCTTTATGGGATACTTAATTGTAAAAACAGGTATTGTCGAGGATACCGACAGTAAGGTATTATCCAAGATTATCCTTTATCTGGTCATCCCTTGCGTGATTATAAACGCTTTTCAAGTTGATTATACTTCTGACACTGTAAAAGGACTGCTACTGGCTTTTATAGCATCTGTTCTCACGCAGGTCATTCTTCTTATTGTTGTCTCTGTTTTAGGGAAGCTTTTTCATTTAAACGAAGTAGAAGTTGCCTCTATCTATTACTCAAATTCTGGTAATCTGATTGTACCAATCGTAACTTTTATTTTAGGAAAAGAGTGGGTATTATACGGATGTGTATTCATGAGCGTGCAGCTCATTTTTATATGGACTCACTGTAAAAAAATCATCAGCCGAGATGCTTCTTATGATTGGAAAAAGATTGTTCTCAATATAAATATGATTTCTATTTTTATTGGAATCCTGCTATTCTTTACAAAAATCCATTTACCGGAAATCATAAACGATTCGATAAGTTCTGTCGGTAATATGATCGGACCTGCAAGCATGATCGTAACAGGTATGCTTTTTGCCGGCATGGATCTAAAGCAGATTTTTACAAATAAGAAAGTATATTTTATCGCTATTCTTCGGTTAATCGTATTACCTGTATTTGCACTGATTCTGATTAAGTTAAGCCATCTTGCCGCTTTTTCAGCAGATGGAGATAAAATCATGCTCATTGTATTTCTTGCAATCATTACTCCATCTGCCTCAACTGTAACTCAGATGTGCCAGGTATACGAAAATGATTCTCAATATGCCAGTGCGACCAATGTTGTCACAACACTGTTTTCTATTGTTAGCATGCCGCTTTTAGTGATGCTATTTCAAATGTTTTAGCTATGAAATCCTTCCGTTCTCCATTTCATATACCACATCTGCCACGTTCATTGTGGATACTCTGTGGGATACCAGAACAACCGTTTTCTTCTCAGCCGATTCTTTCAATGATTTCAGAATAATTCCCTCATTTAAAGAATCCAGATTGCTGGTTGGCTCATCCATCAGAATCATCGGAGCATCATGAAGAAATGCTCTTGCAATTCCGATTCTCTGTTTCTCACCGCCGGACAGCGTGTCACCCAGTTCTCCGACTTCCGTATCATATCCTTTCGGAAGTGTCATAATGAAATCGTGGATAGACACTTTCTTTGCGGCTTCCATAATCTCTTCTCTGGATGCTCCCGGTTTTGCGATTGCGATGTTATTTGCAATCGAATCATGGAACAGGTGCGTTTCCTGTGTGACATAACTTTCCATATCTCTTAAATGCTTGGTTGGAATCTTGCGGACATCTGTACCGTCTACCAATACACTTCCATCCTGCACATCCCAGAACCGCATTAAAAGTTTTAAGAGTGTAGATTTTCCGGAACCACTCGCACCATGAATCCCTGTGATCTTACCAGGCTGTAATTTCAATGAATAGTTCTCTAAAATAACTTCTTCCCCGTATGCAAATGTTACGTTCTCTGCCTCTGCTCCTGCGAATGCATGATTTGCACTCTCCTTAGAATTCATACCCTGATTAGCGGAAGTTTCCACATCACCCGGAATTTCTTCCACAAGAGGTGTCTCTTCCAAAAGAGAAAGAACACGCTCACCACTTGCCAGTGTCTGGTTCAAGTTGTTGGAAAGGCTTGACAATGCTACTACCGGTCCGAAAGAACCCATCATTGCGATGGTACAGGTTAAGATTCCCTCGAATCCCATCGCACCTTTGTCGTACAGCCAGATTGTCACTGCCAGCATTCCAAAAGATGCAAGCAGGATAACCATGTTCGTAAATGAGCGCTGTGAGCCTTCCATTTTGCTTAAATCTTCCTGCATTCCTGCAAGGTTTTTGGAACGCTCAGACATCTGCTCTTTTCTCTTTTCACCCTGTCTGTACTGGATGGTTTCGTCCAGTCCACGTAAAGAGTCCAGAACAAAACTGTTCAGTTCTCCGAAGTTTGTACGGAACTCCATTCCCTTCTGACTGCCACGTTTTCCATTCCACATCGGGATGGCTACTCCGACAATCAGATAAGCTGCCAGTGCAAGCACTCCTGTCAGCCAGTGATATCTTCCAATAAAAATCACCATAACAATCGAGGTCAGTGTTGCAATCGCAATCGGGGAAATGGTATGTGCATAGAACACTTCCAGCAATTCGATATCTGTTGTAATAATAGAGATCAGATTTCCCTTATCCCGTCCTTCCAGTTTTGCCGGGCAGAGCTTTCTAAGTGCCGCAAACACTTTGTGACGGATGATTGCCAGCAGTTTAAATGCGATAAAATGATTACAATACTGTTCCACATAATGCAGGATTCCACGAAGCACTGCAATTACGATCATGACTGTAATAATCGTTTTTACCGGGGTAAATACTAACCACATATTTCCCAACGGAACAATCATTCCGGCTACCCCTGTCAGAAGTCCATGCACGATAACCTGTCCTGCCAGTATTGTCAGGAAGATTGCACACAAATACCCCAATGTTCCAAGGATAATGGCTGCCAGCATGATATGGAGCAGGGGTTTTACTAACCCGATCAGGCTTCCCATGATCTGAATGGCACTTCTGCGTTTTGTTGTATTGGTTTTTTCACTCATTATGCCACGCCCCCTTTTCCATAGTTTTCCAGTGCCATCTGGCTTTCATACAGATGTCTGTACGC
>ERZ869983.503-NODE-503-length-12786-cov-8.013455_pt1 | contig 12786 bp, 14 predicted proteins | sample MGYA00521106_ERZ869983 | MGnify/ENA primary metagenome ERZ869983 (study PRJEB32232, sample SAMN07284972) | human gut metagenome | biome: human-associated habitat; material: feces | host: Homo sapiens | place: Tanzania | collected 2014-04-05 ...
ATCAAAAATAATATAAATATCAGACTTAGAAAAGAGATTGTTATGGCGTTGATAGATATTCATACACATATATTATATGGAGTTGATGATGGGGCAAAGGACGTCAATGATTCAATGAGACTGTTGGATGAAGAACGGGAACAATGTGTGGATCATGTAATACTGACTCCGCATTACGGTCCGAAGTTTGGACATCCGGATATAGAAGTACTGAGAGAGAATTTTGAGACGATCAGAGAGAAGGCACACAAGTATTATCCAGAGATTCAGTTATATCTAGGAAGCGAATTATATTATCAGCAAGGGACAGTTTCAGATCTGAAACAAGGGAAAGCATTGACGATGAATGGGACTCGTTATGTTTTAGTGGAATTTGCAACATCAGATGCCTATTCGCATATATATCGAGCGGTTCAGGATTTTGTATATGCAGGATATATTCCGATTCTGGCACATGTAGAGCGATACAAAGCAGTTTTTGGACATGTAGACAAGATTGTCGAACTGATCGAAACAGGTGCATATATTCAGATAAATGCAGAAAGCCTGATCGGAGGAGTTTTTGATAAACGAGCATCTTTTTGTAAGAAGCTTATGAAAGAAGGACTGGTTCATTTCCTTGGAACGGATTGTCATGATTTTCGGACAAGAAGACCGAATATGAAACCGGCAGCAGAAGTTGTACGGAAGAAGCATGCAGACCAGATCCTTTATGAGAATCCAATGAAGATGCTTGAGGGGAAAAGTATTTAGTTAAAGAAGGGATAAAAACATCTATGTACGAATTAGAGAATGATGATGAGATCGAGATTGATTTAAGAGAATTGTTTTTGGCGTTGAAGAAGAAGATTGTTTGGATTTTGTTGACAGCGATCGTCTTTGCAGGTGCATCAGGACTGATCACGAAGTTTGCGATGACACCGATCTATTCTTCTACAGCACAGCTTTATGTTGTATCCAAAGGTGGCATTTCACAGCTCACAGATCTTACAATGGGCACTCAGTTAACACAGGATTATATGGTAATTGTTAAGACAAGGCCAGTCCTCGAGCAGGTAATTGACGATTTACAACTAGATTATGATTACAAAGAACTTGGTAATAAGATTACTGTAGAGAATCCAACAGATACGCGTATTATGCAAATTACAGTGACAGATGCAGATCCAGAGCTTGCACAGAAAATCACACAAGATCTTGCTAAAATTACATCAAGGACAGTTGCAGAGAAGATGGACGTAAAATCACCTACGATCATCGAAAAGGCATATAAGGCAGATAAACCAGACAGCCCAAGTCTTAAGAAGAACGTATTGATCGGAGCAGTTCTTGGATTTATATTGATGGCAGCGGCCATTGTGATCCAGTATCTGATGAACGATACGATTCTGAAAGAAGAAGATATTGAAAAATATCTTGGAATTAATACTTTAGCGCAATTACCTTTGGTAAAGGGAACTACAAAGCGAACAAAGAAAGTAAAGAGGGCGAGGGGATAAGATGAAGAAATTAGTAATGAATCTTCCAGAGATCAATGATTATCGTATGGTAGAAGGACTAAACCAGTTAAAGACGAACTTGGCCTTTTGCGGAAAAGATATTAAAGTGATCACAATAACAAGCAGTGTTCCGAAGGAAGGAAAGAGTTCTGTATCTCTAAGGCTTTCAAGAACACTTGCAGAAAGTGGAAAGAAGATACTGATGGTAGATGCTGACTTAAGAAAATCAGTAATGGCAGCCAGATATCATATACAGGGAATCGATAAAGGATTAAGCCATTATCTGACAGGACAGGCAGAAGTGGAAGATATCATCTACGAGACAGAAGTTGAGGGACTTTGTATTACAGTAGCTGGGCCTCTGACACCAGATCCAACAAGCATCTTGGATTCTGAGCAGTTTGAACAATTCATTGAGAAAGTTAGGGAGATGTTTGATTATGTGATCATTGATTCACCACCGTTAGGTGTTGTCGTTGATGCTGTGATCATCGGTAAATATACAGATGGAGCAGTCATCGTGATCGAACAGGGAGTGATCAAACGTAAGATTGTTCAAGATGTCATCAAGCAGTTGAAGAGGGGCGAGGTTCGTATCCTTGGGGCTGTATTAAATAAAGTTGATGAGCGTATCGGTGCTTATGGTAATTATGAGTATAAATATTCATATTACAATGAGTCAGATACGGAAAAAAATCATCAAAATACTTAATAAGGAGGAATGTAAGCATGAGTAACAAAATTATCAAGAAAGCAGCAGCTTGTGGATTATCCGCAGTTATGGCTTTCGGACTTGTTGCAGTAACAGAAGCACCCAAAACAACAAATGTTAGCGCAGCAACAAAAAAGGTAAAGAAATTATCTTTTAAGAAGAAAGGGTATGTGATCAGTACACCAGGACACTGGATGAACGCTAAAACACGCCTGAAATTCTCACCAAAAAGTGCTAAAACTTATAAGTTAAAGTACAAAACAAGCAACAAAAAGATTGCTACTATTTCTAAGAACGGTATCATCCGTGCAAAGAAAAAAGGTACAGTAACAATCACAGCAATTGCTAAAAACAACAAAAAAGCAAAGGCTACAACAAAGGTTACAGTTGGTAAAGTTGTTAAAACTTTAAAATTCAAAGAGGGAAAGAAGAAAACAGTAACAGCTGGAAATAAATTCACTCTTCACCCAACTTACTCACCAAAGAAAGCTTCTACAAAAGCTGTAACATTCAAATCCAGCAACAAGAAAGTAGCTACAGTAACTTCTAAAGGTAAAGTAACTGCAAAGAAAGCTGGTAAAGTAACAATTACAGCAACATGTAAAGATGCAAAAGGTAAGAAAGCTAAATTTACAGTAACAGTAAAAGCAGCTCCAGCACCTGCAAAAGTTGTAACACCTGAAACTGTAAAACCAGTTGTAAAAGATAACACAGCTGAATATACAGGATTAGTTGCTAATGCTGAAAAATACGTTTTAACTCGTGGAAAACAGACAGTTGAAATCTCTGCAGCACAGGTTAAAGAAGTATTAGGATATATTGCTGATCCAGCAGCTGGATTCAAAGCATGGGAAAGCAAAGAAAACTTTACATTAGGTGTATTATCAGCTACTGGTAAAGGTGCTACAAAGACAGCTACGATCAAAGGTACATCTAACTATGATGGAAAATACACAGCAACAGTTACAAAAGTATCTGATACAGAATACGCTGTTGTAGCAAAATCTGAAAAAGGTCAGAACCACAACATCAAAGTTACAGTAGCAAAAGACGGTACAGTAACAGCTACAAGTGCTAAATACGTTGTAACAAGCGACAAAAACGCTACAAACATCGTAGTAAAAGATGCAGCTGGAAAAGTTGTAGCTTCTGCAACAGCAAAAGATGGTAAATACACAGTAAAATTACCAGCAGACAAAGCAAAAGATTTAACAATTACACAGTATGTAGCAAAATAATCAATTGCTGAGTGATAAAGGGATCTTGGGGGAGCTTTCCTCCAGGATTCTTTTTCTATAAAAGAATTTTCTATTTAAGAAGGATCAAGAACATGAAGAAAAAGATAATGACGATGCTGATGGTACTTGCAGTTTCCTGCATGATCATGCCAACAAATGCGAAAGCTACCAAGAAAGCATATATCAAGACAGCAACAGGAAGCAAGGCAACGGTTTTTGTCGGAAAAACTTTAAAATTAAATGCAAAAACAGTTGGTAAAAAGAAAAAGATCACATACAAGACATCCAAAAAATCTGTAGCGACAGTAAATAGCAAGGGTGTGATCAAAGGAAAAAAATACGGAACTGCCAAGATCACAATGAAAGCTTCTGGAGTCAAAACAAAGAAGATCACTGTATATGTAAGAAAAGCAGCGACAGAGATCAAACTTTCATCTGCACAGACGATCAATTTCTACAAGACAAGAAATACTGCCCAGATCAAAGCAGCAGCTTTACCTGGAGGAAAACAGATGGCATCAAAAACTCTGACTTATAAGAGCAGTAATCCACAGGTGGCAGTAGTTGACAGCAAAGGTAAAGTGACAGCTAAAAAAGGCGGATACAGCAGAATCCAGATTTCTACCAGTGCAGGATCAGGAAAGATCTGTACGAAAGATGTCGATGTTTTTGTATATGATGGATTCGATGATGTATGCAGTGAAACATCTGGAAGCAAGACAACATTTACATTCAATCCAAACTGGAAATCAGTCACGATCTATTTTACAAGTCAAACAGGAAAACAATATTCTTATAAAGTAGATAGTATCAAAACAGAATTTAATATGCTGGCCAATGTCAAAGGATTTGCAGACGAACGCAATGGAGTAGCAGTGAGCAAAGACAGTGCGAAAAAGGCAAACATCATTAATTTCAAGATCATGGAAACAGGTGAAGATTATGATGTATTAGCAGATGCTCAGAGATATCAGCTGACATTTTATAAAGCGTTGAATAACAAAGTGACATTCAATGTAGAAAAATAAAAAGATAAGAAAAATACTTGACAATAAAAATGAAAGCATGATATAATATCAAAAGTTGTGAAGAGCAACAGAAACAACAAAGAAGAGTATCCACTCTCACCTTAGCACATATGATAGATTAGGAAGTGACTTGGGTTAATATTTAAGAATATGATATTTCGTGATCATGCTTGAATTTTATGTGGATAGTCTTATAACTATCCACTTTTTTAATTATCATGGAGGTGTAATTATTAGCGATTTAATGATTAACGGACAGATCAGAGATAAAGAAGTACGTCTGATCGCGAATGATGGCGAGCAGCTTGGAGTTATGTCCGCAAGGGAAGCACAGAAGTTAGCAGATGAAGCAGGATTAGATCTTGTCAAGATCTCACCAAAGGCAAAACCACCGGTTTGTAAGATTATCGATTACGGTAAGTACAAATACGAGCAGACAAGAAAAGAAAAGCTGGCGAAGAAGAAACAGAAAGTCATCGATGTGAAAGAAGTCCGCATGTCACCAAATATTGACACAAACGACTTAAACACAAAGATTAATCATGCAAAGAAATTCCTTGCAAAAGGTGCGAGAGTGAAAGTCACACTTCGATTCAGAGGAAGAGAACTTGCTCATGTGAACGCAAGCAAGTATATCTTAGATGATTTTGCGAAAGCATTAGAAGATGTAGCCACCATCGATAAGAAACCAAAGTTTGAAGGAAGAAGCATGACAATGTTTTTAGCTCCAAAGAACAACTAGGAGTTTAAGATATTCAAATATGAGTAGATACAAGCAGGATTAAGGAGGAAATAACCATGCCAAAAATGAAGACATGTAGAGCAGCTGCAAAAAGATTTAAAAAGACAGGAACAGGAAAATTAAAAAGAAATAAGGCATACAAAAGCCATATCTTAACAAAGAAATCTCCTAAGAGAAAGAGAAATTTAAGAAAAGCTGCAATGACAGATGCAACAAACGAAAAGAACATGAAGAAGATTTTACCATATCTGTAAGATGGATCGTTAAGGAGGAAATGTAAGCAATGGCAAGAATCAAAGGCGGAATGAACGCAAAGAAAAAACACAATAGAGTATTAAAACTGGCTAAAGGATATAGAGGAGCTAGATCTAAACAGTATAGAGTAGCAAAACAGTCTGTTATGAGAGCTTTAACAAGTTCTTACGCAGGAAGAAAACAGAGAAAACGTCAGTTCAGACAGTTATGGATCGCACGTATCAACGCTGCTACAAGAATGAACGGACTTTCTTACAGCAAATTCATGCACGGATTAAAATTAGCTGGTGTTGACATCAACAGAAAAATGTTATCTGAGATGGCGATCAGCGAACCAGAAGCATTCAAAGCTTTAGTTGACGTAGCAAAAGAAAAATTAGCTTAATCAATAGAATTAACATTGTAAAAACATCTTGACTTTAAAGCGGTGGTTATCAGTCTCAATAGACAGATGACCATCGTATTTTTTACATATGGCAGTGACTGATTTAAGACCTGTACCAACGCAGTTTTTGCGGCGAGAGGATAAGAAGAAGCCACTGTCTGTTTTTTTGATCTCATGCTCATAAGGATTCTCGATAAGCAGAACAAAAGCACCAGGAGAAGTCTGGCGGGCTTTGAGATGGATGAATTTCTCATACTTCTGTAATGTCTTACATTCAAGGTAAGCATTTTCTAAAAGATTTCCAAGAACAATACAAAAATCAACAGGAGAGATCGGAGATAGTGTTGGAAAATCAACGGCAAATTTTGTTTTGATCTTATCCTGTGTACATAAAAGGTCATAATGCGATAAAATGGCATTTACAGCGGGCTGACGGCAGTAGATCTTAGTCTGTAAAGAAATAGAAGATTCATATTGGGACAGATATTCCTTTAATTCCTCATAATGTCCTTGATTTAACAACTCAGAAATAACAGTGATCTGATGACGAAAATCATGGCGGATCTCTCTTGTCTCCTGTACGTGCTGGGAAAGCTGGGAGTATTCTTTTGCCTGAATCTCCAGAATCTTTTGTTCTTCTAACATATATTGATTTTCTACATAACTGTGGGTGATAGCATAAAATAAGATATATAGAAGAAATACAAAGACCAGCAAAGTAAGCATCATGGAAAAGTAAACATGTAGATCATGATAAGTATGGATGTTATAATAATTGCTTGGAATATAAGTAAAAACGAGAAAAGTAAAACAGCATGGGAAAATACACGCGATCCGCCAGATCAGGGCATTATGGAGATTCGTAACCATCCAGCCGAGATATTTTCTGGCAGGTTTATATAAGATGATATCGGCGAAAACCAGAAAGATCAGTTGCGCGATCATGGATTCCGGATAAAATTCTGTACTTTGTCCATGTGGATGAAAGATAACACCGAATGTATGATAGATAACATAAGAAAGAGAACCAAGACAACATGCAGTCAGCATAACAAAAAGAGAAGCAGGGAGCATCAGGTTCGTTTCTTTTTGAAATAGATAGAAGAACACAGGCACAGCAAGGAATATAAGGATATTGCCCAGATCCTGTTGAAAGATCATATACGGAATGATTAACAGAGCAAAATAGCATACAAAAACAAGGCTGATCTTGGTCAGCAGATGGCGGATCGGAGTCTTTAGATAATCGATCACTGGAAATAGGCAAAAAACTGCCAGTGGAATGATGATTGTAAATGTACATAAATATGTAAAAATATCATAAAAAGTCATAAAAGATCATGCCTCCTCAAGTTTCAAAAACTGGTATTTGATATATTGCTCTCGAATTTGTTTGCGTCCTTTTGTTTTGATCGGAAAACACTTTGCATCTGTCATTTCAAAGTAGTCGGATTCCATTGTCTTAATATAGTCCATATTCAGCATGATTCCACGGTTACACTGAAGAAATCTTGAATCATCCAGATGATCTGTGACAGTATAAAAAGGAAGCCGGAAAGCATGTGTTCCATTCGTTGTATGAATGATCACCTCATGATTATTTGAATAAATATATTGAATCTTTGATAACGGAAAATGAACATCAAAAGAACGATATTCAAAAGACAATTCAGCTTCTTGTTCAGGAAGAAACTGTAAAGCATCATCAAGTACGTGAAAAATCTGTGAATGTTCAAAAGGTTTTAAAATATAATCAAAAAAATGAAAAGGGGCAGCTTCAAAAATGTGTTCTTTACTAGTAGTTAAGAATACGATCATCACTTTGGAATCTATCTGACGGATCTTGCTTACAATATCGATCCCGTTTAGTTCATTGAGGTAGATATCCATAAAGATCAGATCAAAATCTCCAGGAATATAGGTATTTAAAAAAGAATTACCATCGCTATAAGAAGAAATATCAAGGGAGATGTTTCTTTCATGTTCATAAGTGCGGAGAGTGTCGAAAATGAGCTCCTGTTCTAATTTATTATCATCAACGATTGCTAACTTCATATTAGTACTCCTTGTTGTAGGGAAATTGGGGTTTCTTTAAGTATAACTTGCAAATGAATGGAAAGCAAGAAATGGGAACCATAATTTTTGTAAACAATAGGATGTGTGTGGAATGCATTTCATTTTGTACAAAAATGTGTCATAATGTAAGAAAAAGAACTGGCAGGAAGGAGATCGATAATATGAATAAAATATATGATAAAGTACAAGAATATTACAAACAGGTAAAGAAAATGACAGAGTTTAAACCACAGATCGCATTGGTTTTAGGTTCTGGTCTGGGAGATTATGCGGAGAAGATCAAGATTGAGACTGTGATCGATTACCATGAGATCAAAGGGTTTCCAGTTTCTACAGTACAGGGACATAAAGGAAGATTTGTACTTGGTTACGTAGAAGATATTCCCGTAATGATCATGGAAGGACGAGTTCACTATTATGAAGGATATTCCATGAGTGATGTTGTACTGCCGATTCGACTGATGAAGATGATGGGAGCAGAAATCTTGTTTTTGACAAATGCGTCTGGTGGGATTCATCGTGGGTTTGAAGCGGGTGACTTTATGATGATCACGGATCAGATCTCAAGTTTTGTACCATCTCCATTAATTGGGCCGAATATTGAAGAATTTGGAGAAAGATTCCCGGATATGAGCCATATTTATGATGAAGAATTACAAGAGGTGATCAGAAAAAGTGCAGATCATCTGCAGATCGATCTCAAAGAAGGAACTTATATCCAGCTGCCAGGTCCTAATTTTGAATCTCCGGCAGAAATCAGGATGTGTAAATCTATCGGTGCAGATGCGGTTGGAATGAGTACTGCCTGTGAGGCGATCGCGGCAAATCATATGGGAATGAAGATCTGTGGAATTTCCTGCATTGCGAATGCTGCTGCCGGAATCAGTAAGAAACCATTGACACACGAAGAAGTGCAGCAAAGTGCAGATCGTGCGGCACCAAAATTCCAGAAACTAGTAACAGAATGTATCTGTAGAATGGGACAGAGTCTGAAGAAATAAGAGGTGATCAAATGATAAGAATCTACCATGCAAGAATTTTAACTATGCAGGAAGATCAAGAGATCTTTGACGGTGAGATTTGGATCTCGGATCATAAAATACAGTATGTTGGACCAGAGAATAAAGAAGAAGCGGCAAAGATCACATGGGATAGACAGATTGATGCAAAAGGCAATCTGATCATGCCAGGATTTAAGAATGCCCATACACATTCCGCGATGACATTTTTAAGATCTCATGCAGATGATATGCCGCTGCTTTCCTGGTTGAATGATCAGGTGTTCCCGTATGAAGCCAAGTTAACACCGGATGACATCTATCATTTATCGAAACTTGCCATTATGGAATATTTAACAAGCGGGATCACCGCCAATGCAGATATGTATCTGACGCCAGATACGATGATCCAGGCATCTGAGGATTGTGGTTTTCGAACGACTGTCATTGGAGCAGTGAATGATTTTACCCAGTCTGTGAAAGAAGTAGAGAATTGGTATGAGAAATATCATAAAAAAGATGGGCTTACCAGTTATGAACTAGGGTTCCATGCAGAATATACAACCAAGAGAGAGATCTTAGAAGGCATCTCAGAGCTTTCTAAGAAGTACCATGCACCTGTTTATACCCATAACTCAGAAAGTGCCTCAGAAGTGGCACAGTGCGTCGAGAGAACAGGTATGACACCGACAGTATATATGGAACAGCTAGAGCTGTTTGAATATGGAGGGGGCTTGTATCACTGTGTTCATATGAGTGAAGAAGATCTTGATGTTGTAAAGAGACATCAGATTTCCGTGATCACAAACCCAGCCTCGAATCTAAAATTAGCAAGCGGGATCGCACCGATCGAAGATATGTTAAAACGAAACATTGATCTGGCGATCGGAACGGATGGACCTGCAAGCAATAATTGTCTCGATATGTTTCGTGAGATGTTTCTTGTCACAGCACTTGCCAAATACCGGGAAAATGATGCCAGTGCAGTCGATGCAGCAGAGGTATTAAAGATGGCAACGACAGGCGGTGCAAAAGCAATGAATCTTCCAGATTGCGATGTGTTAGCCAAAGGAAAGCAGGCAGATCTTATGATGATCGACCTGCATCAGCCAAACATGCAGCCGATCCACAATATCAGAAAGAATCTGGTATACAGTGGAAGCAAACAGAATGTCAAGATGACAATGGTTGCAGGAAAGATCCTGTATGAAGATGGAGAATTCTTTATTGGAACAGATGCGGCTCATATTTATGAAAAAGCGAATGAGATCACGCAGAGGATCATGAGCGAGATCTGAATTTAATCAATACAATCTTCAGCATGCTTTAGTGCAACTGAGATATTTGGACAAAAATGTTCTTTCCCAACAAGTTCAATAAATCCAGCTTTCTTCATAACCTTCATTGGCTGTTCGTTGACATGAGAAAATACGATCGTGATTCCTTTTTTCTCACAAGTATCAACGAGATCTTTTAACGCATTTAAAGCTGTACTGTCAAGTGCAGGAACACTTCGCATACGAAGGATCAGACATTTTGTGAAATCCTTTACAACAATATGCTCGATCGCATCAGAAGCACCAAAGAATAAAGGTCCTGTGATCTCATAAACACGGATCGCTAAAGGAAGTCGTGCTAAATGATCATCAATTTCAGGTGTGTCATCATCGACATAGATCCAGCTGTCAACATGGGTTTCCTCGCTCATGCGTTTGATAAACAGCAGACATGCAATGACCATACCGATTTCGATCGCAACGACAAGGTCGAAGACAACGGTTAAAATGAATGTGACAATTAACACGATGATATCGCTTTTCGGAGCAGTTTTTAACATATGTACAAAAGTTCTCCACTGACACATGTTATAAGCAACGATAAAAAGGATGGCCGCGATCGTAGGCATTGGGATCATGCCTGCAAATGGCATTAAAACGACTAATACGATAACCAGAGTAATGGAATGAACCATACCAGCAACCGGAGTGCGGCCTCCATTTTTGATATTGGCAGCAGTTCTTGCGATCGCGCCAGTTGCAGGAATACCTCCAAATAGGGCGGAAGCAATATTTCCAAGTCCTTGTGCAACTAATTCCGTATCAGAACGATGTTTGCCGTTGATCATTCCATCAGCAACAACGCAGGATAGCAGAGATTCAATAGCAGCAAGTACTGCAATAGTAAATGCATTTGGAATCGCTGATTTCACAATAGAGAATTTGACTGTTGGTATATGAAAGGATGGCAGATCATTTGTGATCGTATAAAGGTTTCCGATCGTTGAAACATGGAGTGGCAGAAATTTTACCATAAGAATACCAATGATCACGGCGATCAATGACCCAGGAATCCTTTTAAAAATATATGGACTGATGATCAGGATGGCGAGACTGACTCCACCAACGATCAGGGCATCAACATGGAAAGATGAAAATCCAAGGGCAAATGCTTTTAGTTTTTCCATTGTTTCAATTGGCTTTAAATCATTTGGATAAGTAACACCAAAGAAATCTTTTAATTGACCGATGACGATCGTAACAGCGATCCCGGAAGTGAATCCAGTGGTGATCGTATAAGGAATGAATTTGATCAGACTTCCAAAGTGGCAAAGTCCCATAAGGATCAAGAAGATACCAGCAAGGATCGTGGAGATCACAAGACCGTCAAGCCCGTCTTTGGCAACGATTCCGGCGACAATGGTTGCAAAAGCAGCGGTTGGTCCGGCAATCTGTACGCTGCTGCCACCAAAAGCAGAGATCACAAAACCAGCAACGATCGCGGTAAAGATACCTGCTTGTGGTCCAACACCAGAAGCAAGCGCTAAGGCAATGGATAATGGAAGAGCTATGATCGCAACGATGATCCCAGCGGTAACATCCTTGACAAATTGTGATCGGTCATAGGATTTTAATGTGGTTAGTAACATAGGTTTGATTTGGTTCATGTAAAGTTTGTATCCTTTCTTTTCTAGTTTTTCAAGCTGTATTGCATACAAGTATAGCATGCTAAGATAGTGTTAAGAAATAAAAAACTGAAATGTTTTCCATAATGTACAAACAAATCATCCTATCAAAAAAGGAAGCCTGAATCTCAGGCTTCCTTTTTCAATGGAAATGGGTGATATTTCTTTTTCCATTTGTTCAAAAGATGTTTGATCTTATATTTTCTATAAGTTTGTGTGACCACAAAAACAGATAGAACAAAAAGAACAGGTGCTAAAATAAACTTCATGAATAGACGCATAAAAACCTCCTATTAAATAATGACAATGAATGAGTTAGCTTTATCATAACAGAAATAAGGCCGGCGGTCCATTACAATAGAAACTATTGCCACAGGCTGTTATTTGCAAAAATGATTCATAATAAAATCAGAGTATATAAGGAGTGTGGAGAGCTATGAAGCCCATTAATTATAAAGCTCTGGGAGCGAAAATCAAAGAATATCGTAAAAAAGAAAATATAACACAGGAACAACTTGCCGAAATGGCAGATATTTCATTAAGTCATATGTCAAATGTGGAGACGGCTTCAGTAAGCGTTTCGCTGCCAGCACTTAAGCTGATCGCAGATGCATTAGGTGTTACCATAGATGAACTGTTGGTGGACAGTTACAGCAAGAAACAGAAAAAATATTTCTACAGCAAGAAGATGGATCTGATCATGGAACAATGTGAGACGATGGAGCAAGAGATCATTGTGAATACTGTATCGACCTTGGCAGATAATCTGTTGAAGAATCGAAAGAAAAAAGGAGTCTGAGGACTCCTTTTTGTATTATGGGCTTTAGCCTGTGGAGTGGAATGGAGTTTTTCGCAGCTCCGAAAAATGGAATTCCACTCCACATACAACCA
>ERZ869983.504-NODE-504-length-12784-cov-4.917290_pt1 | contig 12784 bp, 10 predicted proteins | sample MGYA00521106_ERZ869983 | MGnify/ENA primary metagenome ERZ869983 (study PRJEB32232, sample SAMN07284972) | human gut metagenome | biome: human-associated habitat; material: feces | host: Homo sapiens | place: Tanzania | collected 2014-04-05 ...
CCACCTGTTCACCCACGCCATGTTCAAGGCTTGCTTGTTCCTTGGTGCTGGTTGTATCATCCACGCTGTTCATTCTAACGAGATGGCTATGATGGGTGGACTCCGTAAGTATATGCCTATTACTCATATTACCTTCCTCATCAGCTGTCTGGCTATTGCTGGTATTCCCTTCTTCTCTGGATTCTCTTCCAAGGATGAAATTATCAGTGCCTGCTTTGCCTATAGCCCTGTGGTAGGATGGATTATGACAGGTATTGCTGCTATGACCGCCTTCTATATGTTCCGTTTGTACTATGGTATTTTCTGGGGAACTGAAAACAAGGTTGCCCACGAGCACCATACTCCACATGAGGCTCCACTTACCATGACCATTCCTCTCATCATTCTCTGTGTTATCACTGTTGGTGTGGGTGTTTATACCACCATTGCAGGATTTGCAGGATGGGGAGGCAGCTTCGGTTCGTTTGTAACCGCCAGCGGTCAGGAGTACAACATCCATTTCGACGTACAGATAGCATTGACCTCTACCGTCATTGCCATTCTGAGTATTTGCCTCGCCACCTATATATATAAGGGTGAGAGTCAGCCCATCGCCGATCGTCTGTACAAGATGTTCCCACGTTTGCATCGTGCTGCCTATAAGCGTTTCTATCAAGACGAAATCTGGCAGTATGTTACTCACCGTATCATCTTCCGTTGCATTTCTAAGCCTATTGCCTGGTTCGACCGCCACGTTGTTGACGGTACCTTCGACTTCTTGGCATGGGGCGCCAACGAGGCTGGCGAGTCTATTCGTCCTTGGCAGAGTGGTGATGTGCGCCAGTATGCCGTATGGTTCCTCACCGGCACTGTAGCATTGGCCCTCATCTTGTTGGCATGTGCTCTCTGAACATTATGAATAAAGAAAAATCGAAACAATGAGTATATTGACATTATTCGTAGTAATCCCCGCCCTGATGCTCCTTGGCCTTTGGCTGAGCAAGAGCCTTAATCAGGTGCGTGGTGTGATGGTGGCTGGCGCTTCGTGTCTGCTGGCACTGTCTGTTTGGCTGACCATCTATTTTGTTCAGCAGCGTGCTGCCGGCAATACCGACGTGATGTTGCTTACAGCAAGCACTCCATGGTTCAAGCCTCTCAATATTGCCTATTCTGTAGGTGTCGATGGCATTTCTGTTGTGATGCTGTTGCTTTCGAGCATTATCGTCTTCACCGGAACATTCGCCTCATGGCGTTTGCAGCCACTGACAAAGGAGTATTTCCTGTGGTTCACCTTGCTTTCCACTGGTGTCTATGGTTTCTTCATCTGCACCGACCTCTTCACTATGTTCATGTTCTATGAGGTTGCTCTTATCCCCATGTATCTGTTGATTGGTGTCTGGGGTAGTGGTAACAAGGAGTATGCAGCCATGAAGCTCACCTTGATGCTGATGGGAGGATCTGCTCTGCTGATTATTGGTATTCTTGGCATCTATTATTTCAGTGGTCATACCACGATGAACGTTAATGCCATTGCTGCCATGAACAATATTCCGGTAGAGATTCAGAAGATTTTCTTCCCTTTCATTTTTATAGGTTTCGGTGTGCTTGGTGCTATGTTCCCATTCCATACATGGTCACCCGACGGTCATGCTTCTGCCCCTACAGCAGTATCAATGCTTCACGCTGGTGTACTGATGAAACTGGGAGGCTACGGTTGCTTCCGTGTGGCTATGTACCTTCTGCCTGATGCTGCCAATGAATTGGCTTGGATCTTCTTGATTCTTACCACTATCTCTGTGGTATATGGTGCATTCTCTGCTTGCGTACAGACCGACCTCAAGTATATCAACGCCTATTCGTCGGTATCCCACTGTGGCTTGGTGCTTTTCGCTCTGTTGATGATGACCAAGACTTCATGCACTGGTGCCATTCTGCAGATGTTGTCACACGGTTTGATGACGGCGCTCTTCTTTGCCCTCATCGGTATGATTTATGGTCGTACCCACACTCGTGACATTCGTTATTTGGACGGTCTGATGAAGATTATGCCTTTCCTTGCAGTAGGTTATGTGATTGCTGGTTTGGCAAACCTTGGTCTTCCCGGCTTCTCAGGTTTCATTGCAGAAATGACTATTTTCGTCGGTTCGTTTGAGAATGGCGACATGTTCCATCGTGTCTGCACCATCATCGCTTGTACCAGTATTGTTATCACCGCAGTTTATATCCTGCGTGTAGTCGGCAAGATTCTGTATGGCGAGGTGAAGAATCCTCACTTCCTGGAGTTGACCGATGCCTCTTGGGACGAGCGTGTAGCTGTTATCTGCCTCATTGCTTGTGTGGCAGGTCTCGGTCTGTTCCCTCTCTGGGCCAGCAATGTTATCAGCGATGCAGTAGGTCCTATTCTGGCAAACATTCTTTAATCCCTTAAATAAAAGATACAACAATGAATTACGGACAATTCTTACATATGCTACCAGAAGCATCACTCGTGCTTGCTCTGGTTATCATGTTCTTTGCCGACCTGATGCTTGGCAAGGGAAAGAAGAAGGTGCAGACGCTCGGCATGCTGATGACCGTATTGCTCGTGGCACAGATTGTGTCATGCGCTTTCGTAGGTCCTGCAGAAGCTTTTGGCGGACTGTATGTAGCTACCAAGGCTACTCAGGTGATGAAGATTATTCTCACTCTCGGTACACTTCTCGTAGTGCTTGTAGCCCAATCATGGCTTGAGCGCGATGCAGAGAAACTTGCAGGTGAGTTCCATGTATTGGTACTTTCCACACTGCTTGGTATGTATGTCATGATGTCGAGCGGCAATTTCCTGCTGTTCTTCCTTGGACTTGAAATGGCTTCAGTGCCCATGGCTTGTCTCGTGGCATTTGATAAGTATAAGAATCGCTCAGCTGAGGCTGCTGCTAAGTTTGTACTCACTGCCACATTCTCAAGTGGTGTCATGCTCTATGGCATCTCTTTGATTTATGGCACAGTAGGCACGCTCTATTTCAATGACGTTGCAGGACGCTTCCAGATGCTTTTCAGCGTAGCACACTATCAGCCCTCTTTGCTTTTGGCTATTGTGGGTTTGGTGTTCTTCTTCAGCGGACTTGGTTTCAAGCTCTCGCTTGTTCCATTCCACTTCTGGACTGCTGATACCTATCAGGGTGCTCCTACTGCCGTTACTGGTTATCTCAGCGTCGTGTCAAAAGGTGCAGCTGCCTTCGCTCTGTTGGTAGTACTTTCGCGTGCATTTGCTCCTCTTACTGAGTATTGGGAGTATCTGCTCTATATCGTTATCGTGCTCAGCATCACTATTGCCAACCTCTTCGCTATCCGCCAGTCAGAACTCAAGCGCTTCATGGCATTCAGTTCTATCTCACAGGCAGGCTACATTATGTTGGCAGTGATTGGTGCTTCTCAGATGGGCATGGCTTCGCTGATGTATTACGTATTGGTATATGTGGTGGCAAATATGGCTGTATTCGCTGTCATCAATACTGTTGAACAGCGTGGCAACGGCTCCACCATGATGTCGGCATACAATGGTCTGTATCAGACCAACCCACGCTTGGCATTCCTCATGACGCTCGCCTTGTTCTCATTGGCAGGTATTCCTCCATTTGCCGGTATGTTCTCGAAGTTCTTCGTCTTCATGGCTGCCGCTCAGCAGGGATCGTTCCTGGCTTACTTCGTGGTATTCATCGCCTTGATCAACACGGTAGTGTCACTCTACTACTACCTGCTCATCGTGAAGGCTATGTATATCAACAAGTCTGAGAACCCATTGCCTACCTTTACCACCGATTGCGCTACTCGTGTAGCTTTGGTACTTACCATTGCTGGTATTGTGCTCTTCGGTGTATGCTCATGCATCTTCGACGGACTCTTTGCTTTTGCAGCATAAAGTAGTCGTGCTATAACAGTCGTGCCCCTTTTGACCTGTAGGTCAGAAGGGGCACGATACTTTTTTACTGTTCTGCTTTTATACTGTTTCTGTATCAGTCTAAGGCGTATTCCATGGTGTTGACCACGCGGATACGTTTGATATACGGTGTGTTGTTGTCGCGGTTCTCAATCGAGAATTGTCCTTGTTGTGCACTACGTATATCTCCCAGCTTACTGCCGGAATCGTCTGCAAATTTCTGAGCAGTGGCACGAGCATTTTTGGTAGCCTCTTGCACCATTTCTGGTTTGATGCGGTTTAGCCCTGTAAACTCATAAGTGACGTTGTTGCTATACTCTTCGCTGACGATTGCAATGCCTTGCTTCATCAGTTCAGCCTGTCGGCGCATCAGTTGTCTCACTTGGTCGATATTGTTTGACGTGACGGTAATCACACTTTTCGCCTTATAGCGGTAGTTCATGATTTCGTTGCCATAGTTGTCGGCTTGCCGGTCGGCAATCTCTGCAGGATTGATGCTTATCTCATCATCTTTGATGCCTGCCGATTTGAGGAAAGCCACCACCTTGCGGTTCTTCTGTTCCAGCAGGTCGTACATGGCGGAAGGGTCGTTGCCAATCTCTTTATAGGTCAGCGACCACGTCACTTTATCAGCTTTCACTTCGCGTTCACACAATCCTTTGACTGCCACGGTACGGTCGCGGTCTTTAAAAGTCACAATGCCATTGCGGATGGCCATTCCCATGAATGCCATGCCTACAGCGATAATGGCAGCAGCTGTTTGTTTGTCGTTGAGTTTCATCATAGTTGTTAATATTAGTATTCGTTGGCAAATCTACGTCTTTTGTTTCGTATTACAAAGAAAAATAGCGATTATTCTGTTTCTTTTCACATTTATTACATTCTGTGTCTCTGAAAACATATATATCATTCAGTTTTTAGCAAATCGTATGATACCTCTTCACTAAACAATAGCCAACATACTATCATGTCTGTATGTAATATGCTAACATTTTTAACAAGATATATGGTATGTGTGAACATACTTATTTACAAAAGATGTTGAGTTGTAATTATTTTTCTGTTCATTTTCGTTCGGTTCTCGATCACTTCTCGTTCCCTTTTCGCTCGGTTCTCGTTCGTCTTTCGTTCGTCTCTCGTTCGTCATTCGTTTGCCGATAAAGAACCAATCGAAAAACGAACGAGAAAACAACGAAAAAACAGCGAAATGACGACGAGAACACGACGAAGATGGATCGAGATGGCGACGAACAGTCAATTATCAAATCGCCGACATCATCTGGTGATTCCAATACCTGTTTTAAGGCATTTGCAAGGCGTCTGTGGCGAATTAATCCGTCATGTGGTACACTGACAAGCTGGAGTCATAGAAATGGCTATAAGGGGCAGTTTTTGCATCTGCTAACCACAAGACCGTTCGCGCGCGAACCTATTAATATACATCAAGCACATCACAATTCTAATCTCTCACCAACAAGTTCTATTCTCCCTCAAATTTAGACTTCCATCATCAAATCTTTCTAAACTCTATGTCTCAACCGTGTTGTATTTAAAGCCATTTTATATTATCTAACGCATTAACTATTAGGCATGTACATGTATAATCAAAACTTTACCAATAAAAATGGTTTCTGGTGCAAAAGTGTATAATAACTTTACAGGATTGCATTTGCAAAGCAGATTAAATATTTATAAAAACAAGTGTATGATTATTAGGTTCATGAACAGAATATAGCTGTTGGCGCAAATGAAAAAATGAGAGTACTAACACTTGCATTTGACACAAATACATGGAAAATGAGCAGTTGCGTAAACTACTATATTATTTTCAAGTATTATCCAACGTTTGGCAAAAGTGTTTTCCAACGTTTGACAAAAGTGTTTTCCAACGTTTGACAAAAGTGTTTTCCAACGTTTGACAAAAGTGTTTTCCAATGTTTGATAAAAGTGTTTTCCAACGTCGACAAAAGTGTTTTCCAACCTTTGATAAAAGTGTTTTCCAACCTTTGATAAATGTGTTTTCCAATGTTTAGTATAAGTATTTTCCAATGTTTGGTAAAATGTTGTGTAACGTTGTACAAATACAATGAACAATATGGCCTGTCATAGATGGCAATACTCCAATTGTTATCAAGTAAGAACAGAATAGTGTTGAAGGGGGAGAATGTATAAGCAGGTATGGATATTGATAGGTGGTCGATTGGTGGTCGATTATTCATTTGAAAATTTTTCGACCACCGTTGTAAGATAGTGTGTAGTAGGTTATTATGCGTAATTTGTGGTCGATTGTCGAAATGTTGACGAGTCGCGTGCGCGTATGTGCGCGTGCGTACATTAGTATATAGAGATTGGTTTTCATGTTGAGTATGAATGAGCCATCCTCGTACTGCTATAATAAAAATGTGGAAATAGACTTTGTAAAACCGGAAATAATCCTTATATTTGCAGAGTGAAACAATAAGTATGCTAACCATTACAAATTTGATATCTATAAAGATGATGAATAGAATGAAGTTTACGATGCTTTTTGCCATGTTGTTTTGTCCCATCATGCTGATGGCGCAGAAGGTGAAAACCGTAGCAGGTGAATATACATACGCAGCACCACAAAATGTCACGTTGCGCGAAGCCAAGGACTATGCCTTGCAAAGAGCTAAAATCAAAGCATTGGCAGACGAATTTGGAACTACCGTATCGATGACCAATTCGTCGTTTGCCAAAGAAACCAGTAGTGAATCTATCGATAAGTTTGTACAGGTTGCAGAATACGAGGTGAATGGCGAATGGATAGAGACCGTCGGTAAACCGGATATAACCGTAATCCCACAAGATGATGGTTTTCTCATCACAGCAAAAGTAAAGGGAAAGGCGCGTGAAATAAAAAGAGCCAAGGTAGAGTTTATGGCAAAAGTGTTGTGTAATGGCACCGACGATAAGTTTGAAACCGACCGCTTCAATACCAACGATCAACTCTATCTCTCTTTCCAGTCGCCTACTGATGGTTATTGTCTGGTTTATCTCATCGATGAGAGTCAGAAAGCCTATTGCCTCTTGCCTTATCGCCAACAGACGACAGGCAATTTTCCAGTAAAGGCAAACCGTCGTTATGTGCTTTTCTCACCTAAGGATGCTGATCGCAGTATCGCTTCGTTAGTAGATGAATACATACTCAACAGTCAAGAAAGCAAAGAGTATAATCAGCTCTACATCATTTTCTCACCCAATCCTCTGACCAAGACCATCGACCGTTCAACAACAGAACTCATGCCCAGGGAGACCACAGTAGAAAACTTCAGAAAATGGCTTGCCCGTTGCCGACGCAACGACCTTGATATGGCAGTGGAAGTGAAGAATATCGTTATTAAAGGGCAGCCTTGACGAATTTGCAGATATTTCATACAGTATTTGGAAGCAACCAGTTTTGTCTCATTCTGATGTCTCAGACTCGCTCAAATCTTACGACTTTGTTTTCACACACTTCCGACTCTCTGCAATCCATGCGGATGGAGTCATGCCTTTTACTTTCTTAAACAACCGATTGAAATAGGGGATGTCGCCAAAACCACAAGCCCATGCCAATTCGTTGATGCGCTGGGTTGTGTCAGATTGTAACAGTTCGCAAAACTTGTTTAACCGATAACTGTTGAGATAAGCAATGAATGTTTGACCAGTGGCCTGCTTCACACATCGGCAGAATGACGCTGTGCTGAGATTCAGATGCAGGGCAATATCATTGAGCCTGATTTCCTCTTTATAATGAAGCGATATATAGTCCAATAGTTTGCGCATCTGTTCAATACTCTGATTCATTTCAAATGTGGTATCTTCCGGTTTTCCAATGGGTAATAAATCGGCAGGGTGATGGCTTATATAGGTAAGGACAGACCACAGGTGACATAGTCTCATGGCATCATCAGCATGCTCCATCGCCAATAGTTGCTGACAGACTACGGCTTTGCTGTTGCCCGTAATCAGATATGCTTGGCGCAGACTAAGCAGAAAGGTGACTACCGGTTTCAGTTCGGGAAATATGATGCAGGCATGCAACAGCATGTTGGCAGACAACTGACACACATGCGACTCCTTGCGACCTGTATCGCCACACGACTCAGGATCGTATATCCAACAATGGGGCATGCTGCCCGGCATGAATACCATTTCACCTTGTGAGAAAAACTCATGGCAGGTGCCAACAATGCGCATACCATAGCCACGCACTATCCAGTTGATTTCCAATTCAGGATGGAAGTGGATGGCAATCTCTTCGCTTATCGGCACCTCATGATGCAGATAGCGAAACGACTTTCCCTCTGTGTCGTAGTCGAGCACCTCATACGCAGGTTGTTTCTCGTCGGTAACCATATCCTTTGACTTTGAATATTTCCTCATAATCGATCAGGTATAATGCTTGTCGGTGCAAAATTAGACAATTATTTGATAATATCTACCAATTATACCTTACTTTCTTACCCTATCTTTGCACGAAAATTGAAAACACAAATGAAGAAAGCTCTCTTTGCCTTATCTCTTGGCACTTTTGCATTAGGTATTACTGAATATGTCATGATGGCTATCTTGTCGGAAGTAGCATCAAGTTTGTCGATTAGTATTCCGCAGGCAGGACACCTGATTTCTGCATACGCTTTAGGTGTGGCAGTTGGTGCACCGCTACTCATTGTGGGCTATAGATTCAAGCCCAAGGGTGTCTTGCTGTTTTTGGCATTGGTGATGTTTGCGGGTGCCGTACTCTCTGTGCTTGCTCCCAACTATTGGTTGTTTCTGGTGGCTAGATTCATTTCAGGACTGCCCCATGGTGCTTATTTCGGAGTAGCGTCTATCGTGGCTGTGCATCTTGCACCCGAAGATAAGAAGGGTAAGGCAGTATCAACCATGATAGCAGGAATGACGGTGGCAAACCTGATGGGCGTTCCGGTGTCGTCTTGGCTTTGTTCCACATGGTCTTGGAGATTCCCTTTCCTCATTACCAGTATATGTGCCTTGCTCGTCCTCTGTAGTATCTGGCGCTGGGTGCCCAATATGGATCGCTTGCCAGTGACAGGTTTCAAAGGGCAGTTTCGCTTTCTTAGCACCAGTGCTCCTTGGTTGATTCTTACGGCAACGTTGCTTGGCAATGGTGGTGTGTTCTGTTGGTACAGCTATATTTCTCCGTTGCTATCGCAAGAGAGTGGATTTGCATTGACTCAAGTTCCGATGCTGATGATAGCCGCTGGTGCAGGAATGGTGCTCGGCAACATACTGAGTGGAGTGCTTTCCGACCGCTATTCAGCCTATCGTGTTGCCCCAGCCACACAGCTTCTTGCCGTTGTCGGACTGATATTGATTTTCTTCCTTGCCGATTATGGATGGCTCTCGGTAGTGCTTATGGTGGTAGTGGCTGGCTGTTTGTTTGCCGTAAGCGGTCCTGAGCAATTCCTCATTCTGCGTCATGCACCAGGTGGTGAGATGCTGGGAGGTGCCTGCGTACAGATGGCGTTCAATCTTGGTAATGCGCTTGGTGCATTTGTTGGCGGATTGCCCATCTCGTTTGGTTGCACACCGCGTTATACGGCACTTGCCGGTATTCCTTTCTGTTTGTTGGGTTTTGTCTGTCTGATGTTGCTTTACAGAAAATCCACCAAGACTGTGCTTTCCCATTCTTGACGGGAAATACATTAAAAAGTATAGAGGCTATGGGTTATTCAGCACTTCGATAGCGAGGTCAGCCCAAACATTTTTATGCTTTTCGAATATGGCAGGAAACTCCGAGATGGGTACGGGATTGGTAGTTCCTAATTCTACGGTGACGCTGGGACATTGGTAGATAATCTCTACGTCGTCAGCCCATGTGCCGCCGGCAGGAGCACTGTCTGGACCATAGAGTGGATAGTTGGTGTGGCGATGGATGAGTTTGGCATAGTCGTGGGCCAACTTGTTGACGTATTTCCTTGCATTCTGACATCCGTAATAGATGATGTTGCCCGATGTGTGATAGTTGAGAAAAAGGTCATAGTCGTAGCGCTGCGACACACGGAGCATCAGTTGGCTCTCTGGCTCGGAGTAGGGTAACAAACCTGAATAGAAATTGAAACTGCGATGTGTCTTGCGTTGCGAAGTAAACGGATTGTTGAAGCCATTGCCGAAATTGCGGTTTATATCCACTCCGTTGGCATTGGCTTTGATTTTTGTGTGCGAGGTGCCGTTGTCTTCAGTCTGCCTTACCCATTGTTTCACTTCATCGGTCAGTTGACCGTTACTGCCGTTTTGCGCAATCTCCACTCCGTCGGGATTGACCATCGGGATGATGACAAAACACACCTGTTGCAGCAGATTGCTGATGTGGCGGCCTTTATATTCACAATTGTCTTGATAGCACATCTGAGCATAATGTTCGAGGAGTGCCATGGTGAGTTGTGTTGCCATATATTCGCGAGCGTGCATGGTGGCTTGTACCATGATGTGGTGACGAGCCGAACGGTTGCCGAGTGTCACCACAGGCAACCGATGTCCCAGCAGGGTTGTGGCGCTGTCAAGTTCGTAACTCACAAAGTCGGGATAGCGTTTGGCGATGGAATCGAGGTCTGTGAGCATTTCGCTGAAGGTGTAGTGTTGGTGGTCGGTCTCTACAAACTGAAGGGATTGACAGTGGACAGCAGTTGCCAAGAGCGTTTGCAGTATCCATATTGTCAGCGTAATCGGGATTCGTTTTTTCATGACTTATACTATTTGTAGGTTGTATTTTTGAGTTGCTGATAGAACTCCCATGCCACATCGGCATAGTTGTATTTGTTGCGGAAGTGGGGAAACTGTTTGAGTCTCTGCAAGCGATTGACATCGGCAGCGTTGCGATGCAGTCCTGCATTATAGAGTGTTGCCCAATGGCGCAACAGCTCTTGCGTGGAAGTAAAGTGGATGTTGGCAGTCTTTTGCTTGCAAATATCCACGAAGGCAGCCAGATAGCGAGTCTGCCATTTCAGTTGCATCATGCGGTCCATGCGTATCTTCCTACATTCGCGTGCGTTGCGCTTATGGATGAAGAGTTTGGCATATTTTCTTTTCAAGTTTTTATCGGCAGCCAGTTGTTGTTCGAGTTGTTCTACAAACGAGGGTTTCATCTGAAACAGGCCGATGCTGAACTCAGCCTTGCTGTGGAGAATATACATCAGACAAAGGGTGCGGTATTCCATCTGTCCACCCAGTTTGGTGTACATTGCCACTTCAGGCATGACGATGGCTTGTGCCATGCGGCTCTCTTCTTCAGTGAGATAATGGCAGAGTTCAGTCCTTATCTCCGAATGTTGGTTGAAGAGGTCGATAGCACATTGTGCTTCTCTGTGGTAATCAGAGAAGAATGTGGTGATGGCAAAGAGAATGGTAAGCCACATCGTCAGTTGAGGTCAAAAGTATAGAGCACAATCTCATTGCCTTCGATGGTGGTCCATGCAAAGGCATTGGTATCCTCGTCGTAGAAAGCATCTATAGGACAGCGCTTTCCGTATTTCTTTCCGTCTATCAATACGTAATCATACTTCCAATTGGCGATGAAAAGATGGCGTTTGCTCTTGTCTTGAAGGGTGAAGTTGTAGTTGTCCTCCCAAGCATAGCCTCCATAATGCCACGTCATAAAATCAATTGAACTTGAATATGTTAAGCCTTTGCAAGGTAGTACCTGATGTTTGTCAAAATCGTAGTATTCCTTTCCTGCGATGAGTTGTTTGATAGCTGTTGGAGTGATAAAAAACTGAAATGTTTCCGTATCGTATTCGTTTTGGGGATCCATCTGACAGGTCTGCTCATAGAAACAAGTACCATCGTCAAAAAGACAGACTCTTGGATCGAATTCACTACAGTCTCCATCCATAGGAATCGGGATGATATATTTCTTGTCATCCAAGGTGACGAAGCGTCTGGAATTATCAATGTGAATCTTGTGTTGTTTGTTTGGACTTTGATATTCGTATCTCGTTTCTTTTGCGTCGAGAATACTACCATCTTCGTAGTGAAAATAGTCTTCGCCCATGAGCGTGAATCTAAATTCATGGGGTAGGGCATAGTTGATGTTTGTCTGTCCGTTGTCAAAATTATAGGGCTCGTAGTAGTAACTGATGTTTTCGTATGGCCCATAATTTTCTCCATATACAGATAGGTAGTACTGCCATTTGTCAGTACCACTGATGTAGTTAGAATATTTAAAGACGCATTTGTTGAAATCGTCAGGATTGATGTTATGAATGAAGATACTGCTTGCTGTTACTTTTCGTTCGCCGTTGTGGATAAATATTTCTTTGCGATTGAGCGTGTCGTTAAGAATACAGGTAAACTTATGACCATTGATGCGCATATTGCTGGCATATTCGGCATAATAAAATGTTTCGCCCTTTTTGAGCATCAATAACACTTGGCGCTGAGGCTGCGCATAAACAAATGTTGCGGCAATCAGCAACAGTGGGAGTAGGATGTATTTCTTGATCATGGGTTAACGGAGTTTCATGTTCAACAATGATTGTTCGTTGGCAGCCGATATGGTGAGGGTAGGGGTCTGCGTCTTATATTTCACGGTACTGGTTTGATAGACATTAGACTCTACATAGTCTTTCAGTTCGCCCAATGTCACATTGCCCTTGGTGTCGGGGGTGTAGTCGGTCTTGACGGGGGTGCCGTCGGCGTTGTACCGGAGATAATTATAGACGCTGACCTTGGGATTCTTGCCATTCACCTTAAAGGTAAAGGCCGCGCCCTGGGTGCCGTAGTCATAGGTCCAGTTGTCGTATTTGCTGGTGTTGTTCAGAGAGGTAAAGTTCGTCAGGTTCTTGTTCAGATCCTGGATAGCCGTCTCCTCGGGACTATTGACATGGACGGGAATCTCCGGAATCTGGCCATAGAAATTGC
>ERZ869983.505-NODE-505-length-12776-cov-6.104733_pt1 | contig 12776 bp, 26 predicted proteins | sample MGYA00521106_ERZ869983 | MGnify/ENA primary metagenome ERZ869983 (study PRJEB32232, sample SAMN07284972) | human gut metagenome | biome: human-associated habitat; material: feces | host: Homo sapiens | place: Tanzania | collected 2014-04-05 ...
GTCTTTAAATTTCAGGATAGCAACGGCGGCGTTAAATGCCTTGGTATGACTTCGCTCCGAAGTTGACACTTGTATATGGTAATCATTTATATGATGAACCAGCTCGTGGATATAGGAGTCTATTTTTGCGAGCCATCTTGTGTTCTTTTCTTCGGAAATGGTTATCATGCATCCGTGTGCAAAGTAAAGAGCCGACGCCTTTGTATATCCTTTCATTGCAGAAAATGACGGAACGGACTTCACCCTGAACGGCAGAACACCAGGAACAAGCTCTTTTAGATACTGCTCCCAGTGTTTCTCCTCGTCTGTCGGCGTGTACGGCTCGTTAAAGTCGTTGTAGTTGTGCTTCCACCTTTTGTATACATCGATTCGTCTCCAGCCATTGCGTTGTTCTATTTGAATTTTGTATGCCATATTTTTTTTTATTCTCCTTGCGGCTATATTAAGCCGCCAAGCAGGACGTATATTGTCCTACTTGAATAAATGCTTTAATCCGGAAGTTTCTTCCATTGTCCTTTATGTTTACAAAAAATCGTCTTTTGCAAATCTTTTGTACTTCTTTTTTCTATACAGTCTATTATATAGTCATAGTCTGCTTCCGCCAGAAGTTCTTTTGATTTTTCGTCTGTGTAGTAGATTTTTAAGTCGGTCGCATAAAGTCTTGAGTATTTACTCAGGACATCGAATAGCCGGGCTTCGTGCTCTTCCGTATAAAACGGACTTGCCAACGGAATATCACCGACCTTATAAACAACTTGCAGTTTCATTTTTATTAACCTCCCTATGCCAAATCTTCCTTTTGTTTCTGCTGTAGAACTCTGCAAGATAAGCGAATATTGATGTATGCAGCATTTCAAGATGATAGTTGAAATCACTTGTATCTGTATTGCCTTTTATAATGTCGTTATTGACTTCTATTAAGTCTTTTTTCAGATAGTCCAGAAGTTCATTCATATATGCTCCTTTTATCTTTGTGCCTGTGTTCCGTCATAATCTAAGATAGACCTTGGTAATACAGGCGTATTTTTTTTATATCTTTCTTTATAAGAAAACTATAATCGTTCTTGTCGCAAACAAGATTTATGGCACGTGCTGTCTTGAAGTCTATTGACTGAAAGTCGCAGTCTATTTCAAGTGCCAGTTTTTCGACGTCTCTCTTGTTATAAAAAATTGCATAGTTCATTTTTTATTAGCCTCCTTGTTGCCAATAAAAAAGGCTAGGTGTTTTATCCTAGCCTTTCTGTTTATTAACCGTAAAATCCGGTTCTCTTTTATGGACACAATCATTTTTACAATTGCGGTTTTTTGTCTGTCTTCGACTTACATAACATTCGTGCAGGGCACAGTAGCAGTAAACCCTGTCTTTCCGCACGAAAGTATTGTTCAGACATTCCTTGAAATCGTCTGACAGTGCAGGGTCAAAATCAATCTCCTTGTAGTCCAATTTCACCTCCTGTTGCTTTCAATAGGATTATCTCCGCCAATCTTTTGTTTTCGATGGACTTTGCGATAACTTTTAGGTCGATATTGTCATCGCACTTAAAAGCTGTCAGCAAATCTTCTAAATCTACTAAATCTATGGTTTTTCTGAAAAAATATTCGTCATAAAACCAGTCATCTGAATGTCTGAAAACAATTGCCGCATATTTTTCCAAGGTGTCAAAATCTTTGTCGCTTAATTTTAATCTCTTCACAATCCACATCCTTTATCTTAATCCTTTCTAAGGAAATTTGGAATAAATATTTATTCCAAATTATTTTGCGTCAAATCCGGCTTGAATTCGATATGGTCGGCTTTTACCACCATTTTACCGGACATCACAGCCAGTGTTCCAACCAGTCTAAGTTTTGTTCCCACTGGTTTCTTTGAGACAATTTCCGCTATTTTCCCATTTGTAAACACAGGAAAGTCGTATGAAATTTCCTCTTTTTCACCTGCGGAATTTTTACTATATTTTGTATTTCTTAGCGTAAATTCGCAGGAAATATTCTTATCAGCAAGAGTTGTCAGTGCTTTTTTGTCCGCAATTGCTCCCTCTATAAGAACTTGATTAAGTTGATTCATTTATTTTTCCTCCTCTAAAAAATCAATTTCAATGCACTTCTTCATTGTGTCTGCTGCTGTTCCGACATTGAAATTCCTGTTAAGGTAATATGTCTCAGCGTCCTGTTTTGTTCCGTTGAAACGTGTGATAAGATAATCTCCGTCCGAAAATATGACTTTCAAAGCAAGCATTTTAATCTCCTTTTAATTTTTGAAGCCGATATAAAACTCAACGTCGTCCGCACTGCGAAGCGGAACAGGCTGCAAATTCCCATAGCAGAACCAGTAATTGCAATCATCAGTGCAGATGAATTTTATATGGCTGTCTTCCGCCATAAGTTTCTCAAAAGCACAATCTAGACTGTTGTTCTGCTCCATGATTTCTTCAAATTCCTGTCTTGTCATTTGTATTCCTCCCTCAAAATGTCAAGGTTATTACCGTCCTTATCAAGCGTCATATCAGCAACAGGGCAATAATAATCATCATCAGTGTATATCTTATATTCAACGGAATCTTCCTCCATTTCATTGCGTGGTACGTCGCCGCTTTCAAAAGTTTCTTTTGCCATAGCAATCGCTTCCTGCTCGTCAGCGTCTACAACGTCGATTATGTAAACTAAGGTTTCAACAATTGTTACTTTCATAAAATACCTCCTCAAAAGTGCCTGTTTTAAGGCACTTTCAAATATCTAAAAATGTCTAAAAATGTCTAAAATCTACGCTTCAGCCGGATTTTTCCCGTTCAGTTTGATTGCTTCCCTTATATGGTTTTTCTGCAATTCATCTGAATAGTCGTCGGAAATGTCATTAAGCGTCTGTGCAAGTTTCAGAATTTCAGCCTTTCTGCCGACTGAGAAGCCCTTTGCTGCTTCCTCGAAGAAGGCTTTTGCCTCGTCAGAGATTTTCAAGTCAAAAGCCTCGTCAATCGACAAGTCCTGGTTCAGTTTTCCCTGTCTGCGGAGTTGTCTTTTCCACGCGGTGCTGATGAAGCTCCGAAGTTCTTCAAGTGTGAAGTTCTTTACCGAATCATCACCGCCGTTTGTATTTATTCTTATAGCAAGCCTATCACCGAGAGGGAACATAAGTTTTTTCTTGAACGTTTCAATTGCGGTCTTTGAGCAAAGACAGAGTTTTTCTTTTGAGCCGAAATTACCGCAAGGGCACGGACTCGTCGTCATAAACAGCTGAAATTTTGAAGGAAAGATTGTCGAGCGTCCTGCACGGCTTAAAGTTATGTTTCCTGTTGAAAGCGGAACTCTCAATATCTGCAAGACAGATGTTCTGAACTCGGCGACATCTTCAAGAAAAAGAACTCCGTTATGTGCAAGGGCGACTTCTCCTGGATGGCAGTTTGTTCCGCCTCCACACATACCCTCTATCGTGATAGATTTATGCGGAGACCTTACAGGTCTTTCAGCTGCATAGCCATTCATCTTGTATATGTCTGCCAGTGAATGTATGCGTGAAACTGTCTCGCTTTCTTTTAACGAAAGTTTCGGCAGAAGCAAACGAAGTCCTCCGATAATAAGATTACTGTATTTAGGCTTGCCGTAAACAATCAGATGATGTCCGCCGGCAATGGCGGCTGTCATTGCGAATTTAAGGCTGTTGTTCTCCGTGCCGTCAAATTCGGCTTTCAGCTCCGGAATATCGTCATTGAACAAAATATTGTCATCTGTTGAAAATCCATTAGAAGCAATATTTTCCTTGAAAAGGCTGTCATCGCCAATATTGAGGCTTGTTATTGCGTCAGCCGCTTCTTTCAAGGTGCTTGCCTCATAGACTTTTATTCCGCCAGGAACTACAGAACCCTTTGGAAGAACTGCGTATTTTATGCCCTTGCGTTTCGCATTTTGACAGGCAGCAAAAGTGCCCTTTATACAAGGGATAACATTTCCGTCAGTTTCAAGAACACCCATAACAAGCACATCGTTAGTCTTGCTTTCTGCAAGAATTGAAAGTGCGACAGGGAGAGAAAAACCTCCTTCTTTTTTCAAACCCAAAGGACTAATGGATATAAGAATTCTTTTCTGCGGAATTTCAAATCCGCTTTGTTCTATTGCGGTTCTTACCAGTTCCCTTGTGCTTGAAACGCACGAATCTGCAAGTCCTACAATGTCAATCGCCGGAACTCCGTCCTTAACCTCAGTTTCAACCTTGAACAAAAAACCTTCATACCCGAATGAATTAAATCCGTAAATCATTGTTTATTCTCCTATGTTTTTTTTTATAGCAACGTATATTTATGCAAAAGAAAAATATACGTTGCTAATACAGTTTGTTTTTTAACAGTCAGAATATTACGCTACTGTTAAGCCAAGAAGTTTCTTTCCTGTCTCAACTCCTATTTTAAGATTTGATTTCCAGACAGAATCGATAACATCTGCCGTAATGTCCATTTCTCTTACTGCTTCCGACTTATCCTGCACCCAGCCGTTGATACGTGCCATTTCAACATTGAGTTTCTGCATAAATTCCTTGCAAAATTTTACGTGTCTGTTTCCGTTTTTGTAAAGTTTCACATTTGCAAAAACCTTTCCGTCTTTTGTCTTGATGTCGAAGTTTCGCCAGTCGTCAATGTCAATATCCGCGTATCTGTCGGGAAAAACAAAATCAACGTCAAAGCCGAGATTCTTCCCGATAATGATTGTGTCTGAAAGAAAATCAATGCAAGATTCTGAAAGACGGCAACACCACGATATGTCAAAATTGCTATAGGCAGTTACGATAATTCTGTAGTCAAGTACAATGTTCTTCAACTGTCTGACTTTCTCCTGCTTAATATGACCGTATTCAGTAAGATTTTCTTTCAGATAACGCCAGTCATCATCGCTCCAGCGTTTATTTGATTTGTAGCGATGAATATTTTCAGTATTACATAGCGAATAGAAATATTCAGAAATCTGTTCATCGAAAAGCGTGTTACTGTGCTTGATAATCCAGAGTGTAAGCTGAAAAATATTCTCAAGCGTGAAGTCAATTGCCGTGTTGTTGTTCAGACGGTCGATGACTTTTCTTCTGCCTGTAGACGTAAGACTTGAAGTTATCTTGTCATACTTTCTGAAAAGCAAATCCCAGTATATATGCTTCAAGCCCTGCAGCCGTTTTTTCAGCGATTCTTTAAGCATAGGCACATTTACCTTCAATTCGTTGAACAAGTCAGCGTCAATTTCTTCAAGTTTGCGGTAATTGTTGTACAGTTTTTCCATATCACGATTGTAGAACTGTACAAGCATTTCTGCGGTATCACCTTTTACAGACAGTTCATTTTTGATTTCTGCTTTGATGTCAGAATCATATTTTGTCTTGTACTTGTCTTTTTCCGCATTGATTTCAAAAGTATCGTCAAACCACACATCGAAAGGGTCGTTTATTTTCAGGTCGGCGTCGTAGCGTTCACTTTTTTTCGCCGAGACAATAACCAGGTCAACCTTTGCACGAGCCTTTCTTTCAGCATTTGAGAAGTCATAAGTGCCGACAACCTCCGCTCTCATATTGCGGCGTTCAAGAGCGTATTTTATACGCTCGTTATTTGTCCACCGTGCCGGAATTACAAGGGCGATAAGCGGTGTATTACCCTGTAGGATGATTTTTTCAGCCCATTCCTCGTATTCAGAATAGGGCGGATTGCAGAAGATTACATCAACCTTCTTGTCAATTAGTGTCTGCTGATTGAAGTCTGTTCCGAGCAAAACAACATCATCGGGCAATTGCTCAGAAAGGAGCATTGATTTTTCGATTCCGTATTTTTTTACGTTCTTAAACAGACTATCTGAACAAAGTTTCTGAAAAAATCCTCCGTTTCCACAGCCTATATCAAGAATAGAGCCGCAAAACCCGAAATTCTCCCGGATTTTTTTCTTTGTTTTTAGAAAAGCCGCAAAGGCTTTTACAATTTCTGATGTGGTAGGGTACCACTCAAAATCTTCGTGGTTTTCTTTAATTTCTGATATTAACTGTTTTACTGTTTTCATTGTTTTTCCTCCCGAAGACAAGGGTCTGTTCTTGTCTTTTGAACTTTTAAAGTCAATGTAAAGTCTCCATAGTCTGACTGTAAATATTCTTTTATGTCCTCCTCGCTGGCATACCAAAACTCAACAGCAGAGTAAGAAACAGTGCATTTATTGTCCTTTAACGTTACATAGTAGAGATATTCAATATCTCCGCTTACGTTGTCAGCAGGCTCGTAATGTCCTTCCGCCTCTAAAAGCTCCTTGAATTTTTTGTAAATCTTGCTTTGTTTTTCTTTGTCAAAGAAAGAAATTTCCCTTGCTCCAACGTCCATACGTTCCAGCAAGTCTGCCCCGACACCCGAAGGGTAGCCGTCCCAATGGTGATAATAAAGCTCTCTTTTTTCGTCGCAAATCAGAATAATATTACATCGTGTGCTCATTGTTTTCTCCTATTCGCAGTCGAAAATTTCAATATCTTCTTTTTCGTAAAGTATGTTGAAAATATCGTTTGCGGTTTCGTATTTTAATTCGTGCTTCAAAATTTTCTGTACAAGTTGCCAGCGGTCGTAATCCAGGCAGTCAATATCGTTATCTATTGCCCATTCAAGCTGCGTTGTTCCACCTAGATAGTCAGTCCAGAATTCGTCTGTTTTGTCATAGCCGAATTTTTCCTGCCATTTGTTGTATTTTTCGAGAAAAGTTCTATCGCTTGTAAGTCCTTCATTCTGAACAAGATAATCAGCGACATCTGCAAGCGTCTTACAGAAAGTCCATCCGTCTTCGAGATAAAGCACATTTTTTGCCTTTTCTACAGTCCAGTGCTTGAAGCCGTCTATTCTGATGTGGTACTTGTCATCATCAAAAGCATCTTCATCAAATGAACATTTGAAAACAGAATATTCAGGATTCCATTCTGAGTAATGCTTATCCAATTTCCTTATAACGAAATTGGATTCTCTTCTCAGCATTTTCAACAAGCGAATAATATCGCTTCTTGTTTCAGCCAAATCTTCCCAATAGGCAATTTTTCCGTTGCTATCTCTTGCCTTCCGCCCATCTTTTGAGATTTTTTCAATCACAAAATGGTCAATTGATATTCGGAATGATGACATTCCGAAATCCTTTGGCTGAATATTTAATACTTTGTCGCCTGCTTTCATTTTTATTTCTCCTTGTGTTTATAGATATTTTGTGCAGTCTTCTTCTAAAAGAAGTTTCAAATTCTGGTCATAAGTGAAGTTATAAGAACCATTGCTGAGAGCAAGAACGATTTCATCCTGTGTTGTTTCATCTTCTGCGACAAGAATTTTGTTGTCTTTTACATAAAGAATTGCGTTGCTGTAAATTTCTAAGAATTTTGAAAGCATACGAACCAAAAACATCGACGCGATAAAGTCTCCGAACAAGACATTTTTGTTAAAAAGTGTTTTATTTGCTTTTTTAGAGACAGCTTTAGCCATTGCTAAAAAATCTTCCCTGGTAAAAGTTGTAAAAGGAGTTAAATCAGTTTTATCAGGTATTACTTTTAAATAATCGAGAGGGTTAGCGATAGTAACCGGCAATCCTGTTTTTACGTCTGTAAATTTCTTTTCAAAGTCTACGTCATAATATTCTTTATGACGTACAATAAAATGACTTTCAGTGTAATAACTGTAACCGTTTTCATGGTAAAAACAAGATGTAAAAATGCGTCTTTTTTCTTCTGCAACAAAGTCTGACAGAACAAATTTCTTATTTTTCCTGTCTGACTTTGCCCTAGACTTCTGAGCAAGGAATGTTTGGCAGGCTTCCCAGCCTTTTTTAAATCCTTGGAATAAAGTGTCATTCTCTTGACACATTGCCTTAAAAAAGTCCATTTGAATTTCCAAATCGTTTTTTTTCATCATTTTTATACTTCCTTCCTGCCTATTGCCCGGCAGACGGGCTTTGTTTTAATAAATATCTTCGTGCAACAAATTTTTGCCGCAAATATGATTTATTTCTTTCGCTGTTAAAGCGTGGAATCTTCCTCTTTCAGATAAGCCGATAGAGAAAAGTTTTAAGCCGTAAAATTTTTGCTGTGCCTGTGAATACATAATCTGGTAAATGCAAGAAGAAGTACAAATGTACTTTTTTTCTTCATAAAATTTTTGTACCTGTTCTTTTTCCAGTTTTACTCTTCCAATCTTAACAATTTCCATATTCATACTCCTTCTGTGTATCCAGTGTAGAAATAGTTGCCTATCCTTACGCCGAAAATTTGATATTTGTTGCAGAAATTCACGCAATCAATTGAACATTGGTGCTTTTTCACATCAAGCCCAATTCTTATTCTGAAATTCCCGCGAAACGTCCGAAAATCTCCGACCTCGCAGCTAAAGCCGTTCTCTTTCAGACGTTTCACGATATTCTCTGTTTTCATACAGTTACCTCCTTGCCCGCTTTAGATAAGCGGACTTTTAGTCAACTTGGTAGTACATTGAAGTCTTAAAGCCTTGGCTGCTAAGAGATTCCGCGAAAGTTTTCGCCCAGCGTGTGTTTTTCTCTGCTTGTCCGACATAATGCGGAATTCCGATAAAGCCTTTGTTATATCCGTTCATTTTGCGGGCTGGTAATCCACATTCTTCAAACATCTCAATCATTTCTTGGTATGTGAACATCGATTCCTTTTGAACCAAACACATATCGAAGTTGCAAGTGCCGTCATCATTAGGATTTAATTCAACGGCATTGTTTGCTTCGTAAACGGCGGTTTTTATCTGGTCAATCCAAACCTCTTTTATTCCTGCTTTAAATTCCTTTTCCGTCATATCTTGCCTCCTTTAGTAAGCATCGCAGGTTAAATCCGCGAATGTTGTTTTTAAGAAACTTTCCACTTCATCCCTCGCTTTCTGGAAATCTTTAGGGAAAATCGAACACAGTTTATTTGCGGTCAAGTCTTCCTTGCTGCAAAGTTCTTTTCTTGCCTCGTCGACTCCGATAGTGTCTATCACGAACTGTCTTACAGGAACAAACCTGTAGTCGAAAACAGTTACCAATGACTTTCTAGGCTCCGTGCTGAGCCTTATAACCTCAAAAAACTGCTTTGAGGTTATGTCGAAATAGATTTGCTTGAATACATTGTCATTCTCGAAGAATTCGGAATAGTCAAAATCCCTGTCGCCGTATTCGTTCCGCAAATCGTCATCGCTGACGCTTCCCCAGTCCTCACATCCGGCTATGCTGTGGTATATTTTCAGCCGGAGGTCGTCCAGTTCGTTTTTTGTCAGTTCATTTAATTTCATATTGCCCCCTTAAAATAATGTGCCTTTCAAAATGATTAAGGCGGTATAAAAACCGCCTTTTTTCAGTATAAAATCAGGATTTACAGATTTTTTCTAAACTCAAGAAACATATCCGCCGTGTCGTAGACTTCATCCTCGTTTTTTCTCAGATAGTCCGCGAAGCCTTCCTCGCTTGCATCGCCGCACTTTTCGCAGTAAGAATTCCAAAGTGCATCCTCTATATCGTGGACATCAAACCGGACACCCTTGTACTCAAGTTCCGGGTCGGCATAATCTCCGTGAGAAATAAAGATTATGCCTTTCAGTCCGTACCAATTTGTCATTAAAAAGCCTCCTTGAAACACCGCAAGTTATCCCGCATGACATCCCTCAGATATTCAATTTCTCTGTTATCCAAGAAATAAATACCCTCAGCCTTCAGGGCGTTGTCTATGAACGCCTCGAATTCCTGTTCTGTAAACTCAGGAACAGGAAGGCTTAAAGCCCAAAGTTTCAAATCTAAAATTACGGATTCGTCATACTCATCAGCCGTAACCAAGTCATTCTCATTCAGAGCCTTGACCCTTTTAGCCTCGTTTATTGTGAGGCAGTAAAAACAGTGCTCGTTTAATCTCATATAAATATCTCCTTGAATAGTACAGTATACTAAAATATACTATTCATCATCCTTTGGTAAAATATCGTGCTCCAGGAATGAATAATAGTCATATTTGCCGATGATAACGTGGTCGAAAAGCTGAATTCCCAGGAGTTTTAGACCCTTAAAAATCTCCCGGGTGGTTTTTATGTCTTCCGGACTAGGCGACGTGTTGGCTGAAGGGTGGTTGTGAAAAAGAATCACGCCGACAGGCTCCCTTCTCACGATTTTCCAGAACAGAACGGTTTTGTCGATTTTACAGGAGGTCGCACCTCCGATAAAAAGCAAGTCCCTTGAAATTGTCCTTTGTCCGCCGTTGATGCAGAGAATTCCGAAATGCTCCTGTTTCTTGTTCGCATATCCCTTTATCAAAGGGATTGTGTCGCTAGGGTTTGCTATCAATACATCTTTTATCTGCATAAAGTACCTCCTTAAAATTAAAGGCGGTTTTTGATAACCGCCTTCTGTTTGATAAAAAATCTGAAAGCACGGATGACGGCTTGCACGTCATTGAGGGCTGAAAATCCCATCCGTGCTGGAGAAGAACTAAAGCAAAATTTTGTCCAGTTCCTCCGATGTGATGAAATCAAGAATTTCATCGCTTATTGAGTACATAGGTCGCCTCCTTGCTTGTCTTCAGGCGTTTTTGTGCCGACGTCAAGGACATACGAACCCATGCGTCCTTTACGCTCTCGGTTCGTTGCTGCCGTTTAAAGGCGTCCTTGAACCTTAGAACGGCGATGTCTAATTCAGAAACCATATAGCAATCACTCCTACCAACAGAAAGCCAAGACAGGCGACCGTCTCGGCGAAAAAATATCTTGCAAGGCTTTCAAAAAGCCCTACAGCCTTAAAGTCCTGCAAAAAGCAGTCAATACGGCTTGCCTTTTTCCAGCCGTACCTAGTCCTTTTTATCCGCATAGACCGACCTCCTTAAACCCACCTTCCGATAAATTGAGATACAGGGTAATCAGCCCTTTTATCTCTTCCAAATTCTTTTCTTTGCTCAGCCTTTTTGTATTTCAGGGCTGAACGTCTTTTTGCCGCACGTATTTTGTCAATCTCTGACAGGATGCGTGTTTCAAAATGGCTCTTGTCGCTCAAAAGCCAGCTTTCGGCATCCTCTAAAGCCGAGTAACTGACAGGCTGTTTAGGCTTTTCGTCAAAAACAACTTGCCGATGCCGTTTCTGCAAAATAGCCCTTAATTTTTCGTCAGACCCAGCCTTATAGTCCGACCATTCAGAAGTCTGCCAATTCTGATAATTAAAGGGGATATACATTACTTCATCCTCCTTGCAAAATGAATTGCCGCGAAAATGATGACGAACCCTATTAAAAACTTCAAAACCTCTTGCTTTTCCATAAAATAACCTTTAGAATACTTACTAGCATTATAGAGGCGTGTATAATGTTAGTGAAAAACTAGTCCTTACAAGTTATTTAAATAACCTGTAACCAATGCTACTAAGAGTTGCACAACAATGGCTATGAGGGCTTCTCTCAGTAAGTCCAGCAAAAAGGCTTTTAGTCTCTTGCTGGTTAGCGGTTTTCGCTTATGTTTTTTAGACATAAACGCCTCCTATCCTTTGCTACAGGATGAAGCCCTGTAGCAAGATTTTATTTAAATTTAGGGCTTGGTTATCTTGCGACAACATCAAACCCTAGACGGTCTGCAAGTGCTCTGAGCAACTGCTCATCACTCAAGGTGAGAGGCGGCTCGGATTTTACAGTCTTGCCAGGCTTTGCCGCCGTCTTTAGCAACGTGGTTGCTAAAACCCGGTGAAGGGCTTCGCCCTTGCCATTGCCGTTGTCGAAAACCACAAAGGCACAGTTGCCCTTGAGATTCTTGAAAGTACAAGGACGGATACCCTTGTATGAAACGAAAAGTTTTTCTCCCTGTTTAAGTGTCTGAATTTCTGCTTTTGTCATAATATGCCTCCTTAAACCCTTATGACTGGGTTTGAAAAACCGCAAATCAGGAATCGAACCTGCTAAAAAACCCTATGTTTTTTGCGGTAAGTGCCACAGTACTGTGCTTTGGACACAGTACGCCCTAGTATAGTCGCTGCCCAGTTGTGAGTGCGTTATGGACAGACCTTCTCCGTGTAATTTTGACCGCTCTTGTCTTGAGCGACAATGAGCGTTATTTTTTGGCTCTATTGTCCCGTGTCTTTAGTCTTTCAATTTTTCAACCTTTAACTTTGATTTTGCCTTTGCTGCACTCTATACAACTTTCAACACAAGATTTAAAAGACAAACCAAAAATTAAAAGCCTCAAACTGAACTTTTCAACACCACCGATTTTTTAAAATCTTTACCTTAATTCGACGAATACGGATTTATAAGGTTTTAAAAAACCACCTTCACTTTTAAAGAACTGTCTAGTTTCGCCTAGACTTTTACGGCTGAAAAAGAAAAGTTTCGTGCATAGTCTTGTACAGTGCAAAAGAAAAACAAAGCAAGGTAAAACCTCCTAGTTTACCAATTCGCACTATAAAGGGCTTTTTATCCGCCCTTTATAGGTTTTTCCGCCAAATCTTGCCAATGGCTTAATGCCTCCGTATAATGTCCACTCACTACACTGTCAGCCCGTCCTTTTTTATGTCTAAGAACTTGGGGTTTCTTTCTTGCCCCTTGATGATTAAATAATAACCGTTTAACGGATAATGTCAACACTTTTTAATCTTTTAACAAGAGAATTTTTGTGATTATAACAATTTATTATATATACCGCTGGTGGGGGGGTGGATTTTGGAGGCGGGAGGGTAGACCTATCCCCTCCCGCACAAAACAGATTTTTTCAAGGGGCAGGCGGCACGGAAAACGGATAAGAGATGGTGTTTAGATACCACTATGGAAGAAATAATGTTTTGTTTTA
>ERZ869983.506-NODE-506-length-12772-cov-9.693423_pt1 | contig 12772 bp, 15 predicted proteins | sample MGYA00521106_ERZ869983 | MGnify/ENA primary metagenome ERZ869983 (study PRJEB32232, sample SAMN07284972) | human gut metagenome | biome: human-associated habitat; material: feces | host: Homo sapiens | place: Tanzania | collected 2014-04-05 ...
TATGCCTGTTGTCTCGTTGCCGCCACCGAATACAAAGCTGCGAGCGAGTGCTGCCGATGATGGGTCTTTTGCTTCATTTTCAGATACTTTCAGATAAGCCTTTCCTGGAGTCGCCTTGAGACTTTTTCCGTCGTCCACACCGAGGTAGAAGCCGAGACCTTCTTTTTTTTCTGCTTTATTATATGTGAGACGATAGAGTTTACAACCGGCATCTGCTGTTACAGTCTTAGCTACAGCTGGTGTAGCCACAAGGTGGTTTTCATCAGAGGAAGCTGTTGTCAACTCATTTGTCTTGTTTGCATTGACATACTCTCCGTCTGTCTTCAGTAGCACACCCTCTTCCTTTGCCACTTGTTTGTCGCGTTGTGTCAATGTCAGCTTGCCACCGCTTACCGTTGCGTTGTAGACATTAAGCGATCTGTCTGAAGGAACAGAAAGGGTTACATCGTTTGTCAGATTGCTGAATGTTGCCCAATATGTATAGTTGCCATTTGCATCCTTGTCGCCCTGTGCAGCCTTGATTACTTTATTGTCAGAGCCGGGAACGGGATATTGGTCCTTGCCTAACTGCTGTCCCCATGCCTGCTCAACTAAGGCTTTGCCTTCGGCAAGCAAATAAGCCACCTCACCGCTCTTCAGCTGCTCTGCGGTGAATGCCTTGATCACGTCAGCTTCATTCACGCCTTCAGGATAGGTCAATGAGCCTTCTCCGATAGCCTTGACAGCTTCACCTGTCTGCTCAGCTCCATTGATGGTCAGCTTAGCACTGCTGTTGTATGCCAAGATACCAGAAGCGGCGCTGGAGGATTTGCTTATGCGCCCAACAAGGAGACCGGCACGCTCTGTATCAGAAGTAGCAGTAACATTACCAGTGCCAAGCACATTGTTCAGATTGCATATAACACCTTCTCCTATCAGGTTTCCGACATTATCTCTTCCAGTTATATCGCCATAGTTGGCACTGTTCTGGATGGTTCCTGAGTCAAAATATCCAACCATGCCGCCAACTTGTCTGTACGTGCCTGTTACAGCACCATAATTGGCGCATGAAGTGATGGAATTGTCGGAACCGTAATACATACCTAAAATACCTCCGAGAGATCCCGTTCCCTTCACTTCTGCATGGTTTTCGCAGTTGCTGATGTTGCCCACAGCTATTCCTGCTATTCCGCCAGTTATATCTTTTCCTTCTACCGAACAGTTTCCTAAGGTCTTGATGTTTTCAAAAATACAAGAACCTGCGTATCCTGCCAAAATTCCAGTATAATAATTACCAGTATTCACCTTCGCATTGTCGAAAGTGATATTTTTGATGTTGCCACCAGCAAGATGACCGAAGAAACCGGCAAAAGCAGAGGTGGCATTGATGTAGAGATTACTGATGGTCTTCCCGTTGCCATCGAATGTACCTTGATACTTATTATCAAAGTTACCAATAGGAGTCCAGCTGAGCTCTGCTATCTGCTTTTCGGTATCAGCCTTATGGCATACTGTGCTCATATCAATTTCTTTCACCTCATCGGCAATCTTTGCGCAGACTAATGTGTTACATTCATTCACGCAGTCACGGAACCACGCCAGATGATCTGCCGTCTTCAGCACAAATGGTTCCGCCTCTGTTCCTTTACCAGTCATACCTGCTGGCAATTCACGATCAAGACCATTCATTTTTACATTGAGCTTGACTTCGCCTTCGATGGCTTTGCCAAAAAATTCTCTTGCGCCGATATAATAAGTGGTGCCTTTCGTTACAGTATAGATGATTTTGAAGTCAGGCCAATTGCCAGAATCATCGTAAATCAAGCGAGATGCAGCCGTAGGGCTCTCCCACAGGGTGCCACAGGTATTATTGTCGTTGCTGTTTGCCGTCACCTCCAATGTACCATCTTCTGGAGCTGTATATTTATAAAGGTTGTAACCGCTGATTTTTTCCCGCTCGCCCTGCACCTTTCCGATTGTTATGGAATTGTTGCCCAATTTCAAGAAAGGAATTTCCTGTTGACACTTCGTACACTTGTCGTTCTCATCATATTCATGTCCGGTAGCTGATACTACTACAAGACTGCTCACCATTTGTGTCATTTGCTCGTTCGAGAAAGACTTATGACAAAGATTACATTCCCAATATTCGATGTTGCCATCTGTGGTGCAGGTAGCAGCCACGAATTTGTGATGTTTGGGACTATCGCCATGCTTAAACGTAAATGTGCCCTCTTGTGCAGGCTTGGTATTGGTAAATATACCTGTACCTTCCAGCTCGCCTAAACAATTCATTGTCAGATTACCATCCAAGTAAACCTCATCAGCAGAGCCAAGTAAAGGATAATCGTTTGTGTTCAGTTTTTGTCCCCATCTTGCACTTCCTGATACGTTTTTCTGAAGCTGATTGGCAACCAATCCGCTCTTCAACTGTTCTTCAGTAAATGCCATTATCTTTTCAGCTGATGTCAATGAGCCTCCTCCGATAGCCTTGACGGCATCGCCTGTCTGCTCAGTTCCATTGATGGTAAGCTTCGCGCTGCTGTTGTATGCCAAGATGCCAGAAGCGGTGCTGGAGGATTTTCTTATGTTTCCAACAAGGAGACCGGCAAGCTTTGCAGAAGTAGCAGTAACATTACCAGTGCCAAGCACATTGTTCAGGTTGCATTCTTCAGCAAGTCCTATCAAATTTCCGACATTATCAGTTCCCGTTACATCGCCATAGTTGGCACTGTTCTGAATGGTTCCTGAGTTAAAATATCCAGCAATGCCACCAACGCTCTCTCCCGAGCCTGTTACGACACCATAATTGGCGCATGAAGTGATGGAATTACCGGAATAGGCAGCTACAACTCCTCCGAGATATCTTATACCCTTCACTGTTGCACGGTTTTCGCAGTTGCTGATGTTGCCGTTAGCAACTCCTGCTATTCCGCCAACGTAGTTTTCTCCTTCTACCGAACAGTTTGCCAAGGTCTTGATATTTTCAATAATACAAGAACCTGCGTTTCCTACCAAAATTCCAAAATTATAACCACCAGTATTCTTCACCCTCGCATTGTCGAAAGTGATATTCTTGATACTGCCAACATAAGCATAGCCGAAGAAACCGGTATAATTAGAGGTGGCATTGATGTAGAGATTGCTGATAGTCTTCCCGTTGCCATCAAATGTACCTTGAAACCAAGTGATAGGAGTCCAGCTGAGCTCATCTGTATACGTGGTGCCATCAGCCGCATGGCAGAACTCTGCCAAGTCAATATCTTCAGTCAGCGTGGCTGAAACACGATTATTACCACTATTCACCTGGTCGCGGAACCACGCCAGTTCGGCTGCTGTGGATATCTTATAAGGTTTGTCTGCTGAGCCATCACCTTTGGAAGGCGGCGTTTGTGCCCATGCCCCCCCCATAAGGCATGAGGATAGCCATCACGAGCAGCAGCATCGTGAATAGCCTGTTTCTTTGTTTTTTGTTATTCATATCTGTAAATTATTATTATTCTACTTTCTTACATATTTTCTCTCATTGCCATCAGATATACTGTAAATCCCAGGATGATGACGAAAGTCTGTCCGAGAAACAGATAGATATAATATCTTCCTCTCTTGATGAAATCACAGAAGCTGTAGCGAGCCTTGTAGTTTTCATCAAGATATATCCTGTAGTCTTGAACCATGGCATAGCCCATGACTATAGCGAACAACAGAAGACACAATGCCACTATAAGAATAGCCTGTTCCTCTTTCATGAAAGTTTCTATTATATTTTCCATGGTGCAAAGATAGTGTTTTTCTTCGGAAAAAGGTGTCTACTTGCCCCACTTAGGTGTCTACTTCCTACAAAATAGGTGTCTACTTGGTGGGGGAAGTAGACACCTAAGGCGTGATTTTATTGTATTTTTGCTCTCCAGACAGTTGGTGAGCAACCTTCTTTCTCTTTGAATATGCGATAGAGATAGGAGCGTGAAGAGAAGCCACATTCGGCAGAAATGATGTCGTTGTTGTAGTCGGGATAGTCGAGCATCATCTTCTTTGCTGCCTCGAAACGTACCTCGGCAAGCCAGATGCGGAAGGTGGAGTTAAGGCACGCAGTGAAGTAGCGTGACAGCTCGTTCTTGGAAATGTTCAGCGAGCGTGACAGGGTGAACATGTTTACAGAAGTGTCTTTATAGCCCAAATCGGCGCACCACTTGTCAAGCATCTCCTTGATAAATGCCTGACGCTCCTGAGAAATTGACTGTAAATTTTCTTTATCGTCTATAGGTTCTGCATACTGCCCATTGGAGCTTTCCAAAGATGCTCCCCCATTTTCAGTTTCTTCATCTGCTATGGCTGCGCTTTCTTCTTCCTCCTTATCCAAGAGTTCCTCGGTAGGAACGTAATTGTAGCCCAATGCCACGAAACTCAGGTTGAAGAAAAGAATTGAGAGCAAAGCCAATGGTCCTATTATATATAATAAGGTGGTAGAGAGGATGACGAAAGGCATGGTAAGGGTAGAGAAGAACAGGGCGAAGACACTGGCTCGGGCATATCGCACGTAGGGCAGCATGTCGCCACCTGTCATCAGCTCTAACATTTTCTTGCGTTTCCGCATCTCAATCATAATCATATAGATGCAATACGCTACGTTTGTGCCGAACAATACGAGCATCGCATAGAGCCAGTTGCCAATGTTAAGACTTCCGCTATTGCTGTAGCCTATGCAGAAAACTGCTATGATGGCGGCATAAATGCAAGCGCAGACGATGTTCATCTTTCGGCGGTTGGCATGGGTCGCCTCAATGTTGTATATGCCCATGGCGATAGTGGTGATGCATGGGGTATAGACAAGAATGTTGAAAATAGCTCCCAAGTCATCGCTTTTCGCACGAAAGCCCAAGCGCATCTGCAAGAGATATTGTATGGCAAGTCCCATCATGCCTGCAAGTATCATCCAGCGTGACCACTCATAGCGTCGGTTGGTCCACTTCATGTGCAGGTGGGTGATGCCGAGGATAAGGGCATTGATGAGCATGAAGATGAAACATGCGAACTGAAGGAAATATAATGAGTCCATATTGTTTGTTTCCCTAATTGTTTCTCTTCTCCTCACTAAATGCCTTTATCTCATCAGCAAGGACTTTCTGTAATTTCTCTTTCGGTACTATCAACTGATAATCCGCCACTCCAATAGGTTTTCCCATATCTTCAAGTGCGAGTTCCACCTCTACACGGTCTTTCTCCGCACAAAGTATGATTCCTATAGAACGGTTCTCGTCAGCACCACGTTCAAGACGGTCAAGCAGAGACAGATAATAGTTCATCTTACCTGCATACTCTGGTTTGAAAGGACCTATCTTTAGGTCAACAGCAACAAGGCAGCGCAGTCCACGATGGAAAAACAACATATCTACCTTACTTTCTTTACCATTGTATTCCAATACATGCTGGTTGCCAATGAAAGTGAAGCCATTACCAAGTTCCATAAGGAAACGAGTGATAGCTTTTACTAGGCGGTCTTCAAGTTCAAGCTCCAGAATGGGACTTGTTACTCCCAAGAAACCAAGATTGTAGCTACTGTTAAACACCTCGTTGGCATACTGCGCCTGTTCGGCAGGAAGAGTGCGGTCGAAATTGTTATCTACTCGTGCCAATGCCTGTGTCTCATACATATTGAGTTTGATGGCATTGAGCAACAAGTCACGATTCCAACCTTTGGTTATAGTTTCCTGAGCATAATATAGCGTGGTTGCATCATTAAATCCCTTGCTCAGCAGTAGCAGATTGTGCGACCACGGCAAAAGTGCTACGGAGCGTAGCACTTTTTCATCATGTCCCGCGTAACGTTCATAAAATTTCTTCATGTTCCAAAGTTGACGTGGTGAAACACCCATCTTCGGGTATCGTTCTTTCAGGTCTGCTGACAATCTTCTTACAACGCTGTCACCATACCCACTTTCAATCTTGCGCTCATGAAGCATTTGACCAATCTCCCAATAGGCGGTAGATACGTAGCCATTGACATGTCGGGCTATTTCTGTCCGTGCATGCTCAATTACTGCGACAGCGTGTCGCAGTATCTCAGCATAATCGCTACTTCCTATTGAGAGTTTGTTGTCTTTATTGTCTGTTGTCATTTTATCAGTCTATTATTTGCCATATGCAGATGCATATTTAATTACAAAGGTAATTATAATACATCACTATTCCGCATAAACACAGTGATTTTTAAGTTTATTTAGCAGCTTGATAAAAAACTGTTATTATATTGCACATCACCCCTTAAAAGTGCGGTAAGGAGACCGCCATCCATAGCGTTTGCCGACTTGCTTGTTTTTGTAAGATTCAAGCAAATGATGAATCATTATAATGGGCTTAAAAACACCAGAATAAAAAGAATCTATGAAAAAGTATGATAAAACATGAGCAAGTATGAGCAACTGTGAGTTGACACCTCACCGATTTCGTATCTTTGCATTGTGGTTCAGAGATAACATCTCATACCACCAAGAGGCAATGCGCAGCGCCCCCTAGTACACAAACACAATTTATTAACCTTAAAAATGAAGACACTATGATTCTGTACACATTGAAGAAGTATGTCAACGAGAAGTTGAGCGCCGCTTACGGCAAGTTTTTCGCCTACCCTGTAATCACCCAGACCTATGGTCTTGATGAACTCGCAGAGCACATGGAAAGTCACAACACCCCGTTCTCAAAGGGAGCCATCAAGGGTATGCTCACCGATATGGTGAGCTGCGTAAGAGAACTGGTTCTGCAGGGTATCGCCGTGAAGATTCCTGACCTCGCCATTTTCAGCATCGGTATCAAGAACAAGGAAGGTGCAGCCTCCGAGAAGGAGTTTAGCATCACCAAGAACATTGCCGGACTGAAGCTCCGTGCCCGTGGCACCGGCGAGTTCAAGGCTACCAGTCTGAACCTCGATGCATCCCTGAAGAAGGCTACAGCCGTAACAGGCGATGTCACTCCACCGGACGACGGCAAGGACAACACTGGCGGCACAAACCAGGGTGGCGATTCAACACAGACTGGCGGTTCAGGTAACACCGAGAGCAGCGGCTCTGATGGTAGCGACGGCCTGGAGTAACCCCCAGCCAATAGATGAAGAAAGAAGGTTTTAGGCAGGATGCAGTCCGGGATTCGGCTATAGCACCCCCGGCTATCCATCATATAGCAAGCATCATTGAAACACGCGCTATCAAGCCCATCTGCTCATCCTGCCAACCTTCCTTCTCTAGTTTCGCCCGGATAGAGAATCCGAGCCCCCAATCCATTTATTAACCTTAAAAATCAAATGAAAATGAAAAGAGAAACACTCAAGAAAATTCTGAATTTCGTTATTACCGTTCTCACTGCCGTAGCCTCTGCCTTTTGTGTGCAGAGCTGCCAGTAGTATCAACCCTTTAAAGATTCAGCACTATGAAAAACACAAGAAAAATATCACTTATTGTCATTCACTGTTCTGCCACACGCGTCACCCAGGACTTCACCTTCGAAAAGCTCGAAGCCTGTCATTTAGCCCGTGGTTTCCGCGGCATCGGTTATCACTATTACATCACGAAAGACGGCGTCATTTATCCCGGCCGTCCCGAGTCAGAGATAGGAGCCCACGCCCGCCATTTCAATGCACACAGTATCGGCATCTGTTACGAAGGCGGTCTCGACGCCGACGGCAATCCGGCAGATACCCGTACGAAGGCTCAGAAGCAGTCTCTCCAGAATCTCCTGACGAGTCTGTGCGTAGACTATCCCGAAGCCGAAATCCTAGGTCATCGTGATCTCCCGAATGTCCACAAGTCCTGTCCTTGTTTCAATGTCCAGGCCTGGCTGAATGAAATCAATTTCCACATTTAGTTCCCTATTCAGTTGATATTGTTCATTTTTTTTCTAGTCTCTCCCCCAATCTTAAGTGATTAAGGTTGGGGGATTTTTTTGTCTCCTTTATTTCAGAAAGCGTTAGAAAGGGCAAAAGCTTTGTTTATTGCCCGGTATTTTAAAGCTTTTGCCCTTTCAGGGCGCATTGTTGACTGCCATTATACCCAGGGCGATGCCCTGGGCTAGGAGCTTCTGCCCTTTCAGGGCGTGTGGACAAAACTTGCGAAAGTTCGGTTAAATAATGTAAAAAAGTAACGTAATACTAAACTTTATATGTACTTTTGCATCGAATTATATAAAAATAAGAAACAAATTAAAGAGAAAATATAAAAAAGAAGAAAGGATATGAAGATGAAAAGAATCATATTGACACTCACTTTGCTGGTGGCTCTTGTAGCTACTGCATCTGCTCAGGCAGAGATTAAGTTCGACAAACTGATACACAACTTCGGTTCGTTCGAAGAGTCAAACCCGGTACAGAAGGCAACCTTTACCTTCACCAATGTGGGCAACAAGCCATTAATTATCAACCAGGCTATTGCCAGCTGCGGCTGTACCGTACCTTCTTATACCAAGAAGCCTATCGCTCCAGGCGAGAAGGGACAGATTAGTGTTACCTATAACGGCAAGGGTATGTTCCCTGGTCATTTCAAGAAGAGCATCACCATCCGTTCTAACGGTAATGTTGAGATGTCTCGACTCTATATAGAAGGTGTTATGACAGAAAAGAAATAATCTAGCTCAATACATATTTAAAAGTAAGCATGATTTTCTATTTCTCAGGAACTGGAAATACCAAGTGGGCAGCAGCCAGACTGGCAGCGGCTACACACGAAGACTTGATTCCTATCGCCCCTTATATGCGGGCGGATGATTCAAGCCACAATATAGCCGAGCCGTTTATTCTGAAAGAGAATGAACGGCTCGGATTCGTTTTCCCCGTACATGGCTGGAGGGTTCCATGCCTTGTAAGGGAGTTTATCAGGAAGATGAAGATTCTGAGAGAAGCCCCTGATGCTACTACAGAAGGCAAGGAGATGTCCAAGAAGCACCCTTTCGCCTATTGCGTCTGTACTGCAGGCGACAGCATCGGACTCACCATCGAAAACCTCAACGATACGATTACGCAGAATGCATCGCTTCAGGCCTTGGGCATCACGGAGGTTTCATCTTCCTACTCGCTCATCATGCCGGAATCTTATGTGGGACTTCCTTTCATGGATGTTGATCCGAAGGAGCGCGAAGTCCGCAAGAAATCGAAATCGGCACAGGAACTGGCGGTTATCTGCGAAGAGATATTCGACAGGAAAGAGGGTGTGAACCGGTTGATAAAAGGTCCTATCCCCTGGTTCTTCACCAAGGTTGTGGGCGGATTCTTCGAAAAGGTGCTCATCACCGACAAGCGGTTTCATGTGGAGAAAGACAAGTGCGTGAAGTGTGGCATCTGTGCCAACGTCTGTCCTGTAGGCGATATCAAGGGCGGACATGGAGAATACCCGGAATGGCTGCATCATAAGGACTGTCTTACCTGCTTCACCTGCTATCACCATTGTCCGCATCACGCCATCGAGTTTGGGCACCAGACTCAGAAGAAAGGACAATACTTTTATAAATAAACAACAGAACTTTCGCATGTGGTTTAAGTACGGGCTGAAGGCCCAAAAGCTCCTAGCCCAGGGCATCGCCCTGGGTATAATAGCAGTCAGCAAGGCGCCCTGTAAGGGCAAAAGCTTTGTTAATTGCCCGGTATTTAAAGCTTTTGCCCTTACAGGGCGACAAGTTTGCGTCCATAATTACCCAGGGCGCTGCCCTGGGCTAGGAGCTTCTGCCCTTTCAGGGCGTGTGGAGCCAACTTGCGAAAGTTCAGTAAACTACCCTAACAGATTATGAAGAAGATAATCATCTCTCTGGCACTCGCCTTTCTGGGCATTGCCAATCTCTATGCCGTAAAGGCTAAACCGGGCATCGCCAAGATTATGCTGGCTGATGGAACGGTGGCTTGTGCCACACTGCATGGTGACGAAACCTTCCACTACTACATGCTGCTGGACGGTACGCCCCTGCGGGAAACCCAAGACGGAAAATATGAAAAGATAACAGCTGAAGAGCTGAACAGCCGAAAAAGCCGTGCTTTCTCTGCAAAGAATATCACAAGAGCCTCTGGATTAGGAACCTGGAGTCCTAGCTATTTCCCACATAAGGGAAGTCCAAGAGCTCTGGTACTCCTGGTGCAGTTTCAGGATGTGAAGTTCAAGAGTAAGGATCCGGTTGCTACATTCAACCATTACCTCAACGGAAAGAAGGGAGAAGCTATGCCTGAGGCTGATAAAGAAGTGTTTATCACCAACGAGAATTACTGCCAGAACTATGGCAGCGTACAGCAGTATTTCGCAGACATGAGCGATAACCAGTTTATTCCACAGTTTGACGTAGTGGGTCCTGTTACGGTAAGCAAGATTTCTGCTTATTATGGCAAGAACGGAGTTGACGACGGAAGTGACACCAACTATCCTCAGATGATTAAGGAAGCCTGCCAGCAGGTAGACGCCAAGGTTAACTTTGCCGATTACGACAGCGACGGCGACGGATATGTAGACCTGGTATACGTGATTTATGCCGGCTATTCAGAAAGCATCTCAGGCAATTCAGGCGATTGTCTCTGGCCGAAATCAGGTACCGTAGGAGTGGGAACCTATGACGGGAAAACTGTACGCAGGTTCGGTATCAACAACGAACTGAACAATACACCTAAAGATACCCAAGACGGCAAATACTACATCAATGGTATCGGCCTCTTCTGTCATGAGTTTTCGCATACCCTCGGTTTGCCAGATATATATCCGACCAACAATCTTACAGAGCATAACCAGAGTCCTGAATATTGGGACATCATGGATATGGGCTGTTATCAGGCTAAAGGCTACCAGCCTATCCCTTATTCACCATGGGAGAAAAGCATCGTAGGATGGAAACAGCCTACCCTCCTTTCAGATACCGAGGCGCAGCAGATAACACTGGAACCATACGACAAGGCATCGGATGCATTCAAGATTATAGCCAACAGCGAGGGCGAATACCTGCTTCTGCAGAACATCAGAAACGAGGGATGGTACAAGAAGGCTTTTGGTTACGGATTGCTGGTATGGCGCATCGACTACGATGACAAGACTTCGGTTAATCTGTTTGATAATCCCAACGACACGCTAGGTAAGCCAAGGGTAATGATTGTTCCTGCAGACGGCATGGTATACAACAGTTATAACGAGAATGTCAGCGGCGATGATATTATCACGAGTCTGCAGAACGACCCGTTCCCAACCTACAAGGCGGGCTCTGCTACAGAGTACGAGGTGAACAGTCTGACCAGTATCACCCTGAATAACAGTATTGATACAAGTCATCCGCTCTACAACATCACAAAGGATGAAGCAACCGGTCTGGTAACCTTCGATTATCTCAAGAACTTCTCTCCTACCGGAATATCATCTGTCATCATCGACAAAGACAGACCGACAGCCTATTTTGACCTGGAAGGCAGAAAGGTTTCCGTTCTACAAAAGGGCAAGATTTATATTACCAACAAGGGACAGAAGATAATATACTAAATATATAAACAAAGAGGGTGTGTCAAAAGTCTATGACACACCCTCTTTGTTTAATATATTCTAGGACCGAAGATGGTGGTACCCACACGAACCATCGTGCTGCCGTGCTTGACGGCAATATGATAATCGTGACTCATACCCCAGCTACGCTCGCAGAAAGCATCATCATCGGCAAAATACTTTGCCTTTACCTCATCGAAGAACTTCGCAGCCTCATCAAACTCCTGAGCAATCTGCTGTTCATCATCCGTATTAGATGCCATCATCATGATGCCACAAATCTGCACATGCTTCATCTCTCTCCATTCGCCAGCCTCAAGGAGTTCGCGGCAAGCATCAAGAGAAAGACCCGATTTGGTATCTTCCTCTGCCAGATGAAGTTCCAGAAGAACCTTCACCACACGATCGTGCTTGGCAGCCTGCTTCTCAATCTCCTTGAGAAGTTTCAGACTGTCTACCGATTCTATCATCGAGATATAAGGTGCGATATACTTCACCTTATTGGTCTGCAGATGACCAATGAAATGCCACTCGATGTCCTCAGGCAGCGAAGCCACCTTCTTAGCGAGTTCCTGTTCATGACTCTCGCCGAAGATACGCTGTCCTTCAGCATAAGCCTCCTCGATATACTCGTTGGGATGGAACTTGCTGATGGCAACGAGACGGACGCCGGCAGGCAAGCTGCCCAGCACCTCATGGAGATTTCCTTTTACATCATACATAGTTCAATTATTTTTGCTCCTCGTATTCAGGCACATCATTCTTCTCCTCTTTCTTCTCGTTAGGAACATGGTGCTCGAATACATCCATCAGTTTGGTTTCGTTCAAACCAACCACATCATAATCTATCATGGTCTTGCCCATCACCTCATCAATATAACGGAGAGCACGGGCGAGAGACTTAGCCTGAACAAGATAAGTAACACTGCTGCGCTTCTCCTTCTCACTCTGCTCATCGATTGTGATGAACTGGAGTTTAGCCTTATACCACTTATCATCATCATCGACATCGCTGAAGAAGATTTCGCCGTAGCAAGCCTTGCCGATACCGCTCACCTTCAACTCGCCTCTTACATAAACCGACATCTCATCGATGATGGCACTCTCAGCCTCGGTAAAGCTCAATGCATCTACTACGTATGCTTCAGAAACTACCTTCTCTGAACCATCCTCCATTGTCTTCTGATATTTCACTTTGGTCTCAAACCATGTACTTGTTCTACTTCTCATAATTTTCTTCTTACTTATTTTAATTAATTAGTCTAATTCTTATAACATTTCTTGAAATTAAGTGCAAAGTTATAAAAAAGAAA
>ERZ869983.509-NODE-509-length-12755-cov-3.673371_pt1 | contig 12755 bp, 10 predicted proteins | sample MGYA00521106_ERZ869983 | MGnify/ENA primary metagenome ERZ869983 (study PRJEB32232, sample SAMN07284972) | human gut metagenome | biome: human-associated habitat; material: feces | host: Homo sapiens | place: Tanzania | collected 2014-04-05 ...
CTGCTGCCCGATTCGTACCTCAAGGGCATGAGCTCGCTGATGTCCAAGAAGCCCGAGGAGGCCACCGACGAGCACCCCGAGCAGAACCGCCACACCAAGGGCAGCTGGTACTATGTGTGGAAGGGCGAGTACGAGATCATGGAGTGCTTCCCGGAGTACCTGCCCAACACGTATCTGAACTACTATCTGCAGCAGAAGGAGTTCGTCGAGCATTCCAACCCCGAGCGCACCCGTGCGAATGAGGTTGAGGAGACGCGTGAGAAGAACCTCTTTGATGGTATCGATCACTACGAGAAGACGGGCGAGATCGACGAGAGCACGTTCTACGCGGGCAGCCACGGCGACTGGATTGCCGACCTGGCTATCGCTCTGAAGAACGACACCAAGCAGCGCTTCCTGGTCATTTGCGAGAACAAGGGCGCCATCCCCAACATGCCCTACGACGCCATGGTCGAGCTGCCTGCCTACATTGGCAAGAACGGCCCCGAGGTCATCAGCCGCGACAACATTCCGCTGTTCCAGCAGGGCCTCATGATGCAGCAGCTGAACTCCGAGAAGCTCGTGGTTGAAGCTACGATCGAGGGCTCTTACGAGAAGGCGCTCAAGGCCTTTACGCTCAACAAGACCGTGCCTTCGATGAACGTCGCCAAGGAAGTTCTCGACGACATGATCGAGGCTAACAAGGACTTCTGGCCCGAGCTTAAGTAATGGTGACGGTGCCGCCGACCACATAACTTGAACAATGCCCCGTCCGCGTGTTGTGCGCGGGCGGGGCATTGTCATTTGGTGCAAGGGGGCGGCCTCTTTTAGCCATTGTGGGTAATGCGTTTTATCAAACATGGCGTTAATCTGCGGTAAAGGTTTTTATCACCGTTGATGGCTGCATTTCATACCGCCTGCCGAACCGTGTGGTGACCTAACAACTTTTTAGGTCAGTGTTGTGCGTGTAGCAACTTCGCCCGGCCTCGCCTCCGGGCTGCCATGTGAGAGGGGATCTTATGGCTCGACTGCATGTAATGGAACGCAGCCACGCTCAGGCCGTCATGGACGACCTGCACGATGCGCTCGGACGTCGTCTGGCGGTGAGTTCGCTCGCCCCGTGCCCCGTTGAGTTTACGGCGGCGCTCGTCAACCTGTGCTCGACGCAGAGCTGCGGTAAGTGTACACCCTGCCGCGTGGGCCTGAGCGCGCTGAGCGACCTGCTCGCCGATGTGCTCGAGGGCCGCGCCGACGAGTCCACGCTCAACCTCATTGAGCGCACCGCCCGCACCATCTATCTTTCGAGCGACTGCGCCATCGGCTACGAGGCCGGCGCCATGGCGCTCACGGCCATCCGCGGCTTCCGTGACGACTTTGAGCATCACATCCGCGAGCATTCCTGCGGCTTTGACCGCGAGGCTCGCGTCCCGTGCGTCTCGGGCTGCCCGGCGCACGTCGACATTCCCGGTTACATCTCGCTGGTCGAGGCCGGTCGCTATGCCGACGCCGTCAAGGTCATCCGCAAGAACAACCCGCTGCCGCTCGTCTGCGGTCTGGTGTGCGAGCATCCCTGCGAGATGCACTGCCGTCGCGGCATGGTCGATGACCCCATGAACATCCTCGCCCTCAAGCGTTTTGCCGTTGAGCATAGTGACCTCAACGACTACAAGCCCACCGTGGCCGACAGCACCGGCAAGCGCATCGCCGTGATCGGCGGCGGCCCGGCCGGCCTTTCTTGCGCCTACTATCTGACCGTGATGGGCCACAAGGTGACCATCTTTGAGCAGCGCCACCATCTGGGCGGTATGCTGCGCTACGGCATCCCCAGCTACCGTCTGCCGCGCGAGCGCCTGCAGGCCGAGATCGACTGGATCTTGAGCGCCGGTATCGATGTGGAGCTTGACCATTCCGTCAACGGCGAGGAGCTTGCCCGCCTGCGCGACGAGTTCGATGCCGCCTACCTGGCCATCGGTGCCCACAGCGATAAGAAGCTCGGCCTTCCGGGCGAAGAGGCGCCCGGCGTGGAGTCGGCCGTCAAGATGCTGCGCGCCATCGGTGACGACGAGCTGCCCGACCTGAGCGGCCAGCGCGTGTGCGTGATCGGCGGCGGCAACGTGGCCATGGACGTGGCGCGCTCCGCCGTGCGCTGCGGTGCCGAAAAGGTGAGCATCGTCTACCGCCGTCGCATCTGCGACATGACGGCCCAGGACGCCGAGATTGCCGGCGCCCAGGCCGAGGGCTGCGAGGTGCTGGAGCTCACGGCGCCGCTCGCCATCGAGACCGGCGAGGACGGTCGCGTGAGCGGTCTGCGCGTGCAGCCGCAGATCATCGGCGAGCCCCGTCGCGGTCGTCCGGCCCCGCGTGCCGCCGCCACGCCAGAGCGCGTCATTCCCTGCGAGCGCGTGTTCGTCGCCATTGGCCAGGACATCGATTCCAAGCCATTTGAGGACATGGGCATTGCCTGCAAGTGGGGCTGCGTTGTCACCGACTCGGACGGCGCCGTGCCCAACTTCGACGGTCTCTTTAGCGGTGGCGACTGCCAGACTGGCCCCGCCACTGTCATCCGCGCCATCAACGCCGGTCGCGTGGCTTCGGCAAACATCGACCGCTACCTGGGCTTCGACCACAAGATCAAGCTCGATGTGGAGCTGCCGACCGTTCAGTTTAAGGGCAAGCACGAGTGCGGCCGCTGCGAGCTGGGCGAGCGCGAGGCCGGCGAGCGCATCCACGATTGGAATCTGGTCGAACAAGGCCTTACCGAGGAGGAGGCACGCCAGGAGGCGAGCCGCTGCCTGCGTTGCGACCACTTTGGCTTTGGCGCGTTCCGCGGAGGGAGGAACCTGGAATGGTAGAGCTCAACAACCCCACTGTCAGCGACAACACCGAAAGCGGAGCACTCAACATGGTCAAGCTCACGATCGATAATTGCGAAGTCGTGGTACCCGAGCACACCACGATCCTGGATGCGGCCAAGTCCGTCAGCATCCAGATTCCCACCCTGTGCTACCTGCGCGATCTAAACGAGATCGGCGGCTGCCGCGTGTGCGTGGTCGAGGTCGAGGGCTGCGACCAGCTGGTTGCCGCCTGCAACAACTACGTGCTCGACGGCATGGTGGTTCACACCAACAGTCCCAAAGCCCGCGAGGCGCGCCGCACCAACGTGCAGCTGCTGCTGTCCCAGCACGATTCGCGTTGCACGAGCTGCGTGCGCAGCGGCAACTGCAACCTGCAGACCATCGCCAACGACTTAGGGATCTTCTACCTGCCGTACGAGCAGCACCTGGCGCGCGAGGGCTGGGACTTCGATTTCCCCATCATCCGCGACAACGACAAGTGCATCAAGTGCATGCGCTGCATCAAGGTGTGCGAGAGCGTGCAGGGTCTCGGCATTTGGGATCTGACCAACCGCGCCACGCATACCGCCGTGGGCACCCGCGGGCGCGCGCCGATCGGCAAGACCGATTGCGTCGCGTGCGGCCAGTGCATCACACATTGCCCGACGGGCGCACTGCGCGAGCGTGACGATACCGAGACCGTGTTCGACGCCATAGCCGATCCCGACAAGATCGTGCTGGTGCAGATCGCGCCGGCCGTGCGTAGCGCCTGGGGCGAGGAGCTCGGCATTCCGCGCGAGGAAGCCACCGTCGAGCGCCTGGCCTGCGCGCTGCGCCGCGTGGGCTTTGAGTACGTGTTCGACACCGATTTCTCGGCCGACCTCACCATTATGGAGGAGGGCTCCGAGCTGCTCGAGCGCCTGGGCGAGGCCGCCAAGGGCGAGGGCGACAGCCGCGGCTGGCCCATGTTCACGAGCTGCTGCCCGGGCTGGGTGCGCTTTGTGAAGGCACGCTACCCCGAGTTTGTCGACAGCCTGTCCACGTCCAAGTCGCCGCAGCAGATGTTCGGCGCCATCGCCAAGACTTATTACGCCAAGGCGCTGGGCGTGGAGCCCGAGCGTCTGTTTGTGGTGTCCGTGATGCCGTGCACGGCCAAGAAGGCCGAGCGCGCGCTGCCGAGCATGGTGGGCGAGGACGGCGCACCCGACGTTGATGTTGCGCTGACGGTGCGCGAGATGGTGCGCATGATCCGCGCGAACCACGTGAGCGTGGATACGCTCGTCGAAGAGCCGCTCGACACGCCGCTGGGCTTTGGCACGGGCGCGGGCGTGATCTTTGGCGCCACGGGCGGCGTGATGGAAGCTGCCGTGCGCTCGGCCTATTACCTGGTGACGGGCAAGAACCCCGATGCCGACTTCTTTACCGATATGCGCGGCCTCGACGGTTGGAAGGAAGCCGTGGCCGATATCGATGGCACCAAGGTGCGCGTCGCCGTGGCGCACGGGCTGGGTAACGCTGCCCGCCTGCTCGACGCGATTCGCGATGGCCACGTGAGCTATGACTTCGTCGAGGTCATGGCGTGCCCCGGCGGTTGCGTCGGTGGCGGCGGTCAGCCCATCCACGACGGCTGCGAGCTGGCGGCCGAGCGTGGTCAGGTGCTGTGGGGCTTGGATGCGAAGGCGGACATTCGCTTCTCGCACGAGAACCCCGATGTCCAGGCGTGCTACCGCGAGTTCTTGGGCGAGCCGCTCTCGCCGCTGGCCGAGGAGTTGCTGCATACCGACCATCACGCATGGACGATGCCCAACGAAGGGACGTGCTAGCGATGCGCGCGTTTGATGTTGAGATGTCGCGCCGGGGGTTTGCCTCGGCGCTCACCGTGGGCGCGCTGTCGCTTGCGCTCGCGGGCTGTGGCGGCGGGGCTGCCGGCGCCGGGTCCGCCGCGGGCTCGGCTGCCGGGTCTGCTGCGGGCAGTGCTGCTGCCGAGCCGGTCGAGGTGCACGTCGCCTCGCTCAAGGGGCCGACCTCGATCGGTCTGGTGCAGTTTATGGACCAGACCGCAAACGGCGAGACGGACAATGAGTTCGACTTTGCGATCAACACCGCCGCCGACGAGATCGTGCCCAAGGTCATTCAGGGCGATGTCGATATCGCGCTGGTTCCGGCCAACGTGGCAAGCGTGCTGTACAACAAGACCGAGGGCGCGGTGCAGGTCATCGACATCAACACGCTGGGCGTGCTGAACGTGGTGACGGGCGACGCGGGCGTGACCACGTTTGGCGACCTGGCGGGCCGCACCGTCTACATGACGGGCAAGGGCACCACGCCGGAGTACGTGATGAACTACCTGCTGGAGCGCGCTGGTCTGACCGGCCAGGTGACGCTCGAGTTTAAGAGCGAGCCCACCGAGGTACTGTCGGCGCTGCTGGCCGATCCGTCCGCCGTGGGCGTGCTGCCCGAGCCGTTCAAGACCGCGGCCATCGCCAAGAGCGAGGGCAAGCTGTCGGCGCCGGTGAGCCTGACCGACGTGTGGGACGAGCTGGCGGGCGATACGGGCTCGCGCCTGCTGACGGGTGTGACCGTGGTGCGCCGTGCGTTTGCCGAGGAGCATCCCGAGGCCGTGGCGGAGTTCTTGCGCTGTCACGAGGCAAGCGTTAAGGCCGTCAACGCGGCACCGGCGGACTGGGCACAGGCCGTGGTCGATGCCGGCATCGTGGACAACGCCAAGATTGCCGAGAAGGCGATCCCCGGGTGCATGCTCGTGTGCCAGACGGGCAAGGATATGAAGACGGCGCTTGGCGGGTACCTGCAGGTGCTGGCCGACGCGGACGCGAGCGCCGTGGGTGGTAAACTTCCGGCTGACGATTTCTACTACATGGAGTAGCCCGTGCGTGCGTTTGCTCAACAAATGACAGAGCGTATGAAGGCGGTGGCGGCAGCAGGTGCCGTCGCCGCCTTTTGGCTTGCCGCGTGGATGCTGCTGGCGGCGCTGGTGGCGCAGCCGTTGATCTTGCCGGGGCCTGGTGCCGTTGCCCTGGCGCTGCTGCGTCTGGTGTGCGATGCCAGCACGTGGGCGATCTTGGCGAGCTCGGGCGCGCGGATTCTGGGCGGGCTGGTGCTTGCCGCGGTATGCGGTGGCGTGCTTGCCGGGGTTTCGTCGCGGTCGCGGGCTTTTGCGCGCTTGGTGGCGCCGGCACTGTCGTTTGTGAAGGCGACGCCGGTCGCCTGCGTGGTGGTCCTGCTGCTCATTTGGCTGGGCTCGGCGCGCGTGAGCATCGCCGCCGTCTTTTTGATGGCGCTGCCGGGCGTGTATTTTTCGCTGGTCGAGGGCTTGGCACAAGTGGATAAGCCGCTGGAGCAGATGTTTCGCCTGCATGGCGTGCGGGGCTGGCGCCTGTTTTGCGCCCATACCTGGCGCGAGGTGCTGCCGTTTGTGCTTTCGTGCGCCCGGGCCGTGATCGGCATGGGCTGGAAGGCCGGCGTGGCGGCCGAACTCATCGGCATGGCGGTGGGCACCGTGGGCGAGCGCATCTATCAGGCAAAACTTTTGATTGAGACGGCTGATCTGCTGGCGTGGACCGTGCTGGTCGTTGCCGCCTCGTGGGCGTGTGAGCGCGCGTTGGTGTGGCTGCTGCGGGTCTCGGGACCTGCGGCATGGCGCGCGGCCGTGCGGACGCATGGGCAGGGACTGCGCGGGCGTGCGCGGGCTGCGAGCGATGGCGCTGCGGCGGGGCTTGCGCTTGCCGTGGGCGATCGCGCGCCCTGGGCGCCGGCGCTGGACGGTCTGGCACTCAACGTGCCCGCCGGCGGGCGAGCTTGCGTGATGGGTGCCTCGGGTGCTGGCAAATCGACGCTGCTCGCGCTGGCAGCGGGGGAGTGCACGCCGTGCTCGATGGTGTTTCAGGATACGCGTTTAGTTGAGTCCGCCTCGGCGGTGGATAACGTGCTGGTGTGCGCCGGCACGCATATGGATGCTTCGAGCGCCGCGGCCTTGCTGCGCCTGCTGGTGCCGGGTGTCGATGTGCATGCGTGCGTGGCCGAGCTTTCGGGCGGGCAGCGCCGACGCGTTGAGATCGTCCGGGCCCTGCTGTGCCCCGGCGGTGCGGTCATCCTAGACGAGCCCTTTACCGGTTTGGATGCCGCCGCGCGCGATGTGGCGGCCAAGGTCGTGCTCGATCTGCTTGACGATCGCACGCTCCTGCTCGCCACCCACGACGCCAGCGACGTCCAGGCCCTCAACATCTCAGACGTTATCACGCTCTAGAAGCTCATCCAAGCTTAAATTCAAGTCCAAATCCAACAACAAAATGATCCGTTTTCATCTGCTCTCACGGGGGCAGATGTGCTATTCTATCTGCGGGGTAATACTTAGGAATACGAAGTAATACCAACGCCGCAGAAACAAACTCCGGATGCGGGCCAATCGGGTTGCCTTCACAGCCCGTCGCCCAGCCGCGTGGCCCGCATCTATCCGCACCACCGTCGTTTCAAAAAGGAAGCGCCATGGCAGAACACATGACCCCTGTAGTCGCGAAGGTCTTGCCCGAGGAAAAGGCGGCCTTCGCGGCGGCAACCCAGCTCGTGGGCACCACGCCGTCCAATGCCATCCGCATGTTCATCGCCGCGTTCAATCGCTGCGGCACCTTCCCGTTCGACATCTCGCCCAACGGGGCTTTTGGCAAAGACTGTCCCCGACAACTAGTCGTTAAAGAACGTCCCCAATGACTAGTCGTTGGGAGGAGGCTGGCATGCTCAATGCGATGGTTTGGGCACTTGCCTGTTTTGGCGTCGTCGCTGCCGATATTGCCCTGAGCGTCGTTTCGTTCTCCGCCCTTGGCGTCGCATCGGTGTTCATGGGTTTTTCAATCGATGACCTTGACATTCAATTGCTTCAGGCCGTCGCGCAGACGGCATCGTTTTTGATGGCGCTGCTGTGGTGGCGTTATCTGTGGCCGCGTTCGTTTGTGGCACGCTGGCAGGGCGAGCGTCCGCTTGGCGGGGGAGCGCGTGGGGCGTGGAAGCGCATCGCCTGCGTTATCGTGATCGGTCTGGCCTTGCAGGTGGTCGTTGGCTACGTGACCGATGCCGTACTCTCGCTGCTGCCCGAGGCCGCGGCTGATTACAGCGAGCTCGTCGAGGAAACAGGCATGGGCGATACCAGCTACCTCGCCGTCCTCACCACGGTGCTCGGCGCTCCCTTTTGCGAAGAGCTGCTGGTGCGCGGCATCATTTTTGAGTTTTCGCTCCGAGCGTTTAACCCGCAGTGCCGTCCGCTCTGGAAGCGTCGGCGCCGTGCACAGGCGCAAGAAGGCGCCATGGTGCCCTGGGCGGCCCCGAGCACCTGGGGTATCGCCGCGGCAATCGTGTTGCAGGCGGCGGTCTTTGGTTTTATGCACATGAACTGGGTGCAGGGCTGCTACGCGGGCGCCGCCGGCATCATCTTTGGCTGGGTGCTCGTGACGACCGGAAAGCTCCGCTACACCATCCTACTGCACTTTGCCTTTAACGCCGGGTCGTATCTCATAGCGTTGCTCTGGTTTGTGAACACGCCGCTCGACGTGGTCATCACGGTTGCTATCGCCGGCGTCATCCTCGTGGAGGCTATGCGCTCGCTGCGCCACGCGTGTGGGACGGACGCAGCGATCGCACCGCTGCCCTAGTTGCGGCGCCCGCCTCCGTTGGCGCCCTGGCGGCCCTGGGCTGCGCGATTACGCCCCGCGGTGTTCTGCGCGCGGGACATACCGCCGTATCCCTTGCTGCCCTTAGACCCCCTGCCGGCACCGCCAGCGCCACCGTGGGCCTTGCCGCCCTTCTTGCCAGTCCCATGTCCGCCGCCAGCAGACGTCTCGCCCGGGCGCGGCGGCACGGGGCGAATCAGGCAGTGCTTGGTGTAGCCGATCAGGTCGCGACGGCCGGCCTTCTCCAGCGCCTCGCGTACGAGCCTGTAGTTCTCGGGCTTGCGATACTGAATCAGCGCGCGCTGCATGGCCTTCTCGTGCGGGTCGCGCGCCACATAGATCGGCTGCATGGTGCGCGGGTCCACGCCGGTGTAGTACATGCAGGTCGACATGGTGGACGGGGTGGGGTAGAAGTCCTGCACCTGCTCGGGCATGTAGCCCATGTCGCGCACGGCCTCGGCAAGGTCCACGGCTTCCTTCATCGTCGAGCCAGGGTGGCTCGAGATCAGGTACGGCACCACATACTGCTTGAGTCCATACTCACGGTTCAGGCGCTCAAATTTGCGGCAGAACGCGTCGTAGACGGCACGGCTCGGCTTGCCCATCACGGACAGCACCGCATCGCTCACGTGCTCGGGTGCCACGCGCAGCTGGCCCGAGACATGGTGCTCGAGCAGCTCACGCAAAAACTCGTCCGAGGCATCGGCCATGGTGTAGTCAAAGCGGATGCCGCTGCGCACAAAGACTTTCTTGACACCCGGCAGCTGGCGCAGGTCGCGCAGCAGCTGCGTGTAGCCGCTCTCATCGACCACCATGTTCTTGCATACGCTCGGCCACAGGCAGCGCTTGTTCTTGCATACGCCGTGCTTGAGCTGCTTGTCGCAGGCCGGACGGCTAAAGTTGGCCGTCGGTCCGCCCACGTCGTTGATGTAGCCCTTAAACTCCGGGTCGCGCGTGAGCAGCTCGGCCTCGCGCATGATCGAGTCGTGGCTGCGCATCTGCAGCACGCGGCCCTGGTGGAAGGTGAGCGCGCAAAACGAGCACTCGCCAAAGCAGCCGCGGTTGGAGCTGATGGAAAACTTGATCTCGGCAAAGGCCGGCACGCCGCCCGCGGCATCGTAGTCGGGATGCCAGTCGCGCGCGTAGGGGAGCTCGGCGACCTCGTCCATCTCGTCGGTGGTGAGCGTTGCCGATGGCGGGTTCTGCACTACGTAGACGCTGTTGGGGTAGGGCTCCACCAGGCGATGGCCGGTGATGGGGTCCATGTTTTGCTGCTGCACGTTAAAGCTGCGTGCGTAGTTGAGCTTGTCGGACGAAAGGTCGTCCCAGCTGGGCAGCAGGTCGTAGTCGTAGACCTCGTCGAGCGAACCCGTGCGGTAAACGGTGCCGTTGATGTAGGTGATCTGGTCGATGGGCAGCCCGGCGTCGAGCGCGTCGGCGATCTCGACGATCGCGTGCTCGCCCATGCCGTAGATGAGGATATCGGCGCCCGAATCGAGCAGCACCGAGCGCTTGAGTTTGTCCTGCCAGTAGTCGTAGTGGGCCAGGCGGCGCAGGCTCGCCTCGATGCCGCCGATGATGATGGGGGCGTCTTTGAACGTCTGGCGGATGAGGTTGCCATAGACCGTGACGGCTCGATTGGGTCGGCGGCCTTCTTCTCCGCCGGGGGTATAGGCGTCGGTGTGACGACGGTGCTTGGTCACCGAATAATGGTTGACCATGGAGTCCATGTTGCCGGCGCTGACCAGAAAGCCCAGGCGCGGCTCGCCGAGCACGGTAATGCTGGCGGGGTCGGTCCAGTCGGGCTGGCAGATGATGCCCACCTTGTAGCCGTGTGCGTCGAGGACGCGGCTGATGATAGCCATGCCAAAGCTGGGATGATCCACGTAGGCGTCGCCGCAGATATAGACGAAGTCGCACTGGTCCCAGCCGCGCGCGTCCATGTCGGCGCGGCTGACGGGGAGGAACTTGTCGCGGCCCGGGCGCCAGGGGCGGGCGGGTGCGGCCTTGGAATGCTTGGCGTGGGCGTCGCGCGCGGCCTTGGTTTTGCCGTCCTGCTTTTGCTGCAGGTCTTGTTGGCCTTGCTTGCCCTGCTGGCTGCGCTGGTTGTTCTGAGCGTGCTGAGGCTTTTTTGCCACGATCCCTCCCGGTGTTTGTATGCTGCACGTAATTGTAACCAGTCTTTTTGGGACGGGGCTAAAAAGACTGGTGGAGTACACGAGGCGCCGGGTGCCGGGTGTCGGCGCCGTGCCCGCCGTTTGTTTCCAGACTGTGTATCCCTGCGCTGAAGGGGCCGTCTCGCGGACATGCCGTGTTGTCAATGGGTTACAGTATGAACGGCGGCTATGTGTCCGCCAACGCACGAGAGGGTCGTCAACAAGGAGGACGCACGACGATGCAGCGTGCCAAACAGATATCGGAGTCCATCGAACTGGGCATCATCTTGGCGCTTGCCGGTGGCTTTATGGATGTGTATTCGTACGTGGGCCGCGATCATGTTTTTGCCAACGCGCAGACGGGCAACATCCTACTCGTGGGCGTGAGCATCTCGGAGGGTAACTGGGCGCTCGCGGGTCGCTACTTCTTCCCCGTGGTGTCGTTTGCCGTGGGCATCATGCTTGCCGACCTGGTGCACGAGCGGTTTGGCAGCGTGATTCACTGGCGCCAGGTGACGGTGTTCTTTGAGGCAGTCATCTTGCTGGGCGTGAGTTTTATCCCCGGTGGCGGTTACAACCTGCTCGCCAACTGCCTCACCTCGTTTGCCTGCGGCATGCAGGTTGAGAGCTTCCGCAAGATTCACGGACACGGCATCGCCACGACCATGTGCATCGGCAACCTGCGCAACGCACTGCAAAACGTGGACGACTACATCATTACCCACAAGCGCGGCTTTTTGGAAAACGGCCTGCTGTACTTTGGCGTGATCTTTACCTTTGTGTTTGGCGCCGTGCTGGGCAACTGGTGCATCGAGCGCATGGGGCTGCACGCCATTGCGGTAGCGAGCGTGCTGCTGTTTGTCGCGTTTGCCATCATGTTTATCGACCGCGAGCGCGATTTGCGCTTCCGTTGGAAGTGCGCGGCAGAGGCCTGGAAGGAAGGCTGCCAAAAGTAGCGGCAGGATGTGCCAAAGGGACTGTCCCTTTGGCACACAGGAGCCGGAAAAACTTCTAGCTCCTGAATAATGTTGCGGACTGCGATTTGCGATTTATTCGAGATGCTCTTCAATCCGAGCTCTGAGAAGGGCGATGGCTGTCGGTATTCCGATTGCGGCGGCTAATTTGTTTTTATCCAAAACCTGTATGTTAAATTTCGATTGTTTATCACATTGAAGAACGATAACTGAAGATAGCCTCACTTCCTGTTGGCTGAATATATCGTAATCTTCGAATAGGAAGTTGCCTTTTATTGTGTAGTTCGGTATGTTCGTCACGCACTTCATCTCAAGTCTGTTTAGGCCATAGTCGAACACCGCAACTTCCCTGTGCTTGATTATGAGTGCAACCCTGGGCATGTTGCTAAATCCGCCGTCGACAACCGTAAAGAGTTCTTCATTTGTGTCGTCGTAAACGGTGTATTTAAGACTCAATAACTGCCCCAGTGGCCCCGTGAACCCATGCTTTTTGATGTTAAGGTTGTCTCCCGCTGGGTTGATGAGAGCTAGGGTATGCGGATAAGGATTACCTTCAATTGAGATTTGATATTCGTTTGTAGAGGTCTCGCTCGGTTTAGGACCAGTAGCCATCACGCGTCATCGCCTCGATCGAATTGGCACCGACTTCTGCTTCGTGCGGAGAATTATGCAGCACGTCGCAATGCATACAGTTGCAATAGCCGCATGGGCAATTTCTAACAAAATGAATGATGCTATTTGCTGCATGCGTATTGAATGGTCGAATGCTTCTCATGATTTGCCTCCCATTGTTTTATTGTTTCTGACCGTTCTATTACCTTCTTCACCACCCAGGTCATTTGATGGATAAACGATGGTCTGCAATGGCGAATCGCGGCAGTAGCTACGTGACTGCAGCAACTGGAATTCATGGTCTGATTTATAGGAGGCAGGGCAAACTTTGTCTGCTTGGACTTCTGAGATGTAATTGAAGAGATCTTTGCTTACTGCAAGTATCTCGTTTCGATTGGCATCATAAATGTAGTGGCCCAAGAGGGTCTTTATGGGTAGAACTAACATCTCTACCGCCTCTTTCATTTCACTAATGTTATTTAGTGAACTAAGATGTTTTCTAAAAGGTATCCATTTATAAAC
>ERZ869983.512-NODE-512-length-12696-cov-10.242174_pt1 | contig 12696 bp, 10 predicted proteins | sample MGYA00521106_ERZ869983 | MGnify/ENA primary metagenome ERZ869983 (study PRJEB32232, sample SAMN07284972) | human gut metagenome | biome: human-associated habitat; material: feces | host: Homo sapiens | place: Tanzania | collected 2014-04-05 ...
TTTTTTTTAATTCCTATTCAATAGGAATTAAGTATGATATAATAAAAATGAAAAAATATGTTTACAAAGGGATAAAAAAATGACATCAATTTATAATAAGTTGAAACAACTACAATACAAAGAAGATTATCCTTTTCACATGCCAGGACATAAGAGAAATTTAAAGATCGATCCATTATTAGATGCGATTTCCAAAATTGATATTACAGAGATCACAGGATTTGATGATCTTCACCATCCAGAAGAAATGATTCGAGAATTAATGGATGATTTAAAACAGATTTATGGAACAAAAGAGAGTTATCTACTGGTAAACAGTAGCACTGCGGGGAATTTAGCTGCAATAGCTGCATTGTGTAATATTGGAGATAAGATACTGGTTGCGAGAAACTGTCATAAGTCAGTCTATCATGCGATAGAATTGTTGGGACTTGATCCAGTTTATATTTACCCAGAGATTGATGAATATGGAATCTGTAAAGGCATTACGAAGGAACAGATAGAAAATACCATAACAAAAGAAACCTCAATTAAGGCAATGGTCCTTGTTTCACCAACATATGAAGGAAGAGTATCAGATATCGAAGGAATATCAGATGTTCTGCATCGAAACAATATACCATTGATCGTAGATGAAGCTCATGGGGCTCATTTTATTTATCATGAGGCATTTCCAGAGAGTGCGGTAAATAGCGGAGCAGACATTGTGATACAAAGTCTGCACAAGACATTGCCCGCATTTACGCAAACAGGATTACTTCATTTGTGCACAGATTGTGTTACAAGAGAAATGATGCAAAAGAAATTGTCAATATTTCAGAGCAGCAGTCCATCCTATGTGTTGATAGCATCAATAGAACAATGTATCCACATATGCAATGAAAATCGTGGATATTTTCAACAATACTGCGAGGAATTGTGGATACTTCGTAAAAAATTAGAAGAATTAAAATATATCAAACTGGTGCCAACGGATGATATTGGAAAACTTGTATTTTCGGTAAAAGACACGACAATATCTGGAGAAGAACTATTTGAGATTTTAAGAGACAAATATCATCTAGAGATGGAAATGTCAGAACTGTATTATGTGATCGCAATGACGAGCGTGTGCGATACACAAGAAGGGTACGATAGATTGTATCAGGCATTAAAAGAGATTGACAGTGAGATTACAAAAAAGAATACAGAGTATGTATTTTTGGAAAATAATTTCCATCAAAATAAAAAGATATTAAAGCCAGAAGAAGCGGCAACAAAAGATCGAATTCAGATTGATTATGATGATGCAAAAGATGAGATTGCAGCGGAATTTATTTTTTTGTATCCACCAGGAATTCCACTTGTTGTGCCTGGAGAAGTGATCGATGAGTATGTGATCGATAAGATCAGACAGTATGAGCAATATGATATGAAAGTGATAGGACTGGATGATCATAAAATTTATATAATAAATAGATGAGAGGATATTAATATGGGATTATTTTTGACAGTTGAAGGACCAGATGGAGCTGGAAAAACAACACAAATAGAATTACTAAGAGACTACTTATCTGACAAAGGTTATGATATAATAGTATGTAGAGAACCTGGCGGAACACCGATCAGCGAGGCTGTAAGGAATGTGATCCTTAACAAAGAATTTACTGAGATGGGACATATGACGGAATTACTGCTTTACGCAGCTGCCAGAGCTCAATTGATCGAAGAAGTCATTCGTCCGGCATTAGAAGATGGAAAGATCGTAATCTGTGATCGATTTGTGGAATCTTCTGCAGTCTATCAGGGAATAGCCAGAGGAATGGGAATTGATCTTGTTTACAAAGTAAATCAATTTGCGATCGGAGATACGATGCCAGATCTGACGATTATGATCGATCTGGATGCAGAAGCAGGTATTTCAAGAAAGAAAAAACAGGCAGAACTGGATCGAATGGAAAGCGAGACAATTGATTTTCATAAGAAGGTTGTTGAAGGATACAGACAATTAGCGAGCCTGCATCCAGATAGAATCTATACTGTTGACGGAAGTCTGTCGATCGAAGAGATTCATCAGCAGATCGTTTCACAGGTCAACAAAAAATTTCATGGTAAAGGGTGATGTAGTATGAAGAGTTTTGATGCAATTATAGGACATAAAAAGATAATTTCTCATTTTGAAGAAGCAATCAAGACGGGAAAAGTTTCCCACGCCTATTTATTAAGCGGCGAAGATGGAAGCGGAAAGATGATGATCGCAAAGGCAGTTGCGAAGGCACTTCTGTGCGAACACAAAGATGGATGTGGAGAATGCGCAGCATGTAAGCAGGTGGATTCGTTAAATCATCCAGATGTCATTTATATTACTCATGAAAAGTATGAAATCAGAGTTGATGATATTCGAAAAGGAATCAATGAGACGATCGATATCAAACCATATAGCGGAGATTATAAGATTTATATCATTGATGATGCGGATAGAATGAATGCAGGAGCGCAGAATGCTTTATTAAAGACATTAGAAGAACCACCTGCATATGCAGTGATCCTTCTGTTAACAAATAATAAGGATAGACTGTTAGATACGATCCTCTCAAGATGTGTGTCCATGACATTAGGAAGTGTCAGAGAAAGCGAAATTGAAGATTATCTAAAAGCCAATACAGGGGCAAGTCATGCAGATATCGCATTTGCAGCCGCATTTTCACTTGGGAATATTGGACGTGCATTGCATGTACTGGATACAGAAGAATTTAAAGATATGCTGAACGATACAATGAACGTGATCACTCATATGAAGAGTATGGAGATTTATGAAGTTGTATCTTATGCGAAGAGTCTGACAAAATATAAGAATGAGATTTATGATTTCCTTGATATCATTATGGTATGGTATCGAGATATGCTGATCCTTAAGACAACAGGGTCTTTAAATCAACTTGTATTTAAAGATAAATACCGTCAGCTAAAAGATCAAGAGATTTATATTTCATTTGAGGGAATCAGTCATATTCTTGATGAAGTAGAAAAGGCTAGAAGGCGACTGATCGCGAATGTTAATTTTGAAGTGGCAATCGAAATGCTGCTTGTGACGATAAAGGAGAATGGTAAAGTATGGTAGAAGTAATTGGAGTGCGATTTCGTACTGCAGGAAAGATATATTTCTTTAATCCAAAAGAATTTCAGGTAAAGTCAGGAGACCACGTGATCGTGGAAACAGCCAGAGGAATTGAATTTGGATCAGTCGTTTCTGAGAGAAGACAGGTAAAGGAAAAATGCATCGGAGATGAACTAAAACCTGTTTTAAGGATCGCAACCAAAGAAGATGAAGAAAGGGCAGCGAATAATAGAGAGAAAGAAAAAGAAGCATATAAGATCTGTCTGGATAAGATCAAGGAACATAAGCTTGATATGAAGCTTGTATCAACAGAGTATACATTTGATAATAATAAAGTATTATTTTATTTTACGGCAGATGGACGAGTTGATTTTCGTGAACTTGTAAAGGATCTGGCAGCAGTGTTCAGAACAAGAATTGAGTTACGACAGATCGGTGTCAGGGATGAAGCCAAGATGCTTGGTGGTATGGGAATCTGTGGAAGAAAATTATGCTGTAATACATTTTTATCCGAGTTTGCACCTGTTTCTATCAAGATGGCCAAAGAGCAGAATCTGTCACTGAATCCGACAAAGATTTCAGGAGTCTGCGGAAGATTGATGTGCTGTCTTAAGAATGAACAGGAAACATATGAGTATTTAAACAGCAAGCTTCCAAATGTCGGTGAGAAATTAAAGACAAAAGATGGCGTAGTTGGAGAAGTTCAGAGAGTGGATGTTCTTCGACAGAAGGTAAAACTGATCGTGGAAGATGAGAATGGAGATAAAGAAATTCAGGAATATAAGATTGATGATCTTCTAATGAGAAAGAAAAAGCCACAAGGATGCCAGGGGTGCAACAAAGGATGCAATAATAAGAATCAAGGATGTAATAAAGGAAATGGAAAGAGAAAGAATTGATGATCTTGGGATCAATGGTTATCAGATCATCCAGAAAGAACAGGGATTTTGTTTTGGAATGGATGCGGTTCTTTTATCAGATTTTGCACAAGTTAAGAATGGTGGGAGAGTTCTAGACCTCGGTACGGGGACTGGAATCCTCCCAATTTTGATGGAGGCAAAGACGAAGGCTGTTCATCTTACAGGGCTTGAAATACAGCCGGAGATGGCAGAGATGGCGGCAAGAAGTGTCAAATTAAATCATTTAGAAGATAAGATAGAGATCGTAGAGGGTGATATCAAAGAGGCTTCTGCGATTTTTTCGCATGACAGTTTTGACACGATCACATCAAATCCACCATATATGATCGGACAGCATGGACTTAAGAATCCGTCGGAGACGAAAGCGATCGCAAGGCATGAGATACTTTGTACATTTGCGGATATCACGGCAGCAGCTAAAAAGCTTTTAAAGAATAAAGGAAAGCTGTTTCTTGTACACAGAACATTCAGATTGTCAGAGATTTTATGCCAGCTGTCTAAGGATGGATTAGAGCCAAAGAGAATCCGTTTTGTGCACCCATACATTGATAAAGAACCGAATATATTTTTATTAGAAGCAGTAAAAGGCGGAAAGTCAAGAATGACAGTAGAGCCTCCATTGATCGTTTATCAAAAAGAAGGAAAATACACAGAAGAAATTTATAAGATTTATGGAATGAGTCCGGAGGAATAAGCATGAGTGGAACATTATATTTGTGTGCGACACCGATTGGTAATCTGGAAGACATTACTTTTCGTGTGGTAAACACATTAAAAGAAGTTGATCTGATCGCAGCGGAAGACACAAGGCACAGCATTAAATTATTAAATCATTTTGAAATTAAGACAAAGATGACAAGCTATCATGAGTATAATCGTGTGGAGAAAGCAAAAATTCTTGTAAAGCAGTTGCAGGAAGGAAAAAATATCGCACTCATTACAGATGCTGGGACACCTGGAATTTCAGATCCAGGAGAAGAATTGGTAAGACAGTGCCATGAGGCAGGAATCACAGTTACTGCATTACCAGGAGCGTGTGCGTTGATCAATGCACTGATCATTTCTGGGCAGCCAACAAGAAGATTTTGTTTTGAAGCATTTCTTCCGTCGGATAAAAAAGAAAGAAAACAGATTCTTGATTCTCTGGAAAATGAGACAAGATCTATTATCATTTATGAAGCACCACATCGTTTAGTAAGGACTTTGGAGGAACTGTATGAAGTGCTTGGAGAAAGGTCAATGACATTATGCAGAGAACTCACAAAGAAGCATGAGAGCGTATTTAAATCAACACTTGGGGAAATCCTTACCTATCATAGAGAAAACCCGCCAAAAGGCGAATGCGTAATGATCATAGAGGGAAAATCTTTTAAAGAATTAAAAGAAGAGAGTCAGGAAGAATTTTTAAAGATTCCATTGTCAGAACATATGAAACGATATATGGATCAGGGATATTCCAAGAAAGAAGCGATGAAACTGGTAGCAAAAGATCGTGGAGTTGGTAAGAGAGAGATTTATCAGCAGCTGTTGGAAGAGGAATAAAAATATATCAACAAAAAAGGTATGGGAAAATAAAATTAATTCCCATACCTTTTGTTTGTCTTTATTGAAATGATCCAAAAAATTACGCTTCAGTAATTTCGAATCCAGCAAGTTTAGCTAATTCAATGATAGATTTTCTTGAGACTTTCTTTCCTTTGTAGTCGATCAGATCATCCATATCTTCCCCAGTAAAAATATCTGCAGGATTATATTTCTTTAAAATAATCTTATCGTCATCTACAAATATTTCAAGAGGATCGCGTTCGTTCACATCAAAGTTACGACGTAATTCGATCGGTAAAGTAATTCTTCCAAGTTCGTCAAGCCTTCTTACAATGCCTGTACTTTTCATGTGTAAACCTCCTTAATGTCTTACAATCATTTTATATCTTAAACCATAGCATACCAAAATCTGGTTGTCAATTCATTTATTTACTTATAAATTAGAGAATAAATAAGTATAATTAGCAGATTTCGGCACCTGCTGGCATATCTTTATCTGGTGTCACAAGAGCTAATTCGCCCTTATCATTTTCAGCACAAAGTAACATTCCTTCAGAGAGAACTCCTGCTAATTTGGCTGGTTTTAAGTTCACAAGTACCATAACTTTCTTACCGACCATATCTTCTGGTTTGTAATAAGCTTTGATACCAGAAACAATCTGTTTTACCTGGCTTCCGATCTTAACCTGAGAGCAGAGAAGTTTCTTGGATTTCTTCACTTCTTCACAAGCAATGATCTCACCAACCTGGAACTGCATCTTAGTGAAATCATCAAAAGTGATCTCATCTTTTGGTTCAATGTCGATGACAGTAGCTTCTTCTACAGCGGCGTTTGCAGCTTTGACAGAAGCAGCCTGTTTCTCCATTAAGACTTTGGCTTTTTCCAAAACTTCCTTCTCATCTAATCTTGCAAATAAGATCTGAGGTTTTTCAGTTACTTTTGTACCACTCTTGTAGTTTCCGAAAGTTGCAAGGTTATCAAATTCAACCATAGATGTATTTAACTGAGCAAAGATCTTCTCAGATGTCTCAGGCATATATGGTGATAATAAAGATGCACCAATTGTGATTCCTTCAACAAGGTTGTATAAAACAGTAGCCAGACGGTCTTTTGAAGCTTCGTCTTTTGCTAATACCCAAGGCATAGTCTCATCAATATAACGGTTGCAGCGACGGAATAAGTTAAAGATCTCAGTCATTGCATCTGCAACACGAAGGTCAGCCATCTTCTCAGCCACTTTATCTCTTGTACCTGTCACAACGGCTTTCAGATCATCATCATAATCTCCTGCAACACCCTTGTCTTCTACGATTCCGCCAAAATATTTGTTGGACATAGAAATCGTACGGTTTACAAGGTTACCAAGAATATTTGCAAGGTCAGAGTTCATACGCTCGATCATTAATTCCCATGAGATCACACCGTCACGTTCGAAAGGCATTTCATGAAGAACGAAATAACGCACTGCGTCAACTCCGAAGAAGTCAACCAGATCATCTGCGTATAAAACGTTACCTTTGGATTTACTCATCTTACCATCGCCCTGAAGCAGCCAAGGATGTCCAAATACCTGTTTAGGAAGTGGAAGATCCAGTGCCATCAGGATAATTGGCCAGTAGATCGTATGGAAACGAATGATATCTTTACCGATCAGGTGAAGATCTGCAGGCCAGAACTTGTTAAACTTATCTGAACTGTTTCCATCACAGTCATAACCGATACCTGTGATATAGTTTGTCAATGCATCTAACCATACATAAACGATGTGCCCTTCATCAAAGTCAACTGGGATTCCCCATGAAAATGATGTTCTTGAAACACACAGATCCTGAAGTCCAGGAAGAAGGAAGTTGTTCATCATCTCATTCTTACGGGATTCTGGCTGAATAAATTCAGGATGTGTATTGATGTGTTCGATCAGACGATCTGCATATTTGCTTAATTTTAAGAAATAAGCTTCTTCTTTTGCAGGTTGTACTGGACGTCCGCAGTCAGGACATTTACCATCTACTAACTGGCTCTCTGTGAAGAAAGATTCACAAGGTGTACAGTATAAACCTTCGTATTCACCTTTGTAGATATCTCCCTGTTCATATAATTTCTTAAAAATCTTCTGAACCTGTTTCTCATGATCTTCATCAGTTGTTCTGATAAAACGGTCATAAGAAGTGTTCATAAGATCCCAGATTCTCTTGATCTCTCCGGCAACATCATCAACGAATTCTTTTGGTGTTACCCCTTTTTCTTCTGCTTTTAATTCTACTTTCTGGCCATGTTCGTCAGTTCCTGTCTGGAAAAATACGTCATAGCCTTCCATTCTTTTATATCGAGCAATACTGTCTGCCAGAATGATCTCATATGTATTACCAATATGAGGTTTTCCGGAAGTATAAGTAATTGCAGTCGTAATATAATATGGTTTCTTACTCATAATGATCCTCCGATTTTCTGTTTCTATCCTTATAATTATAGTACATCTTGTGCGGATAGTCTATTTCTTTTCTTTAAAAAATAAGATATTAACAGGTGTTTATTTGGAGGTAGAAATGGAATTTGCAGGGAGATTGAAAAAGGTCAGAATAAAGTTGATCATGATCGGGATTTGTCTGATATTTCTGGGAGGGTATAGTCTGATCCAAGAATGGAAAGATCAGGAAAAGAATACAGCAAAAAAAGTATTTGATCAGTATACGGATACGTTTTTTAAAGAAAATATATCAACAAATGAGATCACGATGCATTTCCTTTTAGAGAATCCAGAAAAATATAAATTAGAACAACCGAAAAGTCTTTATCCATCCATGGATCAGGAAAGTGTCTTGAATGAAAAAATTAAAATTTCAAAAGAAATTGAGAAGTTAAAAAAATTCAAACAAAAGGAATTGACGAAAAAACAACAAAATACATATATAGTTTTGATGGATTACTTAAGAAGACAGAAAAATCTTGCGATGTATCCGTATTATGAAAGAATCCTTGGAAAAACATCTGGGCAGCAGGCACAGATTCTTCTGACATTAAGTGAATATCGTCTGAAAAATGAGAAAGATATCAAAAGCTATTTTCAATTATTGAGAGGGCTGAATGGATATTTTGATTCACTGATCGAATACAGTAAGGAACAGGTAAAGAGAAATTTATTTATATCTGATCAGTCTTTAAAAGAAGTATTGCAGCAGATTCAGAATGTCATAAATCAAAAAGAAAACAATATGTTAGTTGCAACATTTAATTTAAGAATTGCAGACATTAAAGGAATTAATGCAGCCCAGAAAAAGAAATACTGCAGAGAAAATAAGAAATTGATCGGTACAAAGGTGCTGCCTGCTTATGAAAAATTATATTCCCATTTGCAGGCATTAAATGGAAATGGGAAAAATGAAAATGGTCTGTATTATTATAAAAATGGAAAAGAATATTACAAAGTATTGGCTGCACAGAAAACAGGATCAGATAAAACGATAGAAAAAATGATCGAAATCAGTGATCGATCCATTGAAAAATGTCTTCGAAAACTTATAAAATTGCAAAAAAAGTATCCAAATATCATAAATGAATATAGAAATCATAAAAAAAATATAAAAATTGTGCAAAATCCACAAAATGTACTTAACAAACTAAGGCAAAAGATGGTAAAATATTATCCAAAGGCACCAAAAGTTAGCTGTAAAATAAAATATGTGCACAAAACCATGGAAGAATATACCAGTCCTGCGTTCTATATGGTACCAGCGATGGATTCTTACAAGGAGAATGTAATTTACATTAATAAGGCACAGACTGCAGAGTTATATCCGACTTTGGCACATGAAGGATACCCGGGACATTTATATCAGAATGTATATTATGCGGCAAGGAACGATGATCCAGTGCGCTATCTGCTTGATTATCCTGGATATTCAGAAGGATATGCAACGTATGTAGAAAGTTTTAGTTACAGCATGATGGATGCTGAAGGATATGGCGATATTTATCAACAGATGAATATGGAGATGTACGAGTACAATCTGGCACTTTGTTCAAGAGTTGATCTTGGAGTTCATTATGAAGGATGGAAGAAGAAAGATGTCAGGGCGTATTTAAGATCATTTGGAATGGATGATTCTCAGGCAGATGAATTATTTCAGATGATCATCGAGAATCCTGCAAATTATTTATCTTATTATATCGGTTATCAGGAGTTTCATGAGCTTTTGACTGATTATAAGAAAATGGCAGGGAATAAATACAGCTTAAAAGCGTACCACACAGAGATTTTAGATGCAGGCCCATGTAGTTTTGACATTTTGAGAAGACGCATCGAAAGCAACCTATGAATGGAGGAGTAACTTATGTCAACAAAAGCTTATTACACACATGAAGAAATCGGAAAAGGAAAGCCTGGATTTTCAAAAACAAGATCCATTATCGAAGCAGCATTCTATGGAAATAACGTTGTAGAAGTAAAAGATTTAAAACAGGCTTATGAATTAGCAAAGAATTCTCCTGGAACGATCGTTACAGATATGCCAGTATATAAACCAGAAGCGATTGGTTTAGATGAGGGGTCCAAAGTTCTGTTATTTAATGATGGATCAGTGACTGGACGCTGTGCAGCCGCAAGAAGAATTTCCAGTGAACCTGGTGTAGATACAAATGATTTGGATCTGAAACTGATGGATGCGATCTATGATACAAGATGGACAACAATGTATCATGCACAGGTATATATCGGATTAGATCCTGAATTTATGGTAAAAGCACATCTTCTGATTCCAGAAGGAGAAGAAAATATCTTATATTCCTGGATGTTAAATTTCCAGTATATGAATCCTGAATACAATGAAATGTATAAGAATTCACAACCAGTTGCAGATGAGACAGATATCTATATCTTCTCAGATCCACAGTGGACACATGAAGAACATCCATTAGGATTAACATATTTTAATACAGACACAAACTGTGCCGCACTTCTTGGTATGAAATACTTTGGAGAACATAAGAAAGGTACATTAACAATTGCATGGGCGATCGCAAACCGTAACGGATATGCTTCCTGCCATGGTGGACAGAAAGAATTCAGATTAGATAATGGAGAGAAATTCGTAGCATCTTTCTTCGGATTATCAGGATCAGGAAAATCTACATTAACACATGCAACACATAACAACAAATACGAAGAGATTCAGGTTCTGCATGACGATGCATTTATCATCAATACAGAAACAGGTGCATCTATTGCTATGGAACCAACATATTTTGATAAAACAGCGGACTATCCAACAGGATGCCCAGATAATAAATATTTGTTAACAGCACAGAACTGCTCTGCAACAAGAGACAGCGAAGGTAAAGTCGTTCTTGTCACAGAAGATATCCGTAACGGAAATGGTCGTGCGATCAAGTCCAAATTATGGTCACCAAACCGTGTAGATAAGATCAATGACCCAGTTAACGCAATCTTCTGGATCATGAAAGACCCAACAATTCCACCAATCGTTAAGATCAAAGGGGCTTCTTTGGCATCTGTTATGGGAGCAACACTTGCAACAAAACGAAGCAGTGCGGAACGTCTGGCACCTGGAGTAGATCCAAACCGTCTGGTTGTAGAACCATATGCAAACCCATTTAGAACATATCCTCTTGTAAATGACTATAAGAAGTTTAGAAAACTTGTAAAAGAAAGAAATGTAGATTGCTACATCATTAATACAGGAGACTTCATGGGTAAAGATATCAAACCTGCAACAACAATTTCTGCAATTGAGCAGGTTGTAGAAGGAACTGGAGAATTCAAACAGTGGGGACCATTTACAGATATCGAAGTGCTTGAGATGGAAGGATATGTTTCAGACTTCAATGATATGAACTATGTGGAAACATTAAAAGCAAGAATGACAGACCGATTAAACTTTGTCTTTGAGAAAGATGTAGAAGATGGCGGATACAATGCACTTCCTACACAGGCGAAAGAAGCTTTGGCAAAAGTAATTGGGGAAGCACACAATTTAGAAGTGGAAAATTCCAATAATTAAAGGTATAATACTCTTAAATCGTTGTTTAGGAGGTAGGTTGATTGGATAAAGATCGTTTAAATAATATGGTGGTAGACTTATTCCACGGAATTTCATATGAAGAAGAAAAAGCCGTGATCACAGATGAGTTTAAGGATATTTCGAACAAAGATCTGCATATTATTGATGCGATCGGGATCAAGAAACCTAAGAATATGTCAACGATTGCAGGAGATTTAAACATTACGGTTGGTACACTTACAACCGCTATCAATAACCTCTTGAAGAAAGGATATGTAAATCGCAAACGCGGAGAGAAAGATCGCAGAGTTGTTTATATATCTCTTTCTGAGAAGGGGAGAAAAGCATACAGTCATCACAGAGAATTTCATAAACGTATGATCCAGGGACTGCTTGATACGTTAAATGAGCAGGAACAGGATCTGTTGGTGAAGGTTATGCAGTATTTTCATGATTACTTTAGAGAACATATGTAGATGTGTTTGATGTAGTCTTTCATTGTATGAGACAGAAATAAAATAAGAACCAATATTTATAATAAACCGATGGCAACACGCATATTTTAAGAGCTTTTTTTACAAATCGCTTATCCGCGCCTGTTCCTTTGAAAACTCACTGAGTGCGAGCCAAAATGCCCGCACTTACGTTCAGACATTCAACCACAGGGCGCTGCGAATTTGTAAAAAACGCACTTAAAATATGCTAATCGTTGCCATCGGTTTATTATAAATATTGGTTCTTATTTTATTTCTGTCTCATATAACGGAAGGCTATTCAAATCACCACATAGTGTGTATGTTAAACTGTATTGGATTTAAGTCACTGAAAGCTGGGGAGAGTGAGGTGTATCATTTAGGATATTTTGTGGATGAAGATTAAGTGGAAAATATGAGTTTGAATTTTTATGGAAGTGGTAAGAATCATAGTGTTTTAAGATGTTTTGAATAAAATTATAAGAAAAAAAGATCCAGATAATGCGATTCTCTGGATCTTTTTTCTGTGTCACTTGGACATTATCTCATTTTTGCCTATAGACAATATAACATATGCCTATAGATATTTCAAGTATGTATGATTTGATTAAAGTATATGCGTTACCTTAAAAATAAAGGAAAA
>ERZ869983.515-NODE-515-length-12680-cov-3.440768_pt1 | contig 12680 bp, 11 predicted proteins | sample MGYA00521106_ERZ869983 | MGnify/ENA primary metagenome ERZ869983 (study PRJEB32232, sample SAMN07284972) | human gut metagenome | biome: human-associated habitat; material: feces | host: Homo sapiens | place: Tanzania | collected 2014-04-05 ...
CACATTTCCCTTTAAAATCTGTTCTCCTTCATAAGTAAGCTCTGCTCCAACTGCCATGTTACAATCTCCAAGTCTGGCATCAATCAAAGTTTTTGCAAGCTTACGGACATCTGCTGCAGAACCTGTCAGTGTAAATGTGTACTTATTATTTTTCACAGCTGCAAGAAGATTTTCCTCTCGTCCATGAATGCTGACAAGTTTTATGTCCTCCCATGGAATCTGAAGTTTTGCACACAAACTGGAAACTGTAGAAATTCCCGGTAGGATTTCTGTCTTTACACGATCAGGCTCTCCACTTTTTTTCAGCCTGTCACGGATCGTTAAAATCAATTTCTTTGCACCACTGTAAAAGCCAGGATCTCCTGAAAGTACAACAACTATATTTTCATCTTGAGGGTGACTGAAAATATAATCCGTAATTTCCTCCGGTTTGTAAGCTGCAAATGTCTGCTGTCCTTCTTTTACAACAGATTTTAACATGCGTGATGCACCGATCAGTACATCGGCTTCCTCACATGCCTTTTTTACTTCCACAGTCATCGAACCTTCTGTGCCCATTCCGATTCCTGCAAGCGTCACTTTTTGCATTGTTTTGAAATGATACTCTTCTTTTAACAGATCAATAATTTCTTCATAAGTATATCCGGACTCTTCTTTCTGACGGCCCAGAACAATAATTTTCACACCAGCTTTTTTCGCTGCATTATATTTTTGCAGGAACCCGCCAACATTTCCCGAATCCTTTGTCACCATATAAGAAATGTCATAGCTCTTCATAATTGCATAATTCATTTCCACCGAAAATGGTCCCTGCATGCAGATCAGATTCTTTCCGGTAAACCCAAGCTGTTCACACTTATGTGCCACTTTCGCTGTTGAAAGCACTCTCGCATAAACACGTTTTTTGTAATCTGTGAGATTCTGAAAAGCTGCCAGTTCTTTACTTCCTGTCGTTGCCAGAATATTTCCTGTCGTCTGCTCCAGATATTCAATTGCCTCTTCCATGCTATCCACATAAATGCAATCTGACTTTTCAGCTCCTGTATCCCTTAAAATCCTCAAATATGGAACTCCGGCTTTTTCACATGCATTTTGCAGGTTTTCTGTCACTTCTATCGCATAAGGGTGAGTCGCATCCACTACATATGAAGGACGGTATTCATTGATGAATTCTATCATCTGATTTTCATCCATCCGTTCGTGTGTTGTTGTAATATTGCTTCCCTCCGGCAGCAGGCTCTCTCCATATTCTGTTGCCACGCAGACATGAACACTGACTTCCCTTTTTACTAAAAATTCTGCCAGCCGTCTTCCTTCTGTTGTTCCTGCATATATTAAAATTTTATTTTCTGTCATATCGATATCCCCTTGGTGTAACCATTTTATGTTTAATTATTTTTGTCATTTTATTCCCTATATAAACGGTAGAAAACATATCTACCTCGGTATTTCGAAGCTCTTTCAGTGTCAGTATGTTCATACTTTCTTCTTCTCTTGCAATATTTCTCACAATACCACATATAATACTTTCTTCTTTGTACTCAAGCAAAATATCACAAGCCCTTGCAAGATAATCTTTTCTCTTTTTGCTGGAAGGATTATATAAAGCAATCAGAAAATCAGCCTGTGCTGCCGCCCGAAGTCTCCTTTCAATCAGTTCCCACGGCATCAGAAGATCACTTAAACTGATCAGACAGCAATCGTGTCCAAGCGGTGCACCAAGCACTGCTGCTCCCCCCATTGCTGCTGTCACACCCGGAAGAACCTCGATCTCGACTTCCGGATATTCTTCTCCGATTTCATACATGAGTCCTGCCATTCCGTAAATCCCGGAATCACCACTGCACACCATGGCTGTCACACGTCCTTTTTTTGCCTCTTCAAATGCCAGCCGGCATCGCTCAGGCTCCTTTCGCATCGGCGTTGTCATAAATTCCTTTTCCGGAAAATATTTTTTCATAAGATCTACATATACTGTATACCCAACAATCACATCACAGCTCTTTAGCGCTTCCACCGCTGCAACCGTCATCTGCTCATAAGCACCAGGCCCCATTCCAATCACATATACTTTATTCAAAATCCACCCTCCATTTTTCCACTGCCACAGCGACTGTCACTCCGTCGTGCGCTGTTTTGTGTACCAGAATTTTCTCCCCTCCGGCACACATGGCACTTCTTTCACACACATTATCAACACCTGTGGTCTGTTTTACAAATTCAGATCCTGTAAATGTCCCTTCTACCTGTTCCAGCTCTTCTTTCGAAAATGTCTGAAGCGGTATGTCATATTTTTCACAGTATGTACATAGTCCAGGCTCTTCCTTCTTTAAATCAATGCTTGCTGCAAGTTTCACTGCTTCTGGAAAAATTCCATACTCCTCAAGCACCTGTGTTACATGCTTTTCAATCTTTTCAGCAGCAGTTCCTTTCTTACAGCCAATCCCTAAAACCACAGCTTTCGGAATCAAATACAGCACCTGTGTTCCGCTTTCTGCATACGCATCGTTCTTACGGATTCCTATATGGATCTTTAAAGCCCGCGAAACACATTTGTCTGACTCATGTATTAATCTTAATTCTTTTGGAATCTGTCCTATTAGAGAACCTTCCGGTTCTATCTCTGCTGAAACTTGTTTACCAGCCAAAATATCTGCAGATACGAGTTTTGCCAGTTTCATATCTTCTATATAAAATCTATTTTTCTTTGCAAATATATCAACTGCCCACTTCTGGTTCAGATCTGTTGCTGTTGTAATCACGGCCTCCATAGAAAGCATTTGACTGAGTTTTTCTGCAAGTTCATTGGCACCTCCAATGTGTCCGGACAAGATTGGAATACAATATTTCCCAAGCTCATCTATAACCAATACAGCCGGGTCTTCTTTTTTGGATACTACAAATGATGCAACTGCTCGAACTGCAATTCCTGCCGCACCTACATAGATCAAAACATCCGATACTTTCCAATGTTCCCTGGTCCATTCTTTCAGGCTTCCCTCATAAGAATCTGCCTCTTCTTTACATTTGACATTCTCTGCTACAAACCAGTCTTCTGACGACAAAGCTTTCCTGACTTTTCCAGCTGTCTTTCTTCCATTTGCAGTAAAGCTCAGAATTGCAGCTTTCATCTAAGAATCACTTCCTTTCCGGAATTCGGTTGTAAATCCCGGATCATACAATTTTGACCGTTCATAATGGCTGTGAGTCACTACATTTCCCACAAGGATCAGTGCAGTCTTTGTAATCTGATGCTTCCTTGCTGTCTCCACAAGAGTATCTATCGTACATACATATGCCTCTTCCTCCGGCCATGTTGCTTTGTACACAATTGCTGCCGGCGTATCTGGTGCATATCCTCCGGCAAGCAGTTCTTTCACCAGCTTTTCCAAAAGTCCTGTACTTAAGAAAAGGACCATTGTTGCACCATGTGCAGCAAAACTCATGATCTTTTCCTTCTCAGGAACCGGAGTCCTTCCTTCTGTTCGTGTAATAATAACACTCTGTGACACCTCTGGAAGAGTATATTCCAGATTCAGTGCTGCCGCCGCTCCACAAAATGAGCTGACTCCAGGGCAGGAATCATAATCAATTCCTTTTTCGTCAAGAATGTCCATCTGCTCACGGATCGCACCGTAAAGACAAGGATCACCCGTATGAAGGCGTACGGTCATCTTGTCTTCTTTTTCTGACTTTATCATAACTTCTATGACTTCTTCCAGTGTCATATAGGCACTATTATAAACTTCGCAGCCTTCCTTTGCATATTCCAGCAATCCTTTATTGACCAGTGATCCAGCATAAATAATTACATCTGCTTCTTTAAGATATCGTTGTCCTCTTACCGTAATCAGATCAACCGCTCCCGGTCCTGCTCCTACAAAATGTATCATTGATTTTCTTCCTCCCACAAATGCATCAAAGTATCTACCTTACTTGTTTTTCCCAGAATTCCATACACATTTGAATATAAAATTGCCCCAACAGGCATCTGATCTGCCATGCGGTATTCCATATATTTTTCAATGGATCTCATGATTTGCCCGATTGCAGCTTCTCGCTCTTCTTCACTTAAAAGTGCAAGCGCATCATCGGTCGTCACGCAATCCAGAACCGCTCTGGCACGATCTGCGGAAAATCCGGCCCGTAGCATTGCCGTTGCCAGAAGATCCATACGGCAGTCTGCCCATCTGGAATGCGTATTCATCACTCCACCTGATACTTTGATCAGCTTTCCGATATGGCCGGCAAGTACAAGCCCTTGAAACTTACAGTCTGCTGCCATATCCATGCTCTGTCCTATATAATTACTGCATTTTACTACATCTTTATCCTGAATTCCATATGCTTCCCGCAGAAAATCCAGCCCATAATTCCCTGGCGCCATAATGAGATAGTTCTTTCCCCCTGCACGCCTGACCTTCATCTCTAATTCAATCGTATCAAGCAGAGCCTGTTCACTCATCGGTTCCACGATTCCACTTGTTCCCAAAACAGAAATACCGCCTTCAATTCCAAGTCTCGGATTAAATGTTTTCTTTGCCAGTTCTACTCCCTGCGGAATGGATATCTCTATTTTAATTCCTCCATCATATCCATACATTTCACATGCCTCTTCGACTTCTCTTAAAATCATCTGTCTCGGCACTCGATTAATTGCAGCATTTCCTACAGGCTGATCCAGTCCAGGCTTCGTCACTCTTCCGACTCCAATGCCTCCGTCCAGTATTATACCAGATTTTGTTCTGCTTACTTTACTATATACCAGAATTCCATTTGTAATATCTGGATCATCTCCACTGTCTTTTCGTACCGCGCAGGAAACAGATTCTATCTCTGGATTACTTTTATTATATTTATTAAATTCTTTTTGAGCCTCAGAAATCTTCAGTGTCAACACTTCTTTTCCTGGCAAAGACACTGTGACCTGATCTACGCTGACATTTCCAAGAAGCATTGTGACCGCTGCCTTTGTTGCTGCCTGTGCACACGTTCCAGTGGTATATCCTCTTCGGAGTTTTTTCGTCATAGTTTTTACCCTTCCAGTCTGAAATTCTTGAATTCATCATCGTTCGCTCTCTTCATTCTACCTATCTGTGTGAAGGTTGTCAAATCATTTACCACTTCCATTTATTGTCTTTTTCTATATATTTTCGAGATTTTTATTAATGCCAGACTTTTCAATATCTGCGTGCCGAAATCTACATTCTGTGATACAATAAAACAAGCAAAGAAAGGAGCCATTTTTTTATGTCAGAACAAAAGCAACGCGTCTATGACGCCTTAAACAAGCTCGGAATTAAATATGAAGTCGTAGAACACGAACCCGTACACACAATGGAAGACATGGACCGCCTTGGTCTTCCTGAGAAAGGAACTCTGTGCAAGAACCTGTTTCTCAGAGATTCAAAAGGAAAACGTCATTTTCTCATTACCTGTGATGAAAATGCAAAAGTAGACTTAAAGTCTCTTGGCAGACAGCTCGGTGCCGGAAACTTAAGCTTTGCCTCAGAAGAACGTCTCGAAAAATATCTCGGGCTCAAGCAGGGAAGCGTATCTCCGTTCGGTCTCATGAATGATACCGACCATGCAGTCGAATTTTTTATTGATAAAAACTTAAGTAAATGCAAAAGTCTGGGAATTCACCCGCTTGAGAACACAGCAACTGTATTCCTCTCCTTTAAAGATCTGGATAAGTTCCTGTGGAATCTGGATGTAGATGTGATGAAGATTAAATTATAACCAATATTCAATAGGCAAAACGATATGAAGTTATCTTTCACTGGTAACCAAAAAGCTGAAGGTGTGTCAGACCTTCAGCTTTTTTATTCCTACTTTTGGCAATGGGAAGGCTTAACCCCACAGGCTGATTATACAATCAACATGGCGTCTCCAAAGGAAAAGAAACGATATCTTTCCTGTACTGCTTCTTCATATGCTGCCAATACGTGTTCTCTTCCTGCCAGTGCTGATACTAACATAATCAATGTTGACTCCGGCAGATGGAAGTTCGTGATCAATCCATCTAAAATCTTAAATTTATATCCCGGATAGATAAATATCTCAGTCCAGCCACTTGTCGGTTTCAAATGTCCTGTTTCATCCGCTGCTGACTCGATAGTTCTACAGCTTGTTGTTCCAACACAGATAACTCTGTGACCGGAATCTTTTGCACGGTTGATCTTCTCAGCTGCTTCTTCGTCCACCTGATAGAACTCAGAATGCATATGATGATCTGTAATCTCATCTACTTTTACCGGACGGAATGTACCAAGTCCTACATGGAGAGTTACTCTTGCAATGTCAATGCCTTTTTCTTCTATCTCTTTTAATAATTCCGGGGTAAAATGAAGTCCCGCTGTCGGTGCTGCTGCGGATCCGGTATGCTTTGCATAAACGGTCTGATAACGATTCTTATCTTCCAACTGATGTGTGATATACGGAGGCAGCGGCATCTGTCCGAGCTGGTCTAAAATCTCTTCAAAAATTCCTTCATATTCGAACTTCACCAGACGGTTTCCTTCTTCTACGATTCCGACAACTTCTCCAACGAGAAGCCCCTCTCCAAATACAATTCTGGTTCCGACTTTTGCCTTCTTACCTGGCTTTACAAGTGTCTCCCAGATATTATTTTCTTTTCTCTTTAATAATAAGATTTCGATTTTTGCTCCGGTTCCTTCCTTTGCTCCGATCAGTCTTGCCGGAATAACCTTGGTATCATTGATGACCAGACAGTCTCCTTCTTTCAGATATCCTGTAATCTCTTTAAATATATGGTGTGAAGTAGCTCCCGTCTCCTTGTCAAGAACAAGAAGTCTGGAACTGGAACGATCCTCAAGCGGATCCTGCGCGATTAATTTCTCTGGCAGGTCATAATAAAAGTCCTGACGTTTCATGATTATAAATCCCCTTCCTGTGTGTTTTCTTCTATACTATCTTCTACTTCTTCTCTGTTTTCTTTTATTTCTGTTACATTTTCACCTGTTGTCCCGGTTGTTTTTTCAGATTCGGCTTGTGTAAACTCCATTTTCACTTGCCCGGCATCACTCACGAAACTATATCCTCCATCTGGCACAGCTCTATACGGTTGTCCTGGCTGTGACTGACTCTGCACTTGCACATTTTTCTGTACATAGTTCTGTGTCTGTACTGGTGTCTGTGGCTGTACAGACATCTGCGGTCCTGCCGCACTCTGATTCTCTGGATACATTTTCACTTTTTTCTCATAGACAACTCTTGTGTCGCAGAGCATATCGTGAAAGCCTCGTTTTTCCTTATCAATTCCCACAATAATATATCCAATCCAGATAGATATTCCACATAAGAATCTTCCGACAGTCTCCCGGTATAACACATCCACAAATGAAAGCTTTTCATTCCTATCAGCAGGTACTACCCTAAGATTCATCAACCGTTTTCCAATCGTCGTTCCAGTACACCATGTCAATAAAACAAAATACATGACTTTGAAAATGTACAACACAATATCCTTTAATGAATAATGAAACAATACATTTCCATCCAGTATTGTACCACTGATCAGCGCTCCGACTCCAATCCATGCAAGACGTACAACGAGAAGTCCAATTGCCACAATGACGCTGTCTATCACATAGGCTGCTAAACGCACCCAGAACCCGGCATAATTCTCATTACTGTAACTGTTCTGCATAATACATCAGCACCCCGCTTTCCTTCTCTTCGGCAGTTTCCTTTAATATCTGTGCCTCAGATTTTGGAACAAGCTTTTCTGCTTTACTAAATATTGCTGCCAATATGCTTTCCTCACTGCTCGGTGTATAGAACTCGTCTACTCCGAGCTCCGAAGTCATCTGATTCACTACATCCTGGTAAGTTGCAATCTCATCAATAAGCCCATTCGCTTTTGCCTGTTTCGCGGTGTAAGTGCGTCCGTCTGCCAGTGCTTTTACCTGGTCTGCCGACATATCTCTTCCGTCTGCAACAATATTTACGAACTCCTGATAACACTCATCGACCTGTGACTGGTAAATTGCGACCTGCTCGTCTGTCAGCTTGGAACTGTCCTTGTTCACACCACTCGTAATACTGACATAACGAATTCCAAGCTTCTCATAAAGTCCGCTCATATCATATCCGGACATAATCACTCCGATAGATCCTGTAACCGTATTCTTATTCGCATAAATCTTATCTCCGGTTACAGATGTCATGTACCCGCCAGAAGCTGCATAATGCGCCATATAAGTCCAGATCGGACGGCCTGTCGTCTCTTTATATTCTATCAGCTTGTCATGAAGTTCTTCAGACTCATAGACCGCTCCGCCTGGTGAATCCACATACAGCAGAATCCCTTTATTATCTGAATCGTCCATAAGATTGTCAATATAATCCATCGTTGTATTGTGCTGATACCCAGACGATGTATCCAGTACACTGCTCTGCGTCTGTTCCTGAATCGTCCCTACTACATTCACAACTCCAATATAATCATCAGCCGGCGGATCAAATTCCAGTTCTCCAGCCAGCATCGTTGTCACATCTTCTGCCAGTGTATTTGCAGATAAAGTATTCGTCAATACACTTGCGACTCCCGTCACAATAAATACAGCCCCGGCCACAACCAGACCGATTATCTGTTTGTTCTTCATCTTTTTTCTCCTTTAAGTTCTAAATCTCTATAGCTTTTTTCATTGTAACATATGAAGGATTGTTTTTCAAAAAATAATACATTTAACGCGTAGTAAACCTCGAATTTACTACGCGTCCTGCTATTTTACTAACTTTATTAATTCTTCGATTCTTTTATTACATTCTCCCACCGGCACATCTGTTACAATGACTCTCTTACACTTTTTCATCACATCGACTGCTCTTGCAAATGTCTCATCACTGATCTCCCGAAATGGTTCTTCTGTAATTACTTCCACTGACAGAAGTCTTGCAAGCTGATAGTCAATATCATTCTTATAGAGGATTCCTGCTGCAAATGGGATATGTTCTTTCTGTAATTGTCGATAAATTGGAATTCCACTTCCTCCGGACGAGATTACAAATACCTCTGGTTCTCCTTCTATCTTCGGAAGCTCTATGCTTCCAAATACCGGATCAAAAGAACCATTGTCAATTTCATAAAGATTGCGGATTGTATCTTCCTTAAATACCTCTTCTGGTTTTCCATAATGTGCAATGGTATCTCCTTTCACACAGATAATCTTATCTGACACTTTCTGTGCAAGATCAATCTCATGCAGCGACATAATGACCGTAATATGCTTTTTTCTTGCCATACGTTCTAATATTGCAAGCAATTCCAATTTATACCGTACATCTAAAAAAGATGTCGGCTCATCCAGCACAATAATCTCCGGCTCCTGACAGATTGCTCTTGCCAGGAGAACTCTCTGTTTTTGTCCATCACTAATAGCGTTAAAATCACGGTTGCCAAGGTCTTCTGCATGAACCGCCTTCATTGCCTCATCTACAATTTGTTCATCCTCCGGCGTCAGTATTCCAAGCCGTCCTGTATATGGGTAACGTCCTGTTGCCACAATTTCATGACAGGTCATAAGCTCCGTTTTGATACGTTCTGTCAAAACAACGGCCATATTGGAAGAAAGTTCTTTATAAGACATTTCCTGAAGGGACGTGTCATCGAAGAACACCTTTCCTCCGATTAATTTCAATTGTTTTGTAATGCTCTTTAAAATTGTAGATTTACCGGATCCATTTGGTCCAATGAGCGTTACAATTTCACCTTTATCAATACCAATATTAATGTCATGGATCAGTGTCTTTCCCTGGTATCCGACAGCCATATCATCCATTTTAAAATAATAATCTGCCATGTTACATTCTTCCTTTCTCGCGCTTCACCATCATATAGATGACAATCGGTGCGCCAAGTATCGATGTGACTGTACTGATATTCAGCTCCACTGGTGCCAGTGCCATACGGGCGATCAGATCACAGATCATACAGAATACAGCTCCTATAAAAAATGTACCCGGTATCACCACAATCGGTTTTGATGTTCCGAACGCTTTTCTTGTAAGAAATGGAACTGCAATTCCCACAAAAGAAATTGGTCCGGCAAATGCAGTCACACACGCAGAAAGAATACTTGACAGTAATATAATAACAACTCGGAATACTTTAATATTTACTCCCATACTCTGTGCATATGCTTCTCCAAGCTGATATGCACTGATTGGTTTTGACAGTAAAAATGTACACACTGCCGCAATTCCAACTACAACTACAGCTACTTTTATATTTCCCCAGCTCATACCGGAAAAACTTCCCTGTGACCAGCCATGAAGATTTACAATATCAGAATCATCTGCAAATGTCACCACAAAATCTGTAATTGCAGAACAGATATATCCAATCATGATTCCTCCTACCAAAAGGGATGCCATATGATGAATCTTCTTTGACATCAAAAGAATAAATCCCGTCGATATCAACGAACCGATAAATGCTGCTGCCACCAGTGTGTAAGATGAAAAATGTCCTACATATTTTAAAAATACAATCATAGTCAGTGCGACAGACATCTTCGCTCCGGAAGAAATTCCAAGTACAAACGGTCCTGCGATCGGATTTGAGAAAAATGTCTGTAATAAGAAACCGGACAGAGACAATGCTCCGCCCAGTAATGCTGCCATGAGGATACGCGGCAGACGTATCTTCCATATGATACTGTACTCTACCGCCTCTCCATCATGTAAAAATAATATTCTCAAAATCTTCGGCACAGAAATATGTACATTTCCCGTATTAATATTCAGCACTGTAATGACAAAAAATGCTGCAATCATACACACAAATACAAATGTATATCTGGATCTTTTTCTGAAATTTTCAGTATGAAAACTTAACTGTTCCTGCTTTGTTTCCTTATTTTGCATATTTCTCCACCAGTTTCTTTTATTTTTTAACCTTTATTTCATCTTTTCAAGAAATGTCATCTGACTGGCATCACCATCTGTCAGCATCAGATGAATATCTGAAATCAGTTCTCCAACTGTGTCTGTCGCCTGATATAAGTTCTTACCAGTATACCATACATTTCCATCTTTGACAGCTTTAAACTCTGCAAACAGATTGCTCTTGGCTTCCAGATCACCAAGACTACTCACCTGTCCGTCAATTGTTCCGTTGTAAATAAGATAATCTGCATCTACTGCCGTTGCATAGAATTCTTCCATCGTCAATTTTACAGATGGCGCATTCCCCTCAGAATTCTTCAGATCCTTGAACACATATCTTCCACCGGCAATCTCAATCATAGTCGGAATATAGTCATCGGATTTGCGGACAACCACAGAACCGTCTGTATTGATGTAAAAATATGCCACTGTCTTCTCTGTATTCTTAAAATCCTTCAGATCTTCGATTACCTTTGCCTGGTCATCAAAAAATGCTTCTGCCTCTTTTTCTTTATTCAACATTGCTCCATAGACTTTGATCCACTCTGTTCTTCCAAGCGGATGAGACTCATAACTGGAATAATCTACAAATACCGGGATATCAAGGTCTTCAATCATCTCCTGTACCTTCGGTGAGTGAAGGATCATCGTAGATTCTATTGCCAGTTTGCAATCTCCATCTACAATCTTCTCATAATCCGGTTCACTGTATTTTCCTGCAAATGTCATGACTCCGGATTCCATTGCTTTCTTCGCGCTTTCTATATACCAGCCGGAAGCCTCTAAACCTGAAAATTTCACAGTATCAATCGCATCTAATGCATCAAATAATGACATGATTGCTGTAGCAGCCATGTAAATATTCTGAACCGGCTGATTGATGACAACAATATCACTGTCCAGTCCCTTCGGAGCCTCTTTGCCTTCCGGAACGATCAGATACTGCCGTCCCTCATGAACATCAATCAGCTTATATCCATCTTTGTAATAAAATACATCAAATTCCTGCGCATATGTCAGATCCATGGTGGATTCATACGTCAGCCCGTCAATTTGAGGGGCTTCTGCTTTTTTTGAATCGCTGCTCTTCTCTGAAGAAGTCTCCGTCTTCTGAGCTGCACCATCCACACTATTCTTACCGCCTTTCGCTGAATTGCAGCCCGCAATACTTGTTATAATCATTGCAATCACAACGCCAAGACATAATTTCTTCTTTATCCATTTATTCATTATTTTGTCAACTCCGCATAAATTGTCTCTGCTTTATCTTCACAGCCAAAGATTGCTCCATAGACTTTCAGCCATTCAGCCTGTGCAAGTTCATCTTCTTCATCAACGGAACGATCAATAAATACCGGAATATTTAAAGTATCATATTTGCTTAAAATTTCTTTCATTGTATTCAACTGATCTTCCAGAGTCTCCTGTGTCTCTGAATCCTCTTTCGGAAGAATCTCAGTATCCATCACTGTCAGATTACATTCATCTTTTATCAGTTTTTTATAATCCGGCTCATCATATTTTCCAATACTGTCTACAGATTTATCCTTCAAAGCATTTTTAATTGTTTCATTTGTGCAATCCTTCTCTTCACTAGACACCGCTTTGACCTGATCTAATGCTCCAAGTTGCTCCAGTTTATCTAAAATCACATCTGACGCAACATAGGTCTTATCTGTCGGCTGCTGGATCACAATTGTTTCTTTATCCAATCCTACCGGAATCTCAACACCTTCCGGAACAATCAGATATTTCACAATATTGTT
>ERZ869983.516-NODE-516-length-12669-cov-12.485864_pt1 | contig 12669 bp, 13 predicted proteins | sample MGYA00521106_ERZ869983 | MGnify/ENA primary metagenome ERZ869983 (study PRJEB32232, sample SAMN07284972) | human gut metagenome | biome: human-associated habitat; material: feces | host: Homo sapiens | place: Tanzania | collected 2014-04-05 ...
GTCACGCGTCCAGTCTCAATGAGGCGGTCTGCCTCCCTTCTGGAACACACGCCCGCCTCGCTCAAATATTTATTCAGCCTTATCGGCTCACTCTTCTGTAAAAATTCTTCTTTGATTCGATTACTCAACTGTAAACACTCCACTTATATTATTGTCTTTGAAAAATGTATTTCCGCTGTATAAAAACAGAACCTCTGAGATTCTGTAAGAATCCATAAGATCATTGATCGTTCCGCTGTAATATCTTGGATCCACAACTACGATTTCTCTGTAGTACGGTGTCAGGAACGGTATAAATGAGTTCGCAAAGGAGTCTTTCACGAGCAGAAGACGCTTTGTACTTGTAGAAACCGTACGGATATCAAGCAGGGAGGAATTTCCGCCCAAGAATACCGTATACTGATCTTTCTCCTTTAATTTAGAAGAATCATATAAGGATGTGGAACGTTTTCCCTCATCCACATAATCTACGATCAGGTCTGTATCTTCTTCTGTTGGCACATAGATATCAATCTGTTCCTTCTCACCAAGATTTACTCCACTTTTTGACGCAAGCATTCCGTTGAAGCTGTCTGAAACTGCGTAGGAAACATATTTTCCTGAAAGATCCCCGTCAATCCCAAGAGATGGTGCTGCTGCCTGAAATGCATAGAATGCGCCAAGTGTCGTCCAGTGATGATCTGTTTTGTAATAAATTTTCTCTGTCTTGTGCTTATTCAATTCAGTGGATACATCAATCCACTCGACACTGTCTCCAAGATCCTTGCGGACCATACTGAACATCTGTGTCTGATCCTCCGGCTTCGCAAGTGCCGGAAGGGAATGATTCAATACATTTGCTGCATCCGGAACAAGCATCATACGAACCGGAATCTTGGACTGACTCTCTGAAAATGATTTGATTGCCTTAATATTTGCGGCAAGATGATTCTCATCTGCAACTTCAATCTGCTCTAAAAGTTGCCCGTTCATTCCGATATAGACACCGTTTTCCAGACGACTTCCACCAATCCGATCTACCGTAACTTTCAGCTTTCTCCACACGTCTCTTCCAACAAACTGATCATCCATATAAGCTTCAAATTTTTCATCATAATCTCCACTTATCAGACTGCTCAGGCGAAACTTTGGCTTCGTTGCAAGCATACGGTTCTCCTGCACTGATTTTTCTCTGTCAGGCACAATAACATTTATAATAAGAAATAGAAACAAGGTCAGAATAAATATAATACCAACCAATTGCTCCTGTACTTTTCTCTGTCTATCTTTCTTCATCTTTTCACCTTAATTGTTGTCGTTCACTGTTTTTTATAATTCTCTAGAATCTAAAGTACAAAAACGGATTGTAAGTATCTGCGATCAGATAAGCAACTGATATTGCCAGCATTCCAAAGAAAACAACCAGCGTGATAGCAGTCCGTGCTGTATGATTCTCAGACACATTCAAAATTGCACGAAGTAGTCTTGATCCAAGTGTCGTTAATCCAATTACTGCCAGCAAATAGAACAGCCAGTGTGTCAGGATCACAAAGAATACTTCTTTACTGGCAAATCCTGCTCCGCCGCCAACCATTGCAAAGAGATAACGAAGTGCTGCTCCAAGGCTTGGACTAAAGAAAAACACCCAGCCAACCAGCACCAGTACTAATGCATAAATATGCTGCAATACACCTGGCCACCGATCCACGATTGCCCCCCAGACATATTTCTCCAGTACGAGAACTACTCCATAATAGATTCCCCATACAATAAAATTCCATGCAGCTCCGTGCCACATTCCGGTCAGCATCCAGACAATCAAAAGGTTTACAATATTTCTTGAAATCGTCACATGATTTCCACCAAGCGGAATATATACGTATTCACGGAACCAGGAGCTCAAAGAAATGTGCCATCTGCGCCAGAATTCTGTAATACTTTTAGAAATATACGGCACATCAAAGTTCTTCTTAAACTCAAAACCGAACATTCTTCCAAGTCCGATTGCCATATCTGAATAGCCGCTGAAATCAAAATAAATCTGGAATGCATAAGTAATACATCCAAGCCATGCCATCAGAACTGTCAGGTTACTTGCTGATGTCGATGAGATTTCCTCAAAAATCTTTCCCATTGTATTCGCAAGCACTGCTTTCTTCGAAAGTCCTACAATAAAAAGCATCGCGCCCTGTCCCAACTTTCTTCCGGAGATTTTCCTTGAGGTAAGCTGCTTCTCAATATCTCCATAACAGACGATTGGTCCGGCAACCAACTGTGGAAACATGGACACATACAGTGCGTAGTTCACCAGACTCTGCTGTGCTTTTACCTTGCCCCGATATACATCCACAATATAGGAAATTTCCTGAAATGTGTAAAAAGAAATTCCAATTGGTAATGCCAGTTCCCTGTATGGAATACTGATTCCGAACAACGTATTCGTACTTTCTACTAAAAATCCAAAATACTTAAAGAACACAAGCAGAACAATATTTACCGTTATCGCAAAGACCAGTGACCGCTTTGCTTTCGCCTCATTCTCACTCTTATTCTCAATATCCATTCCACAGAAATAGTTCAGAAGAATACTGAGCATCATCAGAATGATATAAACCGGTTCGCCCCATGCATAGAAGATCAGACTGCCTGCAAGAAGCAGGAGATTCTTCCATTGCGGCGGTGCGATATAATAAACCGCCAACATGATCGGCAGAAATAAAAACAAAAATGTAATACTACTAAATAACATCTGCTCCCCCTTCTACAGACTCTTGTCAAATGCGCTGCGATATTCAGAAGCTTTCGAAGATACTGCGAAGAAGATATATCTTCCACGAATGCTTTCCTGTGAGTCTTCTAAAAGCTTCACCTGTTCTGGCAGATAAGAATCAAAATCTTCCATTCTCTGTGCTTTTCTCTGTGCGATCGCATTTGTCACATTTTCTATCTGTGCATCATTTTTCACCTGTATCACCAGAACTTCCGCTGCTGAAATACTGGACGGAGAAGAATAATACAAAACACCCTTGTAATCCGCACTGTTCAGTCCATAATTTCTCTTGAGCATCTTGTCATCCATCTGCACAAGTTCTTTACTATCCAACACACTGCTCACAGCTTTTGATACTTCTGAAAAAGCCCGCTTACTTCCACTTGCATACATCATCAATATTACAAGATATCCCACGATAATTGCTAAAAGTATATATTTCATCACAGAGACCATTCGCTGTCTTTTTTCTATCATAGCGTTGCCACCTCCGCCATCTTTTCTGCCCAGATTGGATAGAAATTCGCCTTAAAATGAATCCCATCTTCTTCATAGTATTCGTCTTCTATAATATCTGAATTATCAATGTATCCGATCTGCTTCTTTTCACACATTGCTTCTAGTTTTTCATTGTAATCTGCAATATTGGCAAGTGCCGGTTCTTTCTCTACTGCACTCTCCTGCACTGGAAAAACAGCATTTACAAAAATATGTGCATCCGGCATAGCCTTCTGGATCTTCTTGATCACCTCTGAATAATCCTTGATAAACTTGTCTACATCTCCATTCGTCTTCGTCACATCATTCATGCCATATGCCAGGAAAATGATTTGTGGATCCAACTTTTTTGCCTGCTCGATCTGATCATCCAGCTCACTGAAATGAATTCCGATCTTCGCAACAACACTTGATGTATTCAGCACATCATACTCAGTGAAACTTGCTGCAATGGAATCTCCCATCACAACCGCACCGGAGAATCGTTCCTTCATGCTTCTTGTATCGGATGAATCTCCTGTTCCATCTTTCTTTTCCAACTGATTGATCTTCTGCTCAATTGTCTTCGCATCTGCAGATTCTTTGCCTTTTATATATGCAATTCCTTCACTGGTATCGACCGTCTTCTTTGTCAGATTGCTGACGCCCTGCACTGTAAGAAGTATCGCAGTTATGATCACTGCACATCCGACTCCGACCCGGATCCCCAGTTTCCTCTTTCTATTTATTATTTTCTTCATATTTTTATATTCTTTCTAATTTTTCTCTGAAACGTATAGAATCCCATACTGTTTTAATAATACTTTTTTTAGTAATAAAAGTCAACAAATCTTGGCTTGTATCTCACTACACCTTTTAGTACAATGATAAGTAGACGATTAAGAACTTAAACAGCTGCGGAGGTATCTGATTTCTATGATTTCACTGACTTTAACAAATGTAAAAAGCTTCATGTCTCACCTTCTGTTGAAAGAGACCTTTGACAATTTCTCTTTTATTGAAGGAGAGATTATTACGTTTAATAGCTTTCGGATTGACGGATATATGCAGAAAGATTTCTTTGATTCTGAAGAAGAGATTCCGGAATATTCCCTTTGGAAAAATCTGCGTGAATTTTGTTTTTCTTTGATTAAGGGAAAGAAAACACCGCTCGGTTTTCATTTTGTCTTCAGTCTGAATCCGAAGAATATTTCCCGACTGATTGAACAGAAAGAACTAGGGCTTAATCCTGCTGACGTGCAGGGACTGTATTTAAATATACGTTACGATGGAACTCATCTCACCTGCGTGACCGGGACATCCTTCAAGAGTTTTATGATGGATAAGACCCTGGAACGCGAATGGGATGAGATGGTGAAGAAATTCTTTTTGAAGAAAGAGATTGAATTTGAGTTACTGTAAATTTGAAATCCATTAGCGTTGTGCGCCGCAAGGCGCACATAACAACAGCCGCTTCACGGTCAAATAATCGTGAAGCGGCTGAACTTATTACCACAAATGCTGAGAAACTCATAGAACGTGTTTCTCAGCATTTTACTTTATTATTTTGTCAGAAGCATCATAATATCATTGCTTCTCTTAACAAATGCTGTCATCTCTTCCGGACTTAATGGCTTGTGAGCGAGCATTGCAAGATCATACAGCTGTTTGCAGATGATTGATACGTTCTCACTGTCCTTATTCGCTACAAGGAACTGAACAAGTGGATGGTTAGCATTGAGTACCAGTGTTGCCTGGCTTCCGAACATGGATGCATCCATGCCGCCCATACCATACATCTTCATCATCTCCTGCATTCTTCTGTTTTCCTCAGAAAGAACTGCCATAGATGCTACATTTTCATCTTTAAGTTTTTCAACTTTGACATCAAGATTCTCGTTTCCAAGTTCTTTGCGGAAGATTTCAACAAGGCTGTCTGTTGTCTTTTGGAATTCTTCCTTCTCATCCTCTGCAACTTCATCTTTCAGAGAATCATGTACATCTGCATCAATTCTCAGGAACTGAACTTCCTGGTGTTTCTGCTCAAGGTATGTGATAAATGCAGAATCAATGTTATGTGTCAGAATGATTGCATCCTGTCCCTGGGCCTTGAACATGTTGATATACTGGCTCTGCTGTACTTCATCTGTTACATAGAAGATTCTTGTCTTCTCTTCTTCCTTCGCATCCGCGTCTTTTGACTCTTCTGCATCTGTTTTTGTTTCTTCTGTCTTAGCTTCCTCTGTCTTGGCAGCTTCTGCTTCCTCACCTTTGGCTTCTTTGATGATATCTTCGAGAGTCATGTATTTATGATCAAGATTCTTGTAAAGCATAGAATTCTTCATCTTCTCGCCGAATTTCTCATCTTTCAGGCAACCGAACTTGATGAATGGACTGATGTCATCCCAGTATTTCTCATAGTTCTCACGGTCTGTCTTGAACATTCCATTCAGCTTGTCAGCAACTTTCTTGGAAATGTAATCAGCAACTTTATTTACAAATCCGTCGTTCTGCAATGCACTACGTGATACGTTCAACGGCAGATCCGGACAATCGATCACTCCCTTAAGTACCATCAGGAACTCTGGGATCACTTCTTTAATATTATCTGCGATAAACACCTGGTTATTGTAAAGTTTGATCTTTCCTTCGATGGAATCATACTCAGTATTGATCTTCGGGAAGTAAAGGATTCCCTTTAAGTTAAATGGATAATCCATGTTCAGATGGATCCAGAACAGTGGCTCTTTGTAATCCATAAACACCTTGCGGTAGAAATCAATATAGTCATCCTTTGTACACTCACTCGGATTCTTTGTCCAAAGCGGATGCGTATCACTGATAGATACCGGACGTCTTACAATCTTCGCTTTTTTCTTCGGCTCGCCTTCTTCGCCTTCCTTTGGCTCCTCTGTGATGTGCTCTACAACAGTATCTGTATCGAGAACATCGTCCTCATCAATTGTGTCATACTCAGGCTCTGCATTTGCCTTGGAAAGGAAGATCTCTGTCGGCATGAAAGAACAGTATCTCTCAAGCACTTCTCTTGCACGGTATTCATTTGCAAACTCAAGACTGTCCTCGTTCAGATACAGTGTGATCTCTGTTCCGACTGTTGTCTTATTTCCTTCCTGCATCTCATACTCTGTACCGCCTTCACTTGCCCAGTGTACCGGTTTCGCACCTTCTTTATAGGAAAGAGTATCAATCTGAACTTCATCAGCTACCATGAATGCTGAGTAGAATCCAAGACCGAAGTGTCCGATCATCTCATCTTCTGTTGTCTTATCTTTATATTTCTCAAGGAACTGTGTCGCACCTGAAAATGCAATCTGAGTGATGTACTCCTCTACTTCTTCAGCTGTCATACCAAGTCCGTTATCGATAAACTTCATTGTCTTCTCTTCTGGATTGACAATTACTTCAATCTTCGGTTTGTATCCTTCCGGAAGTTCATATTCTCCCATCATATCCAGCTTTTTCAGCTTTGTGATCGCATCACATCCGTTGGATACGAGCTCACGGACAAAGATGTCATGATCTGAATAAACCCATTTCTTGATAATAGGAAAAATGTTTTCGCTGTCAATTGATAAAGTACCTTTTTTAACTGCCATTTCACTGCACTCCTTCTTATTTATAATCTATCTGTAACTGCTCAGTTACGTTTCTTTTAATATCGGCTGTCGATCAGCTTTTCCACTGATATCGATAGTATATTTGCTTGCCTAATGGACATTCTAGTACAGCAAAATTTAAAAGTCAATAGAAAATTAGCACTCCTTTCGAAAGAGTGCTAATAATTTCGTTAAAAGTATAAAGTTTTTATGAACTATACTGTCTCCGGCTCCGGATAATCCTCTCCGAATGTCTCAACAGTAACTTTCTTCATTACCTGTTTCTCAAGCGGACGATCACTGTAGTCTGTTGCTGTCTCAGCAATCTTATTCACTACATCCATTCCTTCTGTGATCTTACCAAATGCAGCGTAAGCCCCATCAAGATGTGGTGCTTTCTTGTGCATGATAAAAAACTGGCTTCCTGCTGAATCCGGGTGCATTGCACGCGCCATAGAAAGAACTCCTGCATCATGTACAAGGTTGTTCTCTACACCGTTCTGCGCGAACTCACCTTTGATTGAATATCCCGGGCCACCCATTCCTGTTCCGTTCGGATCTCCGCCCTGAATCATGAATCCGCTGATCACGCGGTGGAAGATTACTCCGTCATAGAAACCTTTCTTTACAAGTGACACAAAGTTGTTCACTGTGTTCGGTGCTATTTCCGGATACAGTTCTGCTTTCATGATATCGCCATTTTCCATTTCAAATGTAACTACTGGATTTGCCATGTTTAATTCCTCTTTTCCATAGATTTAATGACTCTATTGTAGCGGATTTATCTAAGAACTTCAAGAGCTCCGCTATTTTTACTTCCAGTCTCTTTCAGCTTCTTCTAACTTATCTACTAAAGTTTCTTTAAGAACAATAAAAGCCGGAATAAAACTGTCGCGTATCAGCATGATCATTTCATCAACTTCATCTTCATTATATATATGAACTGACGTATTACGTTTTTTCAACATAAGCAGCCACACATCAGCATCATTTACAAATCCAATCTTATAACCAAGTTGTAGAATTTCCCGTGGGGAACCAGTAGAAGCACCTTCAACACTATGCATTTTCATAATCTCCTGCAATGCTTTCCATGCAAGCTCAAAAGTAAGATTAAATTGTCCAATAATCCCTGTTCTGTATATATCATTCGTTTCTGCAAGTTTAAAATCAGCGTTTTCCAATATAGATAGACAATTTGTAAAATTATCAAGCTTTTTCATAAATTGTAACACCATCCTTTTCTATTTCTTGTTTCAACTCATCTGATATTCTCCCATCTGCCTGTACAATATCAAACATCAGAAGTGAATGTGTTTTTTCTACGACATCCCAATAAAAGGCATCAAAATCTCCACCATATACAGCAATATCTATATCACTTCTTTCTGTATTCGTCCCTCTTGCCCGAGAACCAAACAATATGATTTTTTTAACAGAATGCGCTTGCGCAAAAGAAGAAAGTTCTCTAAAAACTCGATCTGGCAAATTATATTTCATCTCCATCCTCTCCTCGCTCATTTTTATTTGTTCAATAATACACTCATATACTTTTCGTTATTATACTCTAGATTACAAAGCACAGCAATACATAGTAACCAGTGCTATGCAAAATCCGCAATCTTCTTATCAACTGTAATTATAACCTCATATGGTTGAAATGTACACTTTCCCCTCCATTTTTTAGTCACTCGTGACATTGTTGATTTTCCTTCCCAACGCTATACTAAGTACATAAGTTAAACAAACCAAAATCAACTACCAATTAAAAATCAAAAACAAAACCAAATTTAGTCAAACAAGTAAAAAGTAATCATTTAAGGAGGCACTTATAATGGCAAGTTTATCTCTTCAGGGAATTCAGAAAATTTATCCTAACGGATTTCACGCAGTAAAGGATTTCAATCTTGAAATCGCTGACAAGGAGTTCATCATCTTCGTAGGACCATCAGGATGTGGTAAATCTACAACACTTCGTATGATCGCTGGTCTGGAGGATATCTCCGGCGGTACATTCAAGATCGACGGAAAAGTAATGAACGATGTAGAGCCAAAGGATCGTGATATCGCAATGGTATTCCAGAACTACGCTCTGTATCCACATATGACAGTATATGATAACATGGCTTTCGGACTGAAACTTCGTAAAGTTCCGAAGGATGAAATTGATAAGAAGGTTCGCGAGGCTGCCAAGATTCTTGACCTTGACAAACTGCTTGATCGTAAACCGAAGGCTCTTTCCGGTGGACAGAGACAGCGTGTTGCTATGGGACGTGCTATCGTTCGTAATCCTAAGGTATTCCTTATGGATGAGCCACTTTCCAACCTGGATGCTAAACTGAGAGTTCAGATGCGTATCGAGATTTCCAAACTTCATGAGAATCTGGGTGCTACAATCATCTACGTAACACATGACCAGACAGAGGCTATGACACTTGGAACAAGAATCGTTGTTATGAAAGACGGAGTTGTTCAGCAGGTAGATACACCACAGGCTCTTTACAATACACCATGCAACCTGTTCGTAGCAGGATTCATCGGATCACCTCAGATGAACTTCATGGATGCAAAATGTACAATTAAGGGAAATGATGTTACTCTTACAGTTGGAAAACATGTTCTTAAAGTACCGGCTTCTAAGAAGCAGGCACTGATCGATGGCGGATATGACGGAAAGACAGTTGTTCTTGGTATTCGTCCGGAAGATGTACATGACTCACAGGCATTTATCAGCAACTCTCCTGACAGCGTAATTGAGTCTACAATCAAAGTTTACGAGCTGCTTGGAGCAGAAGTATTCCTGTACTTCGATGTTGAGGGAACTCAGTTGACAGCACGTGTTAACCCACGTACAACACTCAGAACCGGAGATCATGCAGTATTTGCACTTGATATGGAAAAGATTCATCTCTTTGACAAAGACACAGAGTTGACTATTACAAACTAATCCTTTACAATTAAACTAAACACGGAGGGGGCTGTACTTTTCTCGGAAGGTGCAGCCTTTCTTCCATCTATTATTTACGGAGAAGTACTATGGCTAATACATCCGAACTTGAAAAAGGACTCAATGAATTAAAACGTTTGACCGGAATCACACTTGCAGTGACTGCCGAAGATTCTGAACAGGAGCAGATGGCTCTGGAACAGATCCGCTGTCTCTGCCTTGCCTACCGGGAAAAATATAATAAAAATGATTTTCTTATGGGACTGATGACCGGCGGCGTTCCTTCTTATGATGTACAGCAGCGTGCCGCACGGCTTCACATTGCGCCGGAAGAAAATCGAATTCTCTTTTTGATTGAAATGAAGGAACCTGATGAGATTGTTGGAGAGATCCTTAAAAATCTGTTTCCTTCTCAGACAAAAGCTTATATCATTCCTGTTTCAAAAGAACGACTGGCTGTATTATATCCATTTCATGAGACAAAGGATTCCAAAGATTCTGCTGATGAACATGCAAGATATCTGGCTCATGCGATTGTTGACACGCTGAATGCAGAAGCTCTTGCACATGTTCAGGTTTCTTTTAGTCAAATGATTCCTTCTCTTTTGGAATTATCCGGGGCTTTTCGTGAGGCAAGCCTTGCACTGAAGGTTGGAAAACTCTTCTATCCGGAACAGACTGTATTTCCATACAATGAACTGGGGATTGGCCGTCTGATTTATCAGCTTCCTGTTTCTCTGTGTGAAAGCTTTCTCCAGGAAGTTTTCTTAAATGAGATTCCGGACAAGCTGGACGATGAGACACTCCTGACGATTAACCGTTTTCTTCAGAATAATCTGAACATTGCTGAGACTTCACGCCAGCTCCATATGCACCGCAACACACTGATCTATCGTCTGGAACAGATTGAAAAGCGTACCGGACTTGATTTGAGACAGTTTGAAGATGCAATGACATTTAAGCTTGCAACAATGGTCATGAACTATCTTCATGCTGAAAAAGGAAAAAATTGCACTACGGTGTAATTGATATATACATTAAATACTATATAGGAAAGGACTTATAACTTATGAATGACGCATTATGTGAACATATTGTAGCCAGAAAATCAAAACCAATGGATTTTGTTATCCGTGTTCTTATTATTGTTGTGATCGTTGCAATCGCAATCGGAGGAATGCCATTTCTTGGATTCTTTGCTTTTGCTCTTGCAGCAATCCTGGCTTTACTTGCTTATTATTTTGCATTTCCACTCTTAAATGTGGAGTATGAATATTCCCTTCTAAACCACGATCTGGAGATTGATGCAATTTACAGCAAGGAGAAAAGAAAATCCAAAATGAATCTGGATATTCAGAATGCCGAAATTATTGCACCAAAAGGATCTCACCGACTGGATTCTTATCATCCGGAAACAACTTGCAATTTTTCATCCGGAAATGCAAATGCAAAGGTTTTCGCAATCATGATCCCGATCAATCAGAAAATGACTTGTATTTATATTGAACCTGATGAAAAGATGATTGAACATATGAAACAATGGATGGGAATGAAGATGTTCGTAGATTAATATTGAATGTTTGTTTCTAACTCAGACAAGTACCACAATCAGCAGCTACTAATTGTGGTACTTGTTTTTTTCTGTCTGATTATAGATTATGAATTGCAATCACATACCTGGCAGGGCATCATAATCTTATTTTTCAGCAATATCCGCTATATATTTACATGCGGCAAGTGCAGCTACTGCACCGTCCGCTGCCGCTGTTGTAAGCTGACGTACTTCTTTTGTCCGGCAGTCTCCTGCTGCATAGATTCCCGCTTCTGACGTCCTGCAATCTTCTCCGGCAACAATAAATCCGCCCTCATCTAACTGAACAACATCAGCAAACTTTTCATTCTGTGCAATCTGTCCGACAGCTACAAAAATTCCGGAAACAGCAAGTTCTGATTCTTCTCCTGTTACTTTATTCAAAACCTGCAGACTTTCCACCATCTGCTCTCCACGGATTTCCTGAACAGTTGTATTTAAGATAAACGCTATATTTTCTTTCTCTTGCAGACGTTTTACGATCTGATCTTCTCCCCGGAATTCGTCTCTTCTGTGAATCAGATAAACTTTGCTACAGTAATTTGACAGAAATTCTGCATCCTGGAGTGCTGTACTTCCACCTCCGACAACTGCAACTTCTCTTCCCCGGAAAAACATTCCATCACAAGTCGCACAGTATGAAACTCCTGCACCTGTCAGACGTTCCTCTCCTGGAACTCCAAGATGGCGGTGCGTCACACCCGTGGCAAGAATAATGCTTTTACATTCATATTCTTTTTCCGTTGTTACAATCACTTTATGATCCGCTTCTTCACGGATACCTGTCACCTGCTCCATCATAGTCTGTGTTCCCAGCTTTACTGCCTGATCCATCAGATTCATAGAGAATTCACTGCCGCTCACACTTGCAATTCCCGGATAATTTTCCACATTCGGAGAAGATGTGATCTGTCCGCCGAAGGTTGTTCCCTCGAAGAGTATGGTCTGCTTTCCTGCACGCTGGCCATAGATAGCCGCAGTCATCCCTGCAGTTCCGCCACCGATGATTCCAATATCATAAATCCCCATATTTTTCCTTTCCCAACAAACTGTTTCTACATTTTCTGGTTGCTGTAATTCATTTTTTTATTTACGCTAAACTGTAATATGTTTCAATCACTTCTTACATATTTCTGGACATATCTGCACAGACTTTCTCTGCCTCGATCACTGCACTTCTAAATCCAAGTTTCTCAAGTACACGTACAGCCTCGATGGTTGTTCCTGCCGGTGAGCATACCATATCTTTCAACTCTCCTGGGTGCTTTCCTGTCTCAAGTACCATCTT
>ERZ869983.518-NODE-518-length-12665-cov-5.860264_pt1 | contig 12665 bp, 16 predicted proteins | sample MGYA00521106_ERZ869983 | MGnify/ENA primary metagenome ERZ869983 (study PRJEB32232, sample SAMN07284972) | human gut metagenome | biome: human-associated habitat; material: feces | host: Homo sapiens | place: Tanzania | collected 2014-04-05 ...
AAATAACTTTCTAAACTAAAAAGAACAAACTAATAAAAGCATAAAACTAAGGAGAATTGCTTATGCAAAAAAGAACTACGAATTATTCATTCCAAAAATTTGGGGATGTATTTTATTCTGTGAATCATAATTCTGGGCATTTGGTTGATTATGTTGAAAACGATTTTAGAATCACAAACAAGACGTTCGATTCTTTTTATTATTCAAGTGATCCTGTATATTTGGATACAAAAAGCGGAATAATCATGCTTGTGGTAAGTAAAGATGGAAAAAAGTTTGAAGAATATGTAATCCATCGTGTTGTTCGTTTAAAACCAGATATTTATTTTAATTATGTTTCTATTTCGCGAGAAAGTGTGCTTCAAATTTATTATTCAAGTCATGGGATGAATCAAAAGATGATGGAGGCTCCGTATTCCTATCAGGCTTTGGTTTCGAAAATGAATTTAAAAGAGATCTTTACATGTTTTTATCAAGTGCGTAAATCAAATTATACATTCCCTGGAGAAACACATGATTATTATGAACTGACATATATTGATCATGGAACGTTGGATACGACAATAGATGGTAAAAAGTTTAGACTTCAAAAATATGATTTGATTTTATATTATCCAGGACAATTTCATACGCAAAGCACGGATAGTCTGAGTACTTGTTCTTATTTGACTATTACTTTTGATATGGAAAATAAATTGGAGGGGGATTTAAAAGATCGTGTATTCCATACACGAAAAGATATCTATTCCGTTCTATCTGAATTTATGAAATCAATTCAGTCGGATGGTCATTTGAATTCAGAGCTTGTATTGTTGTATTTGAAACAGATTTTGATTCTTCTATATCAATTTGATGATGAAAGAGATGAAACACAGATTATTACGACAAATCCAATGCAGGAGCATTATGAGAGTACATTATTAAATGAAATCTTGGTATTTATCAATAATAACGTTTATAAACAGTTTACCGTAGAGGATTTGTGCTTGAAATTTTCGATTTCTAGATCAAGCTTACAGAATTTATTTAAATCGAATATTCATATTACGCCAAAACAATATATTTCAAATGTAAAATTGAATCAGGCAAAAATTATGATTCATGAACATAATCAAACGATTTCAGAAATATCCGATATTTTAGGCTTTACTTCTATTCACTATTTCTCAAGGAAATTTAAGCTGCAATATGGTATTTCCCCAACTGATTATGCCAAGAGTATTTCACAATAAGTCCAGAAATGGACTTTTTTCTTTACCTAAACTTCAATTAATAGTGTATGATATGTTCATGAAAAAGAATCAAATGTTAATGACATCTGGAACAATATGGAAACAAATGCTTTTGTTTGCTTTTCCTGTGTTCCTGGGCAATTTATTTCAACAACTATATAACACGGCAGACTCCTTAATTGTAGGAAACTTCTTAGGTAGTTCCAGCCTTGCAGCTGTTACTTCTTGTGGTGAATTGATTTTTCTTTTGACAAGTCTATTCCAAGGAATTTCTGTTGGAGCAGGTGTTGTGATTGCACGCTATTTTGGTGCAAAAGACATGGAGAGGATGCAGAATGCAATTCATACACTGATGGCATATGGGGTGATTTTTGGAATTAGCCTAACTGTGTTTGGATACTTGTTGGCACCTGTTCTTTTAGATTGGATGGGAACGCCAAAGAATGTAATTCAGCTATCGACTTCGTATCTACAAATTTATTTTTTAGGATCATTGGGTATGATTCTATACAATTCTTGTGTGGGTGTCATGCAGTCTGTAGGTGACAGTAAACATCCACTGTATTTCTTGATCGCATCAAGCTGTGTGAATGTCGTATTGGACATTTTATTTGTAGCATACTTTTATATGAATGTAGAAGGAGCGGCTTTGGCTACGATTATATCGCAGTTTTTAAGCGCAATCCTTTGTTTGTATTTACTGTTGAATACGAATGAAAGTCATCGAGTTCATCTTTCTAAAATACGCATACATGCAGATGTAGGTAAAGAAATATTAGAAATGGGTATTCCTACGGGTGTTCAGAATAGTTTGATATCAATTTCGAATGTTGTAGTGCAATCCAATATAAATACATTTGGATCATTGGCGATGGCAGGTATTGGTACGTATACAAAAATTGAGGGTTTTGCGTTTTTACCCATCACAAGCTTTATGATGGCACTTACAACTTTTGTTTCACAAAATAGAGGCGCAAGAGAATTTGATCGAGCAAGAAAAGGAGCTCGATTTGGACTAACTTGTTCGGTAAGCTTAGCTGAAATAATTGGATTGTTGATTGCGTTGTTTGCAGAACCATTGATGCGCTTGTTTGCGAATGATCCACAAGTTATACAATATGGAGTTGAGCGTGCACATTATGCAACAATACTATTCTTCTTATTAGCATATAGCCATGGTGTGTCAGCTGTGCTTCGTGGTGTAGGAAAGTCGATGGTTCCCATGATAGTCATGCTTGTATGCTGGTGCTTTGTTAGGGTTACCTTATTAACAACGTTGAACATGATATTTCATAATATTATATTTGTATATATGATTTATCCATTCACATGGGCCTTATCGAGTGTCGTGTTCTTCTTGTATTATCGAAAAATTAATTGGCAAGAATAAAAGAAACCATTCTAGTGTTGGCGTCTAGAATGGTTTCTTTTTGTTTATTATTATTTTTAGGAGAGAGATATGAATATTGGTTTATTTCTATATTCATTGCCTTATCTTTAAGGCACTTATAGAATATCATTCCATGTTGTCATAATTTTCTTATAACTTTGGTAAATCTTGTGAAATCCGATTGAATTATGTGAAATTATCAAAATGTGCATCTTTTCTGAAAAAACCTCCATTTATTTCGTACTAGAGATAAGAAAGGAGGAGTTATCTTGAATTCGATTGATATTGAGTCTAAGAAGTTTTTAGGACAACCCAAAAACTTTGTCTCGATCTTCAATGCGCTTTTATTTGATGGGAAGCAAGTATTAAAGCCTGAATATCTTAAGGATGAAAACAGTGAACTTGTTATGAATGTTTCAAGCAAGCATGTGGATATCATCAAACGATATGAGGATGGTACATATTTAGATCTGTTCGTGATTGAAAGTCAAAGCTATGTGGATCCGTCCATGGTCGCAAGAGTCATGGAATATGAGAGTGTAGCTCGTATGCGTTATATTCGTCAAAACTTTAAGAAGCATGTTCCGAAAAATACTCGACTTCCCATGATTTTAACCGTTGTCTTGTATGTGGGTGAATCCAAGTGGAGTGCCGCTAAAAAGCTAAGTGAACTAGAAATCATTCATCCTGGATTTGAAGCTATGTTCAATGAGTTTCAACTGAATCTGATTGAGCTAAACACAAATCACAAGTATAATACAGGTGAAAAGGCAACACAGGACTTCTTTGATCTATTAAGCATGATCTATAGAAAGCAGATATTAAAAGAAGATCTAGATCGAGAGTTTAATCGTGATGCATTGTATTTTGCGTATGTAGTGACAAAGAACAAAGAGTTATTGAGTATCTACAACAAAAGCGAGAAGGGAGATGTAAAAGTGTGTAGAGCATTAGATGAAATGTTTGAAGAATCCACAAACAAAGGAATCCAGATGGGTATCGAACAAGGAATTGAACTAAACCGATTTGAAGTATATCAAACTATGCTAGACAAGGGTTTCAGTATTAAAGCAATCGCATCGATTTTCTCAGTAAGTGAAGAATCAATCAAAAAGCTATTGATGAAAGCTTAATTTAAAGTCACATCCATTCTTTACAAAGTTTTAAGTGTGGTGTTAAAAACACACATATCAAAATAACTACTAAAATACTTTTAAAGAACAATCAGGCACTTGAAGAAATCTCTGAGATTGTTGGATTAGACTTAGATGCATTAAGAGAATTAAAACATAATATTTGATTGAATGGATGTGCAAAGCACATCCATTCTTTTGTTTAAAAATTCATAAAAACTTGATAAAATATTCTCTGTATGAAAAAAAATCAGAGTGTTGACCTATTGCATGGTCCTATATTTAAATCATTAAGTTTATTAGCAATTCCAATTATGGCCACTTATTTTATTCAGATGGCCTATAACCTAGTTGACATGTTGTGGATTGGTTTTTTAGGTTCTGGCGCAGTTGCCAGTATTGGTGTGTCCGGGAATTTCATGTATTTGGCAAACGGCTTTGTGAATATGCCTAAGATTGGTTCTCAAGCTTTAGTGGGTCAAAGTCTTGGAGCCAATAATAAAGAGGAAACAATAAATTATATTGAAGCCGCATTTCAAAGCTCTATATTTTTTGCGTTAATATATGGAGTCATTATTATTGTTTTTCAAAAGAATTTAATTCAATTATTTAATTTATCAGATCCTATTATTATTCAAGATGCTCAGAATTATTTATGGATTACATGTGGCTTTATTGTATTCTCCTTTGTGAATCAAATTTTTACTGGAATTCTTACGGCTGCAGGCCATTCTAAGAGCACATTTATAGCCACGACTACAGGTCTAGTATTAAATTTAATTTTAGACCCTGTCCTCATCTTTGTCTTTGATCTTAGAGTCATTGGTGCTGCTCTAGCTACAATTCTTGCTCAAATCATTGTCACTTTGGTCTTTTTATATGATGCAAGAAATCTTGATCTATTTAGAGATATCCATATCTTGTCAAAACCAGAATTGAATCATATTTCTAAAATATTAAAAATAGGATTTCCATCCTCTGTACAAAGTATGTTGTTTACATGTATTTCTATGTACATTGCTCGCTTAATCTCAAGTTTTGGAGCTATCAGTGTTGCCGTACAAAAAGTAGGCTCTCAAATCGAATCTATTTCATGGATGGCAGCCGATGGATTCAGTGCATCTATCAATGCGTTCACTTCGCAAAATTATGGTGCAAAAAATTATAATCGTGTAAAACAAGGTTATAAAACTGGCATGTTCGTGGTTGGATTGTGGGGATTATTGACAACGGCTATTTTAATTTTCCTTCCTGGCCCAATATTTTCATGTTTCATCCACGAAACAAACATCCTTCCTTATGGAATTGACTATCTAATTATCCTTGGGTATTCTCAATTATTCATGTGCATAGAAATTGCTACACAAGGTGCTTTTAATGGACTTGGTAAAACTTTACCACCTAGTATCGTTTCGATTGTCTTTACATCTGCGAGAATTCCTATGGCCATTTTGTTATCTAATTATTTAGGTGTAAATGGAGTATGGTGGGCCATTTCAATTTCAAGCATTATTAAAGGAACTGTTTTAGTAATCTGGTTCATATTATATTCAAAAAGGAGGCTTACCGTATGAAAAATCATTCACTAACACAAGGAAGCATCGCAAAAGGATTGCTTTTCTTTGTGATTCCACTTTTCTTTTCGAATCTATTTCAACAACTCTACAATACAATTGACACATTATTAGTCGGTCATTTCTTAGGTGACAACGCATTAGCCGCAATGGGGGCTACCGCTGCTATCTTTGAATTGATTGTTCAATTTTCAAATGGATGCGGCACAGGATTTAGTATTGTTACAGCAAAATATTATGGTTCTAAAAATGAAAATGAATTAAAAAAAAGTATTGCAGCATCTCTAATTTTAGGATTGATCATAGCCATTGTGATCACACTTGTTTCCTATGTTTCGATGCCATATCTACTAACAATTCTAAAGACACCCAAAAGTATTTATTATGATTCATTAAACTACATTCGCTGTATATCTGCCTTTTTGATCATCACCATGTTTTACAATTTAGGCGCCGGTATGTTACGAGCTATTGGCGATAGTCTAAGACCATTGATTGTGCTTTTCTGCTCATCCATTATAAATATTGCACTTGATATTGTATGTATCACAATACTTGATATGGGCGTATTTGGCGCAGCTGTAGCTACTGTTATTGCCCAAGCCATTTCAACTATTATATGTTTCTTTTTAATTTGGAAAAGTGCTAAAATATTGATTCCCAAAAAAGAACACTTTCATATCGAATCCTATATGGTTAATGATTTGTTAGGTCAAGGCTTTTCGATGGGATTTATGTTCTCTATCGTTTCCATTGGAACCATTATTCTTCAATCCGGAATCAACAGTCTAGGAACCCTAATTATCACAGCCCATACGGCCGCACGAAAGTTAATGTCTTTATTTTGTCTTCCACTTTCTACTCTTGCCGCTTCTATGGCAACCTTTGTCTCTCAAAACAAGGGAGCTCAAAATTATGAGCGAATTATAAAAGGTGTTCGCCTTTCAAATATCTGCGGTATTATATACCCAATCTTTTTAAGTATCCTTATCTATTTGACAGCCGAAAATCTAGTCCACCTTCTATCTGGATCCAATACGCCTGCCGTACTACAAAATGGAGCTATGTATCTAAAAATCAATATTCCATTTTTCATAATATTAAGTGTACTATTGAATTTAAGAAATGCGATTCAAGGCTTTGGATATAAAATCACACCTTTATTTTCTAGTATTATTGAACTCATTGGTAAAATTGTCTTTACATTATTTTTAGTTCCTACATTTAAATATTTAGGTGTATGCTTTTGCGAACCCATTATCTGGTGTTTAATGGCAAGCCAATTAATCTATTCATATCAAAAAATCATAAAACCATTTAAAGCGCAGAATTAATGCGCTTCGTTTTGTATTATGCTTGTACAAATTGTTTTAAATAATCTACATCTAAAATCAAAATTTTCTGATATACCATCGAGATTACATTTTGTTCACGTAACCCTCTTAAAATACGATTTACACTATTCCTAGTAGAAATTCCGCAGAATCCTGCAATATCATCATTTGTCACTTGGAAATCAATTAAAATCCCCTTCTTTACTTTTCTTCCGAATAAAGGAATCAATTGATAGATAAAAGAACATACTGCTCCGTTTTTACCATTCATAGTCATAAGTTGTTGTCTAAAAATAGCTTCTGTTAATTTAGTACGATAATATGAATTCACATACTCTTTTAACTCTGGATCTTGATTTACAAAATCCCAGAATAACACTCTTGGAATACGATAAAAAGTAGCCGTTTCACTCTCAATACGAACGTTAAATGGAGCTGATGTATATTGACTTACTTCATCTTTTAATAATGAAATAATATCAGGTCCTTTAATATAAGAAATATTAAGGCTTAACAGATACATTGGTGACTTGTTAATATATTCGACATTAATAATGTCTATTTAAGAATTATTGTATAGGTGTAAACGAAAGAGAGACTACACTTATGACAAGAACTTCAAAATATTTAAACCAAGACACAATTGCTGCTTTACAATCTTTTCAGATTGAAAAGATTGATCGTGAAATCACTGATTATTTAGATACAAACAATAAAATGGATACTTATCATTTTGAATACTGTCCTAAATGCGGATGCTATCATCCTCGTTTGGTTAAGAGTGGTTTTGCCAACTCTGGTAAGCAGATGCTTCGTTGTAAAGAATGCGGAAAACGTTTTGTTGTGGACCGCGGTCAGCTTACTTTTTATTCGCACCAAGACCAATCCAAATGGAATGAGCTTATCATGGATACATTGAATGGTGTATCTCTTAAAGAAACGGCTGCTAAAATCAATGTAAACGAACGCAATGTTTTTAATATGCGCCATAAACTATTGGTTAGTCTAGGAACTGAGGAACGTCCCATACACAGTGGGAAATGAAGTTGAAATGGATGAAAAGTATACTCCATACAATCATAAAGGAACTAAGATTGATGGAGTAGAATCTAAACATCGTGGAACATCTGCTTCAAAAAGAGGATTGTCTAATCAGCAGGTGTGTATCATCACTGCAATCCAGAGATTCGGTCATACAATTGCCAGAACATTAAATTATGGCAAACCATCCTCAATAGATCTATTAAGATTTGGTGAATGTCTTGAATCAAAATCTTTTGTAATGCTAGATGGTTCTAACAGTTACAACGAACTTTTAGAAAGTAAGAATTGTACTAAGAAAGTGTTAATCAGTCATGAGTCATATGATAAATTCAATCATTTAAATACAGTGAACAGTTTCCACAAATTGATTGAAGAAAGGTTGCAAAAATATAAAGGTGTAGCATCAAAATATATAAATCGGTACAACGCTCTTTTTGTCATGCAAAGAGAAACACAAGGAATGGATAATACAGAAAAGCTACAGTACGTACTACTTAGATTGAAAAATATCTATAAGATCACTCGTTTAAAGGATTTGAAGAACGAATGGTTATTCGCATAAGTGATAAAACGCAAAATTATAGCAAAGTCACCAAATTGCTAGTTAAGCCAATATTAAATTCTCTTCCATCACGCAAAATTATACTAGTCTTAACAATACCTTCTTTTAACACGTACGTATCTTGTTGTTCTAAACCGTAATACGTTAAATATGTGTGTCTTTTTTTTGTGATTGTAGGCACTTCTTTTTCTTCAAGAAACTTCACCAAATAATTGCTGCCCATAAGTTACCCTTTCTCTTTCAGTTAACTCAGTATAACATACTCCACAAAAATTGTAGGTAACATATGTTATTATCAATGATTGTGAAATTATAAATAAAAAAGGTCCACAGCCCAAATTCTATTTACTGTTGAACCTTTTTTCATTATTATTTCTGATGTTTTGAACAAATCGCAACTCCAACACCGATTGTTGCCATACAAATAACTGAGAACCATCCAGTGTGAGTAAATACTTGGTTACTAGAACCAATTCCTGCTGCATATAGAGGCATTGGAACAAATAACAATGATGCCCCTGCTAAATAACCTAACTTTTTCATATCCAATTCCTCCTTCTATCGTTGGGTTAAAGCTTTTCTACAACAATTTTATAACGCATCTTCCTATAAAAAGAAACCAAGTTGGAAAACTTGGTCTATTTTTTGGAAGAATTAGTTTTTTTCTTTCGCTCATTCAAAATGAATTTTTCGACTTCTTTTAACATCTTTTTTGCTTTTTTAGCCGATTGCTTCTCAGCCATTTTTTGTCTCCAGGCAGGAACTTCTCGAGAAGATACATTTTCATATTCTTCTTCATAAGTTACTTTTATTTTTGATTCATTTAGAGATTCAATTTTATACGTAATTTGCGTATGATCAATTGCCGTTGCAAATGTAGCTACATACAATTGATTTGGAACCAATCTTTTTATATGAACCGTTATCTCTGATCCAACACCTTTTCTTTGCGTCGATTTCTTCTTATACTTTAATCCTTCCTTAAGTTCTAAACCTTTCTTATTTGAATTTTTAAGGTCTTCGTTTAATGAATTTACCATCACATCAAAGAATTCTTTATCACTTACATTTAATTCAATACTTACTTTCATGTTGCACCTCTTTTAACACAATTATATACTAATTTAAGAAAGAAGGTTATTTATGTTTACAGATAGTCATTGTCACATTACTTGTGACCGTTTATATACGCGAATTGATGAAATTATTGAAAATATTAAAAATAAAAATATTACTTCATGCATGATCATGTGTACTAGTCCTGAAGAACTAGAGCGTGCAAAAGGATTAAAGAAAGAGTATCCATTTTTTAAAATTGCATTTGGTTGGTTTCCATCCGACGCAAAAGAAGTTGGGGATAAAGAAATCCAATATTTAATTGATCAAACCTCATATTTAGATTGTTTAGGAGAAATTGGTCTAGATTATTATTGGGATACTAGTTTTAATGATCTTCAAAAAGAATTATTTATCAAACAAATTCAAATTGCGAATGAACACAATCTTCCGATTTCCATTCATATGCGTGAATCTACAAAAGACTGTATGGATATCCTGAAACAATACGCAAAGACAAAAATCATATTTCATTGTTTTAGTGGAAGTAAAGAAACAATGATGGAATGTTTAAAGATGAATTCAATGATTTCTTTTGCCGGACCCATCACTTTTAAAAATGCTAGACACGCACCTGAATGCATCGAAGCATGTCCAATTGAACGAATCATCACAGAAACAGATTCTCCTTATTTAACACCTGTTCCTTATCGTGGAAAAGAAAATGAACCTATGTATGTAGAATATGTTGCAAAGAAGATTTGTGAAATTAAACAATTGGATGAAACAAGTGCATGCAGACAAATTGAAGATAATTTTAATTCAATATTCTCGAAGTAAAAGACCTGTCATCTGACAGGTCTATTTTTGTAATGTTTCGTATTCAGAAACCTTATTTCCTATTATAATTTTATCCCCTTGAATCACAATGGGTCTTTTAACTAACATACCATTTGATGCAAGCAAATCTATCAATTGCTCCTGTGTATATGTTTCACGTTTTTCCTTAACATTCAATTCACGATACAACATACCACTCGTATTGAACAGTTTCTTCAATTCCACACCTTTATCAATCCAGCTTTGAATTTCTGCCTTCGTTGGATTTTCTTCTTTAATATTTCGATATGTAGCTTCAATCCCTAAATCCTGTAAAGCTTTATATGCCTTTTTACAAGTGGAACAAGGTGGATAACCAATAAACAATGTTTCCATTTTAGTCATCAAAAGCGTGAGCTAAAACTTCAGACAATGAAGAATTTTCTTCAACCGCATGAATTAATCCAGCTAATAATGGTGCCATTGAAAGAACAGTCATTTCTGGATAATCTTTTTGGTGCTCTGTTTGATCAATTGTATTTGTACAAACGAATCCAGCTAATTCAGCAGCTTTTAAACGCTCAATAGCAGGACCTGAAAGGATACCATGTGAACATGAAGCATATACAGCTTTTGCACCTTTGTCTTTTAACATTTTGATACCAGCAGTCAATGTTCCAGCAGTATCTACCATATCATCGATGATAACTGCAGTTTTACCATCTACATCACCAATTAAATTCATAGCTTCAGCTACATTTGGTCTAGGACGACGTTTATCAATGATTGCGATTGGTGCACCTAATGCATTTGCCAAGTTACGAGCACGTACAGCTCCACCATGGTCAGGAGAAACAACTACGATTTCACCTAATCCTTCTTGGTGTTTGAAGTAATCAGCAATCAATCCATTCGCAGTAATATCATCTGCTGGAATATCAAAGAATCCTTGAATCTGAGTAGCGTGTAAATCAACTGTAACTACACGATCAGCTCCAGCTCTTTCTAATAAACTAGCAACTAATTTAGAAGTAATTGGCTGACGAGGTTTCGCTTTACGATCCTGACGTGCATATCCAAAATATGGAATGATAGCAGTGATGCTTGCAGCACTTGCACGTTTACATGCATCAATACCAATTAAAATTTCCATTAAATTTGAGTTTACAGGTTTATTTGTACTTTGTACAAAATATACGTGTTTTCCACGAACAGATTCTCCAAGTTCTACTAAGATTTCTCCATCCGCAAAATGTTTAACTTCACATTTACCTAATTCCAATCCTAATTCTTTACAAATATCTTCTGCTAAACCAACGCTAGATGATAAAGCAAATACAACAGTGTTTTTCATGATTTATCCTTTCTCATACCCTATCAGGCTTATTTTATAATTTTATTGTTACTTACATAAGACATAGGTCCCACAATAGTTCCTTCATCTATGCAAGAATCAACGACTTTACTTGAATCTACTACAGCATGATCTTCAATTTTTGAATTATTCAAATAAGAACCCGGTAAAATTTCAACGAAATTTCCAATCTCTGTTTTACCTAAAATTTCAACATTTGGATGAATAATGACATCATGTCCAATTTTTACATCTTTTCCAATAACTGTACGCTTAGGATCTACAATTTGTACTCCTTCTTTCATCCAGTTATTGTTGATTCGATTTCGCATCCATTCATATGCCTTATTTAACTCTACACAATCATTGATTCCCATGACTTCATCACGATTTTCAACAACCAATCCTTTAACAACTTTTCCTTGGTTAGCCAAAATCTTAACTAAGTCTGTTAAATAATATTCATTTTGAGCATTATTTGTTGTTAATTTATCAAGATTATCAAATAAATCTCTATTGTTGAAACAATACATACCCGCATTGATTTCACAGATTTTCTTTTGTTCTTCTGTACAATCTTTTGCCTCTACAATCGCTTGAACATGACCATTTTCATCACGAACAATACGGCCATAATGAGCTCCATCATCCAATACAGAAGTTAATAAAGTTAATGATGCATCTTGATTGGTTTGGAATAGTTTTTCCAATGTCTCAGGCTGAATACAAGGTCCATCCCCATTGATAATCAATGTATCCCCATCTTCATCCTTTAATTGTGTAGCTTGCATAACCGCATGACCTGTCCCCAATTGTGGTTGCTGCAAAGCAAATTCAACATCCGGAAAAGCTTCCTTGATACTTTCAGCTTGATATCCAACAATCACTACAATTCTTTCTACAGATACAGCTTTTAAAGCATCAATGATATAAGCCAACATTGAACGATCAATAATCGTATGCATTAGTTTGCTACGATCTGATTTCATTCGAGTTCCTTTTCCTGCCGCCAGAACAATCGCATTACGCATATTTTCACCTGACTTTCCGTATCTATTCTAACAAAAATCCAAAGACATTAAAAGGTCACATATAGAAAAAGTAGGCGACAGAATTTTAATTCTACCGCCCCTTGTCAAACCGTACGTGCCCTACTAAGGCATACGG
>ERZ869983.519-NODE-519-length-12611-cov-4.598771_pt1 | contig 12611 bp, 10 predicted proteins | sample MGYA00521106_ERZ869983 | MGnify/ENA primary metagenome ERZ869983 (study PRJEB32232, sample SAMN07284972) | human gut metagenome | biome: human-associated habitat; material: feces | host: Homo sapiens | place: Tanzania | collected 2014-04-05 ...
CTTATTGCCCTTCAACGCAGAAACACGATTTTAGAATAGAGTCCTACAAGAATCTATTAGTCGATTTATGATAAATATCATAGAATAGATTTTTTCACAATTTTCTTCATGGGTATTTGATTAAATTTTGCTATCTTTGCAAATGATAAGCATGAAGTGGCTGTACGAGTACCACTTCAAAATTTCTTTTCCATTATTAACACAATCAATAAAGAAGCGGCACGATTGGGAAATCCTGCCGCTTCTATTCTTTTTTGTATTCTTACGAATTAGGATTGTTTCTTACCAAATTCGGGATCAATATCCAAAAACCACGTCACAATATAAGTCAGCGAACAAGTCCCTATCACGATAAGGAAGAACACAGGATAGCCCACAGCCTCTTGCAAGGCTCCAGCAAACATGCCCGGTATCATCATCGACAGAGCCATGAAGGCAGTACACAGCGCATAATGGGAGGTTTTATGGTCGCCACGGCTATAATATATAAGGTATAGCATATAGGCAGAGAAGCCGAATCCATAGCCAAACTGCTCAACAAAGACGCAGATATCGATGATCAACAGATTGGAGGGTAAGGCATAGGAGAGATAGACATAGACAAGGTCGGGCAACGTGATCGCCATTACCATAGGCCAGAGCCATCGTTTCAATCCGTCACGACTTGCCACTACTCCACCGAGTATTCCACCGAGGGTCAGTCCGATGATTCCTACTGTGCCCTGCACTAATCCGTATTCCACATCGGAAAGACCGAGTCCGCCATTGCGTACGGAGTCAACAAGGAACAATGCCGACACCTTAGCCAACAGTCCTTCAGGCATACGATAGAATAGCATGAAGCAGATAGCCACCCACATCTGCGGTTTTCTAAAAAATGTCACCACTGTGGCCACAAACTCATCTGCTATCTGGCGCATGGTACGACGCACTTTATCGCTATCCTCGCTGGGTCGTGGTAATACCCAACTATGATAGAGCCACAAGGCGATGAAGAGTCCTGCCATGAAATAAAATACCAGACTCCATGCATAGGTAATACTACGAGTGAGGACCTGTAACACACCGGCAAGACCTACCAACAGTCCTGATGCCACAATAGTGGCTATGCGATAGAAGGTGGAGCGGATTCCTACAAAGAATGCCTGTTCGTGTTGGTCAAGACCGAGCATATAGAAACCGTCGGCAGCAATATCGTGGGTAGCACTACCGAACGCCATCAACCAAAAGAAACATAGCGACCCTTGCAACCACCATGGACCTGGTATGGTAAACGCCACACCTGCCAAGGCTGCCCCGATGAGCAGTTGCATCGCCACTATCCACCAGCGTTTGGATCGGAGTATATCCACGAACGGACTCCAGAGCGGTTTGATGACCCATGGCAGATAGAGCCATGAAGTGTAGAGTGTGATATCGGCATTTGACAAGCCGAGACGTTTGTACATGATGAGTGAGATGGTCATCACAGCCACATAAGGCACTCCCTCGGCAAAATAGAGCGATGGAACCCATGTCCACGGCGACATTCGTTTGTTGTGTAACATCAGTATATCTTTTTAATTTCGGCTCCACGATAGTAGTGAAGCAGTATTTCATCGTATTTATATCCTTGTTGTCCCATGACGGCGGCTCCTATCTGACAGAGTCCTACGCCGTGTCCCCAACCGCGTCCATGCAGTCGGAAACCTGTTTCTGTTTTCTCTACATCGAAGGCAGAACTATAGAGATGGCTCTCGCTGAGGGCCCGACGTATTTCAAGTTCCTTACCGATGGTGAAGGTTTTCTTCGTACCCACTATTTTGAGTTTCCATATACGTCCACTCTTGCCTCGCTCTAAAGGAATGAGGTCGGTAATGGTGCCGAAGTCTTCTTTGAGTTTCTCGCTGACCAGTTGGGAGAGTTTCTCTGTAGAATACTCCACGGTCCAGCGATAGAAATCGTTGGTCTCTTGATCGTAGTCGTTGAGTACTTGTTCCAGTACGGCCTTATCGTTAGTGTTGCAGAAGGGGTCTTCTACTGAAACGAGATATGGTTTCGGAGTATCCTCCCAACAATACTGAAATTCCTCGGTCACTCCACCGCAACATTTCGAGAATCGTGCGTCACATATCTCATCGCCATAACATAGGATTTGTCCTCGTGTGGCTTGCAAGGCTTGTTCTACAGCCGGACTGGTTTGTTTGGTGATGCCTTGATAGCGTTGGCAATGGTCGTCGGCACAAACATCGAAGATGGTATGGTCTTCGCGGTCGTACCAGCGGATGAGTTCATCGTCTTTCTTAATAAACGAGAAGAAACCATCTTTGCGTTGTCCTGCTTCCTCTCGTCTGCGCATCTGCGCCAAGAGCCATGACCGGGAGATAACGGCATGAGCTTTCAGCAGTTCCACACCAGCCGTTGCCTTCATCTCGCTGGAGATGACGCTGGCCAGATAGCGTTCCACAGGCAGTTGATTGATGGCTGTTATCTTATCAGATTCGACCACAAGGCGTAGTGTGCCGAGGAATACCTGTGTCTCTTTTCGTTCCCAATGGAAATTAACGCCGATAGTCACATCATGGAGCGAGAACGACGCTGTTGGGGTTTGTGGTGTGAAGGTCAGTTCGCGATATTGCATGCCTCGCCATAGGATTCCGCCTTCAGAGAATTCCACTACCTGTTCGCCTTTTATGAGTTCTCCTTTTGCCATATATGGTGCGTTGAGAGCAAAGGCGATTTTCTGTCCGCTGACAATTCCCACGGTGACATCGGGCTGTACGCCGTGTTCCTTCTGTGTTGATGTAGAGACTCTTGCCTCTTTCATCTTGCGGATGGCTTCTGCCACCTCATCGGGGGTGAGAGTCACTTCCTGCAGGATGGCTGATGCCTTTTCTGGGGTCAGTTTACGGAAGTCTTCCTCACGTGGTGTGATGATGAGTCCCCCCATATCTACGGCACCCGGACTGATGATGTATTGTTGTTCGCCTGTTGCAGTATAGCAGTCTGGGCGATGTTTTCTGCGTGGCAATACAACAGAGAGGATTGCGTCACCTTGTTTCCATGCTATGATATTCATCATCGGTTCGGTGTCGTCTGCCTGCATCGGCAGACTGTCATACAAGCGACGGAACAACTGGCAGCCTCGCTCTTCGCTATGGCTGCGCACGAGGAATGCAGCTGCGGGATATTCGGGTATCTGCCAGATGCCCTCTTCACCATCGCTCACCACTTCTATCAAGCTGCGACTGAGTCGTTGCCATGAACGTTGCAACGGCAACTTACCGCTACAGATGGCTTGCAGATGAGCATGATCAGGTGCCGATGCGCCACATTTCGGTCCATTATATAATAAGGTAAAATCACGATGCTGGCACACCAGGTGGAGCAGTTCATCGTACATAGGCAGGATGGCTTGTCGCTGATGGCGCAAGGTGGGTAGTGTGAAATGGATGGGGAGGATGGGGAACGGATTGACTAAGAGTTCGTAATCGCCATCGATTGTATGGTGCATCTGTTCTTTGGGTCTGTTCTTCTGACAGAGGAAGCATGGTCTTTCTGCCAACGATTTAGCATCAATCTTCGCTCCTGTAGATCGGATGCGCGCTGGATTCCATTGTACTTGGAGCGAGAGATTGTCGGCCAACAGTTCGCGAGTTTCTACTCTTGTCAGTTCGCGATAGCGTTGGCACACTTCATCCCACACGGCCAATTGTCGGTTGAAGAAGCGCATCAGAGCAGATTGCTCCATCCTGTCGTGCAGTCCTTGGTTCATCCGCTGGCGTGCTTTCAATTCCATGGTGCGCAGACGATCTTTATAGAGATTGTTGGCGTTGATTTTATCTACAGATAGTGCTGCGTCTGAGTTGCCCCCCCAACGGCGGCAGAGATACAGTTCGGTGAAAATACGTCCGATACGGAAGTGGCGCGAGAACATCAAGCCGAGAGCATAGTCTTCGCCATACGAGGTATTAGGGAACTGCACCTGTCGGAGCAATGGGGTAAAGAAGGCGCGTGGCGCACCGAGTCCATTGATGCGAAGTGCATTGTTTGGTCCGTTTTCGTCAGTCCATTCGTGATGATCGATAAGTCCTGGCGGTAAGGTGTTGAGTTCAAAGTCGCACATGCGATAGGAACCAATCACCATGGCTGCCTTCTGCTTATAGAATGCTTCTACGATAGTTTTCAGCGTAGCGGGTGACGAATAGAGGTCGTCGCTATCGAGCTGTACGGCAAAGCGTCCACACCATTGGCTGTTGATTGCTTCGTTCCAGCATCCGCCAATACCGAGATCATGACGTTTTGGAGTGATGACCACGAGGCGTTTATCAGCCTTTGCCATATCCGCCAGGAGTTGTCCTGTACCGTCGGTCGAGTGGTTGTCCACCACAATCACATTGAAATTGAAGTCGGCTTTCTGTGCCAATGCACTCTTCACAGCATCGCAGATGGTCTTGGCACGATTGAAAACCGGGATAACGACCGAGGCTTCAACCTCAAATTCCTGTTCTTGGAAGTCGATATCTTCGTATTGTGTAGTATCCACCATGGCGTTGACAGCACGCAGATGTGCTGTGCAGGCGCGTTCCATCTCTATCTGCACTTCGCGGTTGGCAGGATTGACATAGTCAAACTGCTTGACGCCCGATGCTCGCAGATCGCTTTCGTCTTCGGTATAGAGATATTCGTTGAGGTGGAACAAGAGTCCTTGTCGGCTCAATGCCAATCGCAAGTCATAGAGTCCAGCCCATTTATAGTCGGCAGAAGGTCCATCGTTCATGTATTGTTGCAAGGCTTCGTTGCGCAACAGCCAGATACTACCGAAATCGAAATCGTCGCGTAGAGAACCCTCTTGATAGTCGATCACGGGATGTGCAGTACGCTTACCTTCTTCCATTTGCCAACGGTCGCTATAAACCATAACGGCTCCGGTATCTTCTGCTGCCAGCGCCATACGTTCCAATGCTACGTTGCCTAAAGTCCCAGAATTGGGTTTCACGCTTAGCATGACATAGGGAGCGGAAGCATGTTGCGCCACTTGTTTCACCAATGCGCTACTGGTGAGGTTTTCCACACGAAGGAGTGTACATCCTTTGGGTGGCTGTTGTTCAGCCAAGTCTCCGTTGACTAAAAGAAATATATTGCTTACTGTTGTGCTTTGCTGTAGTTGTTCCACTTTTTCGGCAATATCCGCAAGTGAGTGACAAGCCACGAAGCAGTCTATTTTCTGTCTCATTTTTCTTTTTTTTTATTTATTTTCTACAAAGGTAGTGCAAACCGAGAGAAATACAAAGAGAAACGAAGTTTTTCTTTTATTTCCGAACTAAAGAACGAAGTAAAGGCATAGTCAAAAGTACACTTTACGGCGCGACTTCGGGATGTATTCGGGATGTATTCGGGATGTATTCGGGATATATTTCTATCCTTTTCATGTACGAAGCAAGTCCCAAGCAAGTTCCAAGTAAGTCCCTAAAACTTACTAAAGAAAGGGGAGTCAGATAGGAGCTACTACCCAGATACACATTAAGCATGTTGAACTCTAATAAGCGATTAAGGGTAATGTTTATCCACCTACAAATCCTAACTACATGATCATCTAAATCTTTTTTCACGCGCGCTCGAAAAGAAGATACGGCAAGTAAGCAATTATCTGGCAACAAAAAAGTACATCATACTATAACACAATAACTTAACACATAAAAACAACGAAGAACAAACCATAGTAAAGTAACAACTATCATGATGTCTATTACAGAATTATTGTTGTCAAATGGTGATTTCTTGCCATTATTCTCGCGCACGCGAATAAACAATCAATTTTATTCTTCAGAAACAACAAATATTGTAGTCCGGAAAGCAAATCTTCCATCGAAAGATGGTTGTTGCCTGCTATAAAATTCACAAATAAATCATTTAAGAGAATACGCAAAGGACCCCCTTTATACGAAAATAGCAGTAAAAAGAATATAAAAGGTAATTCAGAATTCGTCTTTCTCGACATTTTTTCATACCTTTGCAAGCTATAATGCAACCCGAAAGAATGGACATAACAAAAAAAAGACTGCTCGGACTGACGCCCACCGAACTCAAGACTGTGGTCGCTGAGTTTGGAATGCCAGCATTTACCGCTAAGCAGATAACCCAATGGCTCTACGAGAAACATGCCAAAAGCATAGACGAGATGACCAACATCTCGAAGCAAAACCGTATGCGGCTGGCTGAAGAATACGAAGTAGGCGCCTGGGAACCCATAGATTGCCAACGCAGTATCGACGGTACTGTAAAATACCTATTTCCTGTCAGTTGTGGAGAAGGAAAATTTGTTGAAACCGTCTATATACCCGATGGCGACCGAGCCACAATCTGTGTATCATGCCAGGTGGGCTGCAAGATGAACTGCCTATTCTGCCAAACTGGCAAGCAAGGATGGGAAGGCAACCTCACCGTGGCAGACATCCTCAACCAGATTTACGCCATGCCAGAGGCCGAAACCCTGACAAACATTGTGTTTATGGGGCAAGGCGAACCGATGGACAACCTCGATGCCATATTGCGCGTATGCGAAATAATGACTGCAGACTGGGGATACCAATGGAGTCCAAAACGCATCACAGTAAGTTCGGTGGGCGTAAGAAACAAGCTGAAGCGCTACCTCGACGAGAGCGATTGCCACGTAGCAATATCCATGCACTCGCCACTCCACGAACAGCGCCTGCAACTGATGCCTGCTGAGAAAGCAATGCCTATCGAAGAAACGGTAGAACTGCTGCGACAATACGATTTCTCACATCAGCGACGTTGCTCGTTTGAATATATCTGTTTCGGTGGACTCAACGACACGATGGAACATGCCAAAGCCATCATCAACTTGGTAAAAGGACTGGAATGTCGCGTCAATCTGATTCGTTTTCATGAAATCCCGGATGTCAAGTTGCCTGGAGCCAACGAGACTCGAATGGAACAGCTACGCGACTATCTGACACAACACGGAGTGTTTACAACCATACGTGCCAGCCGCGGACAAGACATCTTTGCAGCCTGTGGACTACTCTCCACCGCACACCAGAACAAGAAAGAATAGCAAACCACACAATAACGACTTTAATAGACTTACACAATAACAAACTCACACAATGGAAGATAAAATGATTCGCGTGGCTATCACGCATGGAGATACAAACGGCATAGGATACGAGGTAATCCTCAAAACATTTGCCACCCCAACCATTCTCGAACTATGCACCCCTATCGTATATGGTTCGCCAAAACTGGCTGCCTACCACCGCAAAGCGCTCAATCTGGAAACCAGTTTCAACATCATAGAACGAGCTGAGGATGCCTGCGATGGTAAGCTCAACATATTAGCATGCTTCGACGACGAAGTAAAAGTAGATCTCGGACAACCTTCAGAAGAGGCTGGAAAGGCCGCACTAATGGCATTAGACCGCGCCATGACCGACTATCGCTCAGGCTTATACGACGTACTCGTCACCGCACCAATCAACAAAGCCACCATACAAGGTGAAGGATTCCACTTCCCCGGACATACCGAATACATCGAGACCTGTGTGGGAGAAGGAAACAAAGCATTGATGATTCTGATGAATGAAGACCTGAGAGTGGCTCTCGTCACCACACATCTGCCCATACGCAACGTAGCAGAAGCCATCACCCAAGAAGCTATCGTAGAGAAAGCCTCTATCTTCAACCTCAGCTTGAAACGCGACTTCCGAATCTCCAGTCCACGCATAGCAGTACTCTCACTCAACCCCCATGCCGGCGACAACGGACTGTTGGGCAACGAAGAGAAAGACATCATCATCCCTGCCATTGAAGAACTGGAGAAGAAGGGCATACAAGCTTTCGGACCATTCCCTGCTGACGGATTCTTTGGAACCGCAGCCTATTCACACTTCGACGGTGTCCTCGCCATGTATCACGACCAAGGATTGGCACCATTCAAAACCATCGCTCTCGACAACGGAGTAAACTTTACCGCAGGACTACCTATCGTGCGCACATCACCCGACCATGGTACAGCCTACGATATTGCAGGACAAGGCAAAGCCGACGAGAACTCATTCCGTCAAGCCATCTACACCGCTATTGACGTGTTCCGCAACCGACAGTTCTACGACGAACCCATGCAGAACCCACTACCCAAGCTCTACCACGAGAAGCGCGACGACAGCGAGAAAGTGCGCTTTGCCATTCCCAAAGCAAAAGGCAAGACCGACGACAAACAACAAGCAATAAATGAGTAAGCACTGGCAAAACGGATTCTTCATCTTCGGACTCGTTGTGCTCGCCTTGATGGTGACACAACTTGACTTTGCTGCAACATGGGCAGGACTGCAACGGGCAGGATATTGGGCCGTAGCAGTCATCGTACTATGGGCATTCCTATACCTGTTCAATACGGCAGCATGGTGGCTTATCGTCAAAAGTCAAGAAGAACAGAATCCAAACAACAACAGCACAGCAGCACCCTTGCCAAAGACAACGGAAGATACATCCAACACAGGGAATAGCAAACCCACACCATTCTGGTGGCTATATAAAGTGACCATTAGCGGTTTTGCACTCAACTATGCCACACCAGGTGGACTAATGGGAGGCGAACCCTATAAAATCATGATGCTCAAGCCAAAAATCGGAACCGAACGGGCTACCTCGTCAGTCATACTACACACGATGACCCATATCTTCTCCCATTTTTGGTTCTGGCTGTTGTCATGTGCACTCTACATACTGACACAACCCATGACCACGCTGATGTGGATTCTATTACCCATCATAGCCACATTCTGCCTGTTGGCCATTTGGTTCTTCCTGAAAGGCTACAAGCGCGGTATCACCGTATGGCTCATGCGGTTACTAAGTCATTTCCCCTTGGTAAAACGCTGGGCACAACCTTTCGTGGAACGCAATGCTGAACGACTACACGAAGTAGATAAGCAGATTGCCGCACTCCACAACCAAAACCAAAACACCTTCGTAGGAGCCGTCATTTTGGAGCTGGCCTGCCGCATCGCATCAGCATTGGAAATATTCTTCGTACTGTTAGTCATCATGCCATCTGCCAACTATCTGCAATGTATCCTCATACTGGCATTCACAAGTTTGTTCGCCAACCTGCTGTTCTTCATACCCTTACAGTTGGGAGGACGCGAAGGCGGATTCCTCATGTCGGCAGGCGGACTGGGAATGACAGCATCCGCAGGAATTTTTGTGGCACTCATCGTACGCATACGCGAATTGGTGTGGACAGGAATAGGCTTGCTGATGATAAAAATCAACCGCAAAACACAAGAAGAACGATAATTTTCAGCAAGATATGCCATAATGTCAGATTTATTTAGTACCTTTGTCCGCTAAATGAAGAGTTCTGAACTACAGACCATCAAACAACGTTACAGCATCGTAGGCAACTGCGAAAGTCTGAACCATGCACTCGACGTCGCACTACAAGTGGCGCCGACAGACTTAAGCGTGCTTATTGTTGGAGAAAGCGGAGTGGGAAAAGAAATCATACCACGCGTCATACACGACAATTCACCACGCCGCAGAGAGAAGTATTTCGCCATCAACTGCGGTTCTATCCCAGAAGGCACTATCGACTCTGAACTCTTCGGACATGTGAAAGGATCATTTACAGGAGCCATCAACGACTCACTGGGATATTTCGGAGTGGCAAACAAAGGAACGCTCTTCCTCGATGAAGTAGGAGAACTGCCTTTGGCAACACAAGCCCGACTGTTACGCGTGCTCGAAACAGGAGAATACATACCAGTAGGAGCTACCGAAGTGCATAAAACCGACGTCCGCATCGTAGCTGCGACAAACGTCAATATCCGACAGGCCATTACAGAGGGACGCTTTCGCGAAGACCTCTACTACCGCCTCAACTCAATCCCCATTCAAATGCCACCACTCCGCAAACGCGGCGAAGACATCATCTTGCTGTTCCGTCTCTTTGCCATGCAGATGGCAGAGAAATACCACATGGAAAAGGTTGTGCTGACCGAAGGAGCAAAACAAGTGCTGATGAAATACAAATGGCCAGGCAATGTGAGACAATTAAAAAACATCACCGAGCAAATCTCAATACTCAGCACCGACCGGCAAATCACAGCAGATGCCGTCATGCGGTTTATCCCACAGGACCAGGAAACCACACAACTGGCAACTATCCGCACAAAGGATGACCATAGCTTCGAAAACGAAAGAGAGATTCTCTATAAAATACTCTTCGAACTTCGCAGTAATGTCAACGATATGCGACGAGAGATAAGCACGCTGAAAAAACAAATAAACGACGGACAGCCCACACCGGCGGATGACACAACCGGTATTGCCACCACACAACTGGCAACCATCAATACCATACAGCCCATCCAACCAAGAATGGAAGTCGCAGAGGCAGAAGAATATGTTGAGCCAGAGAAAGAGCCAGAAAACCTCAATCTCAACGACTGGAGCCGGCAGGCACTGGAAAAGGCTCTGGAAAGAAATGGAGGTAACAGAAAAAAAGCAGCATTGGAGCTGGGCATCAGCGACCGAACTCTCTACCGCAGACTGAAGCAATACGGACTGGACAAACCATCCAACAACAAATAACAAAACAGAAATAACAGAGCATGAAACCATTATTCACACATACCACCATCCGACACCTCGCAGCTCCTATGCTTCGCGGAATTGCCGTTGTGGCACTCATGCTGCTCTGCGCCTGTTCGGTAAGCTACAAATTCAATGGTGCCAGCATCGACTATTCAAAAACAAAAACCATCCAGATAGCCGATTTTCCTATACGTTCCAGCTATGTATGGGGACCGATGGGACCATTATTCAACAATCAGTTGAAAGACCAGTTTGCAAACCACACCCGTCTGCAACAGGTAAAGCGCAACGGCGACCTAAAAATAGAAGGCGAAATCACCCAATACCAACAGCGAAACAAATCAGTTTCTGCTGAAGGATATTCTGCACAGACTGAACTCTCAATGACGGTCAATGTGCGATTCACCAATAATGTGAACCACAACGAAGACTTCGAGCGCCAGTTTACGGCCTCGGCAACATACGAAACGACAAAGTCACTCAACTCCGTACAGGAGGAACTCGTGACACAAATGTCGAAAGAACTCTGCGAACAGATATTCAATGCCACAGTGGCCAACTGGTAAAGTCACCGTTAAACAAAAGGTTTAAAGCATGATAAATATTGCAGAGCTCATCAATAATCCGGAGAGAATGGATCGCGACACACTCTATGAGTTGCGAGCCATGCTGGCATTACACCCGTACTACCAGACCATCCGATTGCTGATGCTGCAGAACCTCTATCTGCTCCACGACCCATCATTCGATGAGGAACTGCGCAGATCAGCAGTATATATCACCGACCGACGCACGCTGTTCAATGTGGTGGAAGGCGCACACTACCGATGGAATCACGAAGCGAAGCCCGTTGAAACAGCCCCCGATGGCGACCGCACCATCGCACTCATCGACACCTTCCTTGGATCCATTCCGAGCGAGGAACCAGAAGCAGAGAAAAAGAAACGGCGCCCCACCCCAGCAGACGCTACCGTCGATTACGTAGCGTATCTTCTGGAAAGTGAAGATGAGGAAGAACAAACAGAAAACGAACTGCCAAAGATGCAGGGACAAAGCCTCATCGACAACTTCCTTGAAAAAGAACAAGGACGCTTTGCATTAGGCGATATGCGCAACAATATAGCCGACGAAGAAGACAACGGAGAAGGAAACAGCCAACAAGCAGCACAACCCGCCAATGCCAAACCAGAAGCAGAGCAAAGCAGCGACAACGAAGAAGAATTCTTCACCGAGACTTTGGCACGCATCTATATCAAACAAGGACGCTACCAAAAGGCACTCGACATCATACAAAGGCTCAGCACGCAATTCCCAGGAAAGAACGCATACTTTGCCGACCAGATAAGATTCTTAGAGAAATTAATAATAAACAGTAATAAAAACAAAAAGTAAAACAACATGGGACTTTACACATTATTTGTAATTCTGATCCTCCTGGCTGCAGTACTGATGATTCTCGTCGTACTGATCCAGGAATCTAAAGGAGGTGGTCTTTCATCAAACTTCTCTTCCTACAACTCATTGGCCGGTGTACGCAAGACAACCGACTTCATCGAGAAAGCCACTTGGGGACTTGCTATCGCAATGGTGTTCTTCAGCATCGTATGCGCATGGGTAGCTCCTACTGCCGTTACCGACAGCTCCGTGATGGAGAATGTTGAGAAATCAACAGCCAACCCCCACACATTGCCAGGTTTCGGTGCCAGCCAAAGCAAGTCTGAAACTCCAGCACAGGATGTCAAAACACCTGCTGCTCCTGCACAGACTCCTGCACCTGCCGCTCCTGCAAAATAAGCCTTGCAGACGGTCAGGCATCGCGCAAACGCTCCTTTTTGGAAGAAAATAAAGCTAAAGTGTAAAAAAGTGCGCGATTTATTTGGTAATCTCGAATAAATCGCGTACCTTTGCACTCGCTTTCCAGATGAGAGCACAGATGGTGCCCGTAGTTCAGTTGGTTAGAGCGTCAGATTGTGGTTCTGAATGTCGTGGGTTCGAGTCCCACCGGGCAC
>ERZ869983.520-NODE-520-length-12602-cov-5.429381_pt1 | contig 12602 bp, 5 predicted proteins | sample MGYA00521106_ERZ869983 | MGnify/ENA primary metagenome ERZ869983 (study PRJEB32232, sample SAMN07284972) | human gut metagenome | biome: human-associated habitat; material: feces | host: Homo sapiens | place: Tanzania | collected 2014-04-05 ...
TTTTGTCAATATTTTTTTCTTGACTCCAGAGAATCCGTTACTGTTAAATGTCATATGAGTTTCTCCTGAAAATTCACATGAGAACTACGATAATATATTCGTATCAAAAGAAAGACCAGCCTTTTCAGACTGGTCCTTCCGCAGATTTAACTCTGCTTATTTACTTCTTTTCCGTCTCATGACGAAAACTGCGATTGCGGCTACTGCCACGATTCCAAGACCGATTCCCGCATACATTCCTGCATGGTTTACAAGTCCTGTTTTTGGTCCTACAGTATTTGTTGTGTTATCACTGCTGTCTGATCCCGGTGCAGGTGTTCCGCTTGGTGCAGGTGTCTCAGTTGGAGAAGGATTCTCTGCGATAGATACACTTGCGTTAGCTGCTACATCGTTTACATCATCAGCAGAAGCAACTGCTGTATTTCCAACCATCTTTCCTGCAAGACTGGAGTCGGATACAACTGCCTGGTAAGTAACCTTTAACGTAGAACCATATGCAAGGTCAGAATTTGTATTGATCACAAATCCGTTATCTGCTTTGGTAACGCTTGCCTGGATTGTCTTACCGTCCAGTGTAACCTGGATTCCACCAACCTTCATACCAGCTGTGTCGAAGTTATCACGTACAACAACATTCTTCGCTGTCTGGCCTTTTTCTGTTTCCTTAACCGTAATTGTGTAAGAAAGAGTATCTCCAACGGATGCTGTGGAGAGATTTACGCTCTTATCAATAGATAATGCCGGTGTCTCTACCTCAGGGTCACTCTTTGGATTTACTGTTACGTCACGGTTTGCGTCAACAGGGTCCATATTGTCAGAAGAAATCACTGCTGTGTTCTTAACTGTCTTTCCTGCAAGGCTTTCATCTGCGAATCTGACACTATATGTCACTTTCAGGATCTGTTTTGCAGCAAGATCCTTTCCTGTTTCCATAGTGAATCCATCATCTGTCACACTTAATTTCTTAGGTGTAAAGAGCTGGTCATCCAGATATGCCTTGATGCTGCTTTCATCGATCGTACCCTTATTATCTAAGGCATCTTTGATCACTACATTGACAGCTGTATCTGCAGAAGTTGTCTTTCCGATAAGAGTATACTTAACGGTATCGCCAACATTGATCTGGCTGTGGTCTACAGTCTTTGTAAGGTTCAGACCACCTGTTACAAGAGTATCTGAAGGAACCTCAACGATCTCTGTATCATTTCCAGAATTCATATTGTCGCTGCTTACTACTGCTGCGTTCTTAATAGATTTACCTTTCAGTTTATCAGAAACGATCTTCATGTCGTAAGTAACTTTCATTACCTGGCCGGCTTTCAGGTCTTTTCCGGACTGCATGGTAAATCCGCCCTCTGTAACATCCAGAGACTTCGGATTGAATTCAGAACTGTCAATATAGCAGTGTACAGAATCTTTGTCGATAGATACATATTTTGCATATGCAGAATCAACAGTATCTTTGATCACTACGTTCTTGGCTGTATCTGTTCCGGAGTTTACTTTTGCTTCCAGAGTGTAGGATACGGTATCGCCTACGGATACTTTCGCCTGGTTTGCTTTCTTGGTGATAGTCATTCCGCCCTCTACCGGATCATCTGACTTAACCTTTACGGATTCTTTGTCTTTTGCAATATCCATATTGTCACTGCTTACAGTTGCGATGTTCTTAAAGGTCTTGCCCTTAAGGGAATCATCTTTTACTTTTACATCATAGGTAACTTTCATTACCTGGCCCGGTTTCATGTCTTTACCGGATTTCAGTGTAAATCCTGTAGAGCTGATGCTTAAATCTGCTCCGTGGAATTCGGAGTCATCCAGATAGCTTCTTAAGGAATCTTTATCAATCTCAAGGTGTTCGAACAGGTCGGCATCAAGAGTATCGGTAATGATCACATTTTTAGCTGTTTTCTCACCGGAATTTACTTTCGCTGTCAGTGTATAAGATACAACATCGCCAACGGCTACTTCGTTCTTATTTGCTGTCTTAGTGATTGTCATTCCGCCAACTCCAGGTTTATCAGGATCCGGAGTAGGATTATCAGGATCTGGGCTCGGGTTTGGATCCGGAGCCGGTGCTTCACCATCACCTACGTGAACAGTATTTTCATCATCACTTGGATTTGTGTTGTCGCCCCATGTGGTAGCGATATTTGTTACATCTTTTCCATTTAAGGAAGCTTCTTCGAATACAACATCATAGGTTACATAGATGGCATGTGTTCCGGAAAGGTCATGGTTTGTATTAACCACGAATCCGTTATCATGTTCTTCTACATTGACCTTCAGTTCTTCGTTATCATAGTAAGTGCGGACAGTTCCTGTTACCAGGTGTGCACCTTTCTGTTTCATGACGTCTTTGACAACTACATTCTTGATCGTTCTTGACTGGTCTGCAGCTGTAACTTTCAGTGTGTATTTGCCAACATCGCCAACTTTGTATTTTGTCTTGTCACTGGACTTCGCAATAATAAGACCTGCATCGCCCACTGTTACACGGTTATCATCGGATGGTTCGTCTCCAGGTGTGGTAGAATCATCTTTTGCCGTTGCAATGTTCTTGATCTGCTGTCCTTCAAGCTCTGCGTCCTTGAACAGAACATCATAATTTACTGTGATCACTTCACCATATTTCAGGTTTGTATTTGTATACAGGGTATACTCGAAATCTTTTGCTACAAGCTGTACATCCTCGATCTCCTCTGGCTCTTCAGCACCCTCTCTGAGGATATAAGCCTTAATGGAATCTTTCTGGATATAAGCACCTTTCTTCTGCAGCTGGTCAGTTACAACAACATTTCTTGCAACTGCGCCTTCCACTTTCTGTTTTACAGTAACAGAATAATGTCCAGTCTCACCAACAGAATAGTTTGTCTTATCGGAGGATTTATCAATGGAGAGCTTTCCACCATCAATATATACGACATTCTGGTCTTTTACCCATCTGGTATCTGTGTAATGTACAGTTTCATTTGTATTTCTGAATGCTTCGTGGTTCCATGTGTTGTCAGTCTGGTCATCAAGAGCAAACTTAGTAACACGAACCTGGGCTACATTCAGGATCATAGCTTCCTGTGGAGCATCTTTTACAGTTACAGTAAATGTAACAGTCTTTTCCTCTCCTGCCGGAAGGGATTCAATTACAAATGTTGCATAAAGTTTATCATTGAGTGTTCTGGTGCCTGTAACAACACCTTCTTCTTCCTCACTGGATACATATTCTGTATATTCAGGAATCATATCTTTTACAAGGATATTGGTCATATCATCGTTAGATGTGTTTCTGACATTGATAGAATAATTAATGGTATCTCCGTTCTTAATTACAGAACCTGTTGCAGGGTCTGCGGATTTGTAAACTTCAAGGCCATTTGCCAGTTTGATAGGATCTGGTGTTTTTGTTTCTACTCTTAAGTTGTCACATGTTGCTCTGGCAACGTTCAGAATATCTTTGCCTGCAAGAGACTCAGCCTCAAACAGTACATCATAATTTACAGTAAACTGTTCTTTATACTCAAGGTCATGGCCTGTAGCGATTGCATAATCTGTAGCAGAATGTTCAATCTCCGCATCATCCATGAGTTTTCCTGCGTCGTTGTAGATCTTGATAGAACCTTCAACGATCTTAGCGCCTTCTACCTGAAGTGCATCCTTAATGATTACGTTACGTGCAGTCGTACCCTTTTCGGTATTTGTAACTGTGACTGTATAATGTCCGGTTTCTCCTACCTTATAAGACTCTTTATCAGAAGATTTCTTGATCTGGAGTCCCGGGGTCTCGTCTACGATACGGACACTGTTGTCCTGTTTTTCTTCTTCTGTGTTCTCACCTTTTGCAGTTGCGATATTTACAACATCCTGATCATGGAGTGACGGATCTGTGAAGACTACTGTATAGAATACTTCCAGTTTATCCTCGATTGTCAGGTCTACACCCGTATTGATCGTAAACGCGTTATCGTCTGTCTGCTCGATCTCAGCTGAATCAAGGTCTTCCCCATTCAGACGGACATTGATCTTGGAGATCTTCATTCCATCCTGCTGGAAAGCATCTGTAATGACTACCTGTTTTGCTGTGACATTGTCACGCAGTTCGCGGACGGTCAGTTTGTACTGAGCTTCCTCGCCTACCTGGTATTCTGTCTTATCAGATTCCTTAACGATGTCAAGTGTTGCTCCGTAGATCGGAACTTCTGCTTCTGCATCAACCGGGATATTCTCATTGGAGTTTGCTGTGATCACGTTATGGATTCTTTCTCCTGCAAGGTCAGGATCCGTAACTTCTACTGCATATTCCAGAGTCAGATGTGTTTCTCTTTCCAGTTTCAGAGGGTTGTAATCACCAACCTCAGTTCTTCCGGAATCACCAGTTTCTTCATTAGCAGCACCGAGATCGATATTCATGTATCCATGTGCTTTTACAAGATTTAATCCAGTTTCAACTGTGAAAGTATTGCCGTTAACAGTTACATTTGCAGGGTCAACTTTGTTTCCATCCTGATCGATAAGAACGATAGAATTTTTCTGGAGTTTGACTCCCTCTGTGTCGATAGTATCAGTAAATACGATATTTCTTGCTACACAGCCTGTCTGTGTCTGGTCTAAGTCTACCTGATAAGTAATAGTATCACCTACCATGTATTCTTCTCTGTCAGCTTTCTTGGTCATATCAAGAACCGGACTGTTTACCCAGATCTTTTCAGAATCAGTTACTTCCTCTGCATTGTCAGCAGCAGCTTTCGCTGTATTGACGATCACATCTCCATTAATGTCTTCTTCTACTGTGCAGTGATATGTGATCACTACCGGAGTAGTCAGGTTATTAAGGTCATCGCCTGTTGTGCAAGGCAGATTGTCGATTGTTACCTGGAAGCCGCCCTTTACAGGTTCTACATTAGAAATGATCGGAGCGATTTCTGTCTCTTTATAATGATCCGGATCGAGCTGGTTGGACTCATCTTCTGTACCGCCTACCGGGTTTGTATATGTATCCGGAAGACCTTCTACAGTAATGCTGCTCTCATCCAGTGTCAGTCCTGCCGAGATAGTTGTATCGGAAATTACCACGTTACGGGCAACGGAGCCTTTCTGGTTGTTGTTCACGATCAGTTTGTACTCAATGTCGTCGCCAACACGGAATTCATATCCTTCACGTCCATCCTTGGCATCTTCTTCTCCGCCTGAAGCATATTTATTAACTACCTGTTTGTCGATTGACAGGGCAGCTGTATTGATATATGCTTCTGCGTCATCAGATTTTTCGATACCGTTTGTTGCAGATACCGTACCAACGTTTACACCTTCTGCGCCATTTCCTGCTTCAAGTGCTTCACATGTGAAACGGATCACTACATCATTGCCTGCTGGCAGATTGCTGATCTTAAGTTCCCAGCCATTGCCAACCTGTGTGAGTTCTTTTGTGATGTCTTTATTTACTGTTTCATTCCACAGGGATTCATCAACATCATTTGACTTATCCGGTGTTCCGGCTACATGGTCATCAAAGCTGTCCGGGATTCCTGTTACGGTCATCTCTTCTGCTGGTGTCGGCTCATGTTTGTCTGGATTTGTTACGTCCGGAAGGTCAACATCATCTGTTCCATCAGTATCACCTGTATTATCCTGATCTCCATTCAGTTCTGGAAGGTCAAGGTCTACATCATCAGATGTATCTGTTTCATCTTCATCAAGGTCTATTCCTGCATTTGCAAGGATCTCTTCTTCTGTCATAGACTGTTCATCAACAGATTCATTTTCAAGGGCTGCCAGCTGTTCGTCAACTTCTGCTTCTACAGAACTTGCTGCATCTGCAGTCTGTACATCAACAGAATCAAAATCAAGTTTAAATCCTGCCGGGATGTCTTTATCTGTGATAACTACATTACGGGCTACTGTTTTGCCTGCAGCACCGATCTTAGCTTTCTCGTCTTCATCAAGGCCTGCATATTTTTCATCATCTGCAAGGTCAAGTGTTCCTTCATCATTTACGTTCTTAACTGTGATCTCAAATGGAACGTGGTCTCCGACCTGCCATTCGTATGCATCGGATGTCTTATCAATATCAAAGTAAGCGGTATTGACATAAACCTCTGCATCGTCCTGTGCTGTCTGCGGATCCTGGTTTGTATCAAGGCTTAAGAAGTTATCTGCTGTTGCAGAAACAACGTTCTGGCTTTCTACACCATTTGCAGCTTTTGTTGCTACACAGTTGAATGTAATATTCAAAGGTGTTGTGGAAGGAAGATAATCTGCAGTTACGGTCCATCCGTTTCCATCAGGAAGTACTGTTACATTATTATCCTTATCCTCTTTTGTGATTGTTGTAGTTCCATCGGTTACTGGCCATCCAATGATTGTCTGGCTTGCACCCATATCTGCCACTACGTCTCCCTGAATCTCAAGGCCGTCCGGAAGTTCGATATCTTCAACAGTTACGTTCTGTGCAACTGTGTAATCTGCTGTATTCTTAACGCTTACAGTATATTTAACAGTATCACCGATCTCATACTCATAACGGTCAGCTACTTTATCAACTGTCAGAACCGGGCTGTTTACCCAAATTTCTGCACTGTCGGAAGCATATGCCTTGTCACCGTTTCCATCAACGAAGTTGTCTGCTGTAGCTTTTGCAGTATTGATCCAGTCTTTTCCGTTTGCGTCTTTTGTTACCACGCACTTAAATGTGATTCTGATAGAATCATTGTACTGCAGAATCGGGCAGATAAGGATCCAGCCATTGTCTCCTAAGGAAGACATGCTCGGTGTTTCTCCGGAAGCCGGTCCGTCTACTTCCCAGCCATTGTTGACAAGTTTCAGGCAGGAAGGGATATCCTGGTCTGTTACAACTACATTTGTAGCGTATCCATCCTGTTTTGTCTGGGTAACTTCAACAGAATATGTAACCTCGTCTCCTACTTTCCAGTCGTCATACTTGGCATCTTTTTCTACGGTCAGTCTGCTCTCGATATCATCGGTGATCCATACTTCATTGGAAGTAAATTCCTGTGTACCGTTCTGGTCATCAGAGAATCTTAAAGTTGCAGTGTTCGGAACATAGAATGTATAACCATTGTTTGCCAGCCATGGTGCCATGAAGTCTCTTACATCCTCAGTTTTTACTCTGTGAACGGAAAGTCTTACAGTGAACATCTGATCCTGTTTTGCAAAATCTTCGCTGGTCCGGTATTTATCATTCGGATTACAGGTGATCGTCTGTCCATCAATGGTGATATCAAAGTTCTTGGTCACGTTTTTACCGTCTTTATCGGTGATTGTAACGTGATGATCATCTTTGATAGTCAGGCATTCTTCCAGGGTATCCTTAATCTCGAATTCATTGGTTCTGAATCCAGGTGAATAAGCTCGAATCAGATAATCAAACTCATCGTAATCATTGATTTCGAAGGCATTGTTCTCGTCATAAGCATCAACAGCCTCATCCCAAGATGCACCTTTTTCTCCAACATGCTTAAGAATCATCTGAGCTGTATCCTGATATTTATAAGAAAACATGGACTGTGCCGTAAATCCGTAATGAATCGCAAATGGAGTCATATCCGGATACATCATCTCAGCCTGGAAATCTTTTGTTCTGGCAAAACGTGTCCAGTTATCATAGAAAGTCAGGGAGAAATTATCTGTGCCTTTCAGATAGCCCATTACCCAGCCCCACTCATCTTCATCTTCTGTGCTTTCCGGGCGGGCGACGATCGCGCCGGTGTACCAAGGATAGTCCTTGCCCGGTATATAAGTCTGATTATCAGAAGGAAGTGTGACTTTTGTGGAACTTGTCATCTGGAATATATGATCTTCATGTCCGCCAATAGAGTATTTATAAAGTCCAACGAGACCATCCTGTTTCTGGATATCGAAACCCTGACTTGCATCAAGGTCACTCAGAGTAAAGTAGGAACGGAAGTTTGCTTTTTCATCAGAAGTCATCGCACGGTTGGACTGGTCTCCTGTGGATACCAGCCACTCAAAGCTGCAGGTCACGTCCCTTAAAGTCTCTGTCCAGAAACCTACGGTTTTTTTACCTGCTGCAAAGAACGGAGGGATCTCCATCCCTGTTTCTTTGGAGATACTTTTGTAGCTGTGCTTATCATAACCGGTCAGGGTTACTTTTAAGTCGTAAGCTTCGCCGGTCACACTGTTCTTTGCTACATGGTGATAAGTGATCCACGGCTGCTGTCCATCTGTAGTAGGATCATCTACTTTCTGTACGACTACGATCGCGTTGTCGCCCAGGAATGGAGTCTCACTCAGGTCATTTTCAAAGTTCGTTGTGTAACTGTCAAAATCACCGAACGTTACCGGCTTCGCATCAGTTGTGATGTCAAAGTCAGGATCGATCGTATTGATATTGGCAAGATGTTCGATTGTGTATAAATCTTCTCTGTTATGATCCGCAGCCTGCACGGATAATGCAGAAGTCGGAATATAACTGATCAAGGTACTAAGTACCATAAGAATGGATGTAAACAAGGAGATCACCTTGTTGTACAGCGCACTATTCTTCTTTCTTTCCATAAATAGCTCCTTTCAAAAAAATAAGTTTTTTCCCGCCGAAAGATCGTACCGGCGGTGACTTATTTCCCCAGAGAGCTCCCATGGAAACTGTTTTCGCAGTTTTGTCATGTGGCGGTGAGCTTATTCGATGTCTCATCCGCCGGAACCTCCTTTCTTATTTTTTATCCTCAATCGGACAGAGATAATATGAAAAAAAATGAAAAAAATAAATCACATCTTTCCATCGGCTCTGCGCATGCAAATCTGCCGTATCAAAAGCAGCAGCCAAAATTCCACGCACAATATACCCGTATCCTGCCTATAAAAGGACACCTCTAATATGACAAAAAACGTTTTTAAGATAATCTCCGCGGAAAAGAAAAAGACAGAGTCCTGGAATACTCCAAGAGCCTGCCTTTTTACCTTTTTTCTTATATTTAGTTACCTAATCACCAGTACCTGTTCACATAATCCGCAGCTTCATTTTCTGATAATGAATAATATTCTATCAGCTTCTCTACTGCAACATCTTTGCTTTTGTTGTATTCCTGACAAGTTTGAATAAGAATGCGTATATTCCGAAGTCTTTCTTCCTGTCTGCCTATCCGATATCCTTCCAGATAGCCTTCCTGTTTTAACTCTTCTAAAGCACTACACATATCAATCACCAGTACATATTTACATATTCAGCAGCATCTTTTTCTGATAATGAATAATCATTTATCAACTTCATAACTACTATATCTTTAGCAAAATCCAGATTCTTATAAGCCCGAACAAGAATGCGTATGCCTTCTAGTCTTTCTTTTTGTATTCCTTTCTGTATTCCTTTCTGTATTCCTTCCTGAACACCTTCCTGTCTTAACTCTTCCAATGCATTACACATATCAACCCTACCCCCTTTTCGTTCCAGTTCCAAAGCATGGTCAATCAGCTGCTGCGATTCTGTGATCGCCCCTATTACAAGACCAAGATCTGTTGAGATTGCCTGGTCTTTGTATTTTCGATTTATTTTCTGATAATCTCTGGCATATATAGCCCTGCTGACATCAAATACGGTATCTACATCCGGGTTACAAAACTTAAGTGATTCACTGGTCCTCACCTGGATCAGGTTCATTTTATAATCAGCTATCATAGCCTCCAGTTCTTCCGGAATCTTCAACATATCCTTCAGCGAAAGCGGTCCATCCCACTCACGTTCTCCATAGTATACGCAAAGGCTGATCACCGGATGCAGACGATCTGTTTTTCTGAAATTTGACAGGAACTCATCGGATGAATCAAAGTCCTTATCTTTCCTGTTCTGGGCTGCGATCTCATCATATTCCTTCATGTAGGAAAACGCATCCCCCACCATGTGTCTGAGAGGCATTGCATAATGAATCTTCGCCTGATTTTCCAATCCCCAGATCACAAAATCCACACCGTATGCCGTTTTCTTTACGACATCCAGAATCTTCTGCATCGTCTCCGCATGGCCGTTAAATTTCAGTACCGAAGAAATATCCGTATCAGCTTCCGTAAGGTCGCCTGCCTTTAATACCTGCCTTCCATCAAACAATGCTGCATTGAACAGATCTGCAAAATGCTCATTGTCTCTCCAAAAGGTTTTTAGAATGGTATCCGGTTTTATCTTATTCATTTCCACCTCTGCTGCCACCTCCTGTTCTTATCTTCAATATACCACAATTTATGCTCTATTTCCATCTAAAAAAAGTTAATTTCAGGGAAGGCAGGCTCATCCTGAGTCATACCCTCCCTGTTCTGAAACTGCCTGTTATCTGCTGGTCTTTCCTTTTACAGTAGACCAGCTGCTGTATACTTTCTTACCATTTGCACCGATCGTATAGGAACGAACTCTGTAATAATAAGCGGTTCCCTTTTTCAGCTTCGTGTTCGTATACTTCACAGTCGAGTTCTTTGTGATCGTCTTGATCTTCTTATATTTCCCAGTCTTACCGATCTTACGGTAGATCTCATAGCCTTTTGCCTCGGATACTTTCTTCCAGCTCAGAGTCAGTTTTCCGCGGTTCTTGTTGGAAATGGATTTGACTGCTGTCTTAGCCGGAACCATCTTTACAGTCACAGCTTTGCTGTACCCACTCCATTTCTCTGTACTTCCCTGTACCGATGCCGCACGGATCTTAAAGCGAAGTGTCTGTTCCCATGTAAATTTACCTGAAGCCGTCGTCTCATCTCCCACTGTCTTGAGTGATTTATAAGTCTTTCCGTCCGTGGAGACATAGATTCTGTATTTCTCAGCATTCTCTGGCTGATCCCAGCTGAATGTAACTGTCGTTCCCTTGCGTTTTGCAGTCAGTACCGGGGCAGCAAGTGCAGAGATCTCTTTCGGTGTTTTTACTGTGACCTCATTGCTGCGGGAGCTGTAAATCACTCCAGTTGAGTCAGTCTTGTACGCGCGCACGATCAGGGTAAGGTCCTTATCGTATCCAACCCGGTAGCGGCAGGAAGTTTCATTGCCATACACAGTCTGCACCCGGACATATCCGTTATTGTATTTTTTGTAGATCAGATAACCCTCCACATTCGGCACCTGATTCCATGAGATGTTGACATATTCCCCATCCGTCTTTGCCTGCATCTTGATATCCGCAGCAAACTCCTGCTGCCCGTCCGGATCTGACGGAACTAAAGTCACAGTCGGAATCGGTGTAGGGGTTGGTGTGGCTGTTGGAGTCTCTGACGGTTTCGGAGACTCTGTTGGCTTTGGAGACTCCGTCGGCTTCGGAGATTCTGTTGGCTTTGGAGACTCTGTTGGCTTTGGAGACTCTGTTGGCTTCGGAGACTCTGTTGGCTTCGGTGATTCTGTTGGTTTCGGTGATTCTGTCGGTTTCGGCGATTCTGTTGGTTTCGGCGATTCTGTTGGTTTCGGAGTCGGAGTCACGGTTTCTGTATTTCCTGTAACTTTTACAGTCTTTTCATAATATCTGTCGCTTCCATTCACATAGAATTTCAGACTGGCAGTTCCGGCTTTTAAAGCTGTTACATTTCCGTTACTATCCACGGTTGCAACGGACTGATCAGAGGATTCCCAGATTCCATCGCGACTTGAGATGTTATAAGTTCCAAGGCTACCAGGTGAACGATAAAGATAATTCTTTAACTTCGGAACTACGGAGTTAAAAGAACCAACTGTGCAATTTAAAGGGCTGTCCTGTGCAAAAACTAAATATCTATTTGCAAGTTCCATGTCAAATTCTTTACTGTAATTAGCATAAGAACCAGTAAAAGGAGTATAAGAATAGGTTTTATTATCATAAAAGAAAGTAGCTGCACCCGCAAACCAATTCGACCCATCTGGTCTAAACACGGAAAATCCCAATAAATCATGGCTTCCATCTAACAAAGCCTCCTTATGAGCCGCAGAGCCCATCCAACTGTTAAAAAAAGTCTCCGCAGAATATTCAGTCTCTGTATTTATGGCTATATTCTCAGTCATAATTGTCGGATACTTTGACCGAACCTGCTTGTCATTTGGTAAAATATGATTATAGACGATTGAAGCCTGCGCTGCCCTGTCAATCGCACATCTCATCATCTCGTTATCCAGCCTCATAGGTTTTACGCCTTTTTTCGCTCTTTCCGCATTAACCAGTTCCAGAAACTTCTCTGCTTCTGAGAGATATACCGTACCGGATACATGAACCTTGTAAGTGCTTTGAGAGATTGCAGCTACTGCGTTTCCGCCATTATCCACAGCTGAAAGCTCATCCGTAAAACCAATCTCCGCGGACTGGGTATCTACTCCTAAACCATCCGTAAAAGCCTGATCTTCTTCTGTATTTTCTGTACTTTCGCCAACTTCATCAGTATTGACAGCATCGGCAACATCGCCAATCTCCGCGGACTCTACCGCGGAAACTCCGTCTGTAAATTCATAACTTGCTGATACGGAGGATACGGATGCAAATGCCATAGATGCTGCAAGTAAAATAGCCAAATATCTTTTCTTCATATAAAAATCTCCTTTTCTATTTTTTTCTGTTGTATCTTAGAAAGAAATGCGGAAAGTGGGAATCTCCGCGGAATATTAACGTTGCTGAAAATTGAATTCGAATTCAAATTTTTCA
>ERZ869983.523-NODE-523-length-12546-cov-5.400593_pt1 | contig 12546 bp, 13 predicted proteins | sample MGYA00521106_ERZ869983 | MGnify/ENA primary metagenome ERZ869983 (study PRJEB32232, sample SAMN07284972) | human gut metagenome | biome: human-associated habitat; material: feces | host: Homo sapiens | place: Tanzania | collected 2014-04-05 ...
GATGTAATGCATAAAATGAAGAAAGAAAAGGATGTTTACTGCAAGATTCATGTAAAGACTAGTCTTAAAGTAGACCCTGCGTTTGAAAAGCCAGGCAAAACCATTCGTGTATGGCTTCCAATTCCAAAAGAATATGCACAGGTTGAGGATTTTAAACTATTAAATACATCTCATGAAGGTTTAGTCAACGATAACAGTGTAGATCAAAGATGTATATATATTGAAAAGCCTTATGAAAAAGGTGAAGAATTCAGTGTCGAATATGAATTCATCAATCATATGCACTATGAAAAATTAGATCCAAGTATTGTAACGGATGAGCATCCAAATACTTGTCTAGAAGAATATGCTCCACACGTTGTATTTACAGATTATTTAAAGAATCTAGTTAAAGAAATTATCGGTGAAGAAACTAACCCATTATTAAAGGCTAAATTGATCTACGATTATATCACAAGCCATGTCACATATTCTTATGTACGTGCTTATGCGACTTTACCATGCATTCCAGAATATATCACAACGGGATTAAAGGGAGATTGTGGTCTACAAGCCTTAACTTTTATCACTCTATGCCGTATTGCGGGCATCCCTGCCACTTGGCAAGCTGGACTTTATACAACACCAGAAACCATTGGTAACCACGATTGGGCTCGCTTCTATGTAGCTCCTTATGGATGGTTGTATGCCGATTGTTCATTTGGTGGAGGATCTTATCGTGCTGGTAATCTAGAAAGAAGAGATTTCTACTTTGGATATCTAGATCCATTTAGAACGCCATGTTCATCAAAATTCCAAGGTGAGTTTGTACCAGCTAAAAATTTCTTGCCAAACGATCCATATGATAACCAAAATGGTGAAATGGAATATGCGGACGAAGCTATTCCAGGCAAATACATCATTAAAGAAACAAAGAATATTGAAATCGCTCTTTTAGAGGGGAAAAATGAGTAGGCCTATTATTGGTCTTACTTGTAATGAATTGGATAAAGAAAATCTACCTAAACAATTTATCAATGAAGCTTACATCAACAGTGTCATTCGCGCTGGTGGGTGTCCAATTATTTTACCTATCACAAATGATTTTGATACCATTCAAGCACAAGCCAAAATGTTAGATGGATTGATTGTGACAGGTGGCATTGATGTAAATCCAATGATCTATGATGAAAACCCAGAACCATTACAAGGAGATTCAAGCTTAGACCGTGATTATTATGAAATGAAGCTTATCCAATATGCCAATGAAAGACAAATTCCTATTTTTGGAATTTGTCGCGGCATACAAATGTTGAATGTCTATTTTAAGGGATCTTTGTATCAAGATTTATCATATTATAAAAGAAGTGTCATTAAACATGCACAACAGGAGAAAAGAGAAAATCCGAGTCATAAAATTCATATTGAAAAAGATAGCTTTCTATATAAAAGCTTAGGCGATGAAGCCATGGTTAACAGCTTCCATCACCAGGCCATCAAAGATTTAGCTCCAAATTTCAAAGTCGTAGCTAAAGCAAGTGATGGAATCATTGAAGCCATTGAACATGAATCATTACCAATTTATGCCGTTCAGTTTCATCCAGAAGCCATGTCCCATAAATATGGTGAAATGCTAGATATATTTAATGAATTCATAAAAAAATGCGAGGTGAAATAATGCGTATTCAAGAAAACTTAGAAAAATCTAAATATGAAGCGGATGGAAGTATTCAAATTCAAGGAACAACCATTCCTTATCATACAATTTGTGAAGATAATTTCTTCGTAGATGAAGAAAACAATCCGGTTGCCTCTATCTTTAGCTACGCCTATTTTAGAAGTGATGTAGAAGATAATTCAAAACGCCCTATTCTATTTATTTATAACGGAGGACCTGGATGTGCAAGTCTTTGGCTTCACATGGGATTATTTGGTCCAAGAATTGTAAAACTAGACGATGAACTCAATCTTCCTACCGTTCCTCCATTTGAACTAGAAGACAATCCACATTGTTTATTAGACTTATGTGATTTAGTCTTTATTGATCCAGTAGGAACTGGTTTGGGTCGTTTGATTCAAGAAAAAGCTCGTAAAGAATTTTATGAAACGCATGGCGATGTTCGCAGTGTTTCAAAATTCATTGAACAATTCTTAGCTCGTTATAACCGAAGAAATTCACCAGTATTACTTGCGGGTGAAAGTTATGGTACGGCAAGAAGTGCCTTACTTGCTGGTGAATTAATGGGGGCCGGACCCGAAAAAGCCGATACAATGGGGATTAGTGTCAGTGGTATTTTCTTACTTGGAAGTTACTTTATCGAAAAGCTTCCAGTTGAAGCCAGTGCTACCGACTTAATCACAATGGCTGCCACTAATTATTTCCATAATCCAAAAGAAAATATTTCGCAAAAAGCATTTATTGAAGAAACCTTTACATTCGCATCCACGGAATATGTCACAGCCCTATTTTTAGGGGATGCTTGTCCAAACAAAGAAGAAATTGCTGATAAATTAGCTTACTATTCTGGTATTGATAAAACATATTGGTTAAGACACCATTTACATATGGATATGCAGAAAGGTTTTGCGCACAAGCTATTAGAAGATAAAGGCTTGGCATTAGGATTCTATGATGGTCGTTATACTTGGAATGATGATCCTGAAATCATGGAGGCCAATGTGATTGCGGATGATCCAGCCATGGGACAATATACACCTGCTTTCCAGACTGCCTATGGATTGATGCGACAAGAATTAAATATCACAAGTGATCGTATCTCAAAAGGTTTAGTCTTTGATGTGAATATGACATGGAATCGTGAATTTAAAACGAGTCCTGCTCAATCGCTTGCTGGATGTATGCGAAGAAACAAACAGATGAAAGTCTTCTTTGCCTCAGGCTTATATGATTTATGTACAACAGCAGGAAACGCAAGATATTTAGCTACTCACTCTAACTTAGATTCAAACCGAGTTACAATTGGTGAATATCCAAGTGGTCATATGGCTTATCTTGGTAAAGAAAGCTTTGAACTTCTTGCCAAGGACATGCGTGAATTCTTTGAAAATTGTATTTAAATCAGAAAGAAGAATTCATCATGATTCGTTATGATTTCGCAAAGAAAAAAGCATTAGAAATAGATGACAAAGTAAACGCATGTATTGAATTTGACATTGGACATAAGTTTTTTGATCAAAATGATAATCGTGTTGGAGATCAAAGTATTGTCATCTTAAAAGAAAATGGAAATGCCATAAGTTTTATGACATTTCTAACAGATTATGAACCAAACAATAAATTCAAAAAAATTGAGTTCTAAACAAAAAGTTGTATCAATTTAAACTGATACAACTTCTTTTTATTTATACTTTTTCAACATTTCTAACTTAAGATTCAATAGCTTTTCACTTAAGTCTACATAATATTCTTGTGGATATACAAAACGTTTGATTTCATCCCAAATTGTAGCTAATTCTTTTTCACTGTATGCTCGAATTTCTTCTAGGCTTGGAAGATCATATACTAGCTTACCATCTTTGAAGATTGGCACTAACATATCACGCACTGTATATGTGTTAGCTGGAATGACTTTGTATTTCCAACGTGACATTGGATGATAGATTGTTAAATCTTGTGTAGTATCAATGACTTCATCTTCTAATGTCAACAAATCAGCAATGGCCATACCTGTTTCCTTATCCATGATACGATTCAAATTCTTCATACCTGGATTGGTTACCTTTTCCACGTTGTCACTGATTTTGATTTTAGGAATCATTTGACCATCTTTTTCAAGGGCAACCATTTTATATACACCACCAAAGACTGGTGAGTTCTTTGAACAAATCAAGTTTTCACCAACACCAAACGAATCAATTTTAGCACCTTGCTGATGAATTAAAGATTCAATGACATATTCATCTAATGAATTGGATACAACAATTTTACAATCTTCCATTCCCGCTTCATCTAACATTTTACGAACCTTCTTAGAAAGATAGGCCATATCTCCACTATCGATACGAACCCCCTTTAAACGATATCCATTTGGTTCTAGATAATCCTTTGCGACCTTGATCGCATTCACAATACCTGACTTTAAAGTAGAGTATGTATCAATCAACAAGGTACATGCGTTTGGATAGGTTTTCGCATAATACATAAATGCATCATATTCTGTATCAAAGCTTTGAATAAAGGAATGGGCCATTGTTCCTAGTACAGGTACTCCAAATTCTTTACCTGAATATGTAGTAGCACTTCCTGCACAGCCTGCAATATAGGCAGCTCGAGCACCTAAAATAGCCGCGTCAAAGTTATGCGCACGACGTGCACCAAATTCCATTACAGCTCTATCTTCACTCGCCTGTACAATACGACGTGATTTTGTCGCTATCAATGTCTGGTGGTTGATAGCCAATAATAAGGCTGTTTCAACTAATTGCGCTTCAATAATTGGCGCTTTGACACGAACCAATGGTTCATGAGGAAATACCGGTGTGCCTTCTGGAATCGCATAAATATCTCCAGTAAAACGAACAGTAGATAAATATTCCAAGAATTCTTCACTAAATTGATTTAAAGAACGCAAATAGTCGATATCTTCTTTTTCAAAGTGCAAGTTTGAAACATAATCTACAACCTGTTCCAAGCCTGCAAATACACAATATCCGCCATCATCTGGATTTTTACGATAGAACAAATCAAATACAACTTCTTTATCTTTATCATTATTGAAGTAGCATTGACTCATTGTTAATTCATAAAAGTCCATGACTAGACTTAAATTTCTCTTATCTTTCATTTTATAATCTTACTCCCTTACTTCAGAAACGACACGAATGCCATTGGCCTCCATCATTTTAAAGGCTATATCATTCCAGAATGGTGCATCATGTACTTCTGGTATGTGATAGGTTTCAGTACAGTTTTCTACAACGAAAATGCGATATTCATTCATATTATGTTCGTTAAACCAAGTGTTTAAGCTCAACACAAAATGGAGAATACATAAATCTGTACAACAACCCGTTACGATTATATCACGATAATACCCTAAATCCGAGTTTAAGAACTCTTCAAATTCTGGCGCCACAAATGTATTCGTACTGTTTTTCTTAATCACATGCTTAATAAATGGCTTTAAAGAATCAACAACTTCACTTTCTTCGCTACCAATTACACAATGTGCCGGAAACGAATTGAATTCACGCGTCTTTGGAGGGTGTGAATCACATACAAAGACATTGTTGCAATCTAAACAAGTTAATAGGGATTGAATATTTTCTTCCACATTTCCAATAGCCTTATCATGTAGGGCTCCCATATTCACAAAACCTTTGATCATATCCACCACAAACACAACAGGAGCGTTTAATTCTTCTTTTTGAATTGGATTATAATTATTTTTTTCTAAACGTGCCATATATACCTCTAAATGGAAAATAAGAGTTCTGTACTCAGAACTCTTACTCTTCTACCTCTTCCTTTGTTCTAAATTCCTTTAATTTTTCTTCTAGCATTGATTTAAATTCAGGATTTGCCTTGATATAAGCCTTGGCAGCTTCTTTCCCCTGGCCAATTTTTTCTCCTTCATAACTAAACCAAGCACCGGCTTTTTTCACAATGTTGGCGTCTACACATAAATCTAAGAGTTCACTAATATAAGAAATTCCCTCTCCATACATAATTTCAAGCACAGCTGTCTTGAATGGAGGAGCCACTTTATTCTTAACAATTTTTACTTTTACTTTATTTCCAACAATATCCGTACCATTCTTAATCGCATCTGCCTTACGAATATCAACACGAACCGATGAATAGAATTTTAAAGCACGACCACCTGGAGTTGTTTCTGGATTTCCATAAATAACCCCTACTTTTTCACGTAATTGGTTGATGAAAATAGCTGTACAATCATTTTGATTCATTGCACCCGCAAGCTTACGCATTGCCTTTGACATCATACGTGCCTGCAAGCCAACCTGATTATCACCCATTTCACCATCTAATTCAGCCTGTGGAACTAAGGCTGCCACACTATCAACTACAACTAAGTCAACAGCACCACTTTCAACTAACATCAACATGATGTCTAATCCTTGTTCTCCTGAATCTGGCTGAGATAAAATCAATTCATCAATATTTACACCTAAATTTTTTGCGTAAACCGGATCAATCGCATTTTCTGCATCAATAAATGCAGCACGACCACCCTTCTTTTGTACTTCAGCCACCGCATGAAGTGCAAGTGTTGTTTTACCACTCGATTCAGGACCAAAGATTTCAATAATCCTTCCCTTTGGATATCCACCGATACCTAAGGCATCATCCAAGAGTAAACTTCCTGAAGGAATCGGTTCAATATCAACGGCTGCTCGATCACCTAACTTCATGACTGAGCCTTTACCATATTCTCTTTCAATTTCATTTAAAACATCACTTAAAAGCTTATCTTTATTTGTTTCTACTTTTTCTTTTGGCATACATTCTCCTTTTGAATTGTGTTGATCAACACATCCACCATTTCTAAAACAACATGTTCTCGCACATCATTTCTAGATAAACCCGTACATTGAAATCCATAAACACGTACCGCTTTTTTAGAGGCAATTGCACAATAGACTCTTCCTGCTGGCTTTTCTTCCCATGCGCTAGGCCCCGCATTCCCTGTGAATGATACACAATAATCCACATCCATAATTTCTCTTGTGTTCTTTGCCATGGCATAGGCACATTCTTCACTGATTACACCATATTTTTGAATTAAGTCCACATCCACATGAGCCAATACATTTTTCATTGGTGTAAAATAAGTGACTAAACCGCCTTTTAAAACAGCACTAGCTCCTGGAACAGAAGCAATCGTGCTTGTGAATAGACCGGCTGTTAAGCTTTCACAGCTTGATAGGGTCAAATGATGTTTTGTACATAATGAAACAAGTTGTTTTGCACGATTCATATTACATCGTCTCCAAAACGTATTTCTTTAATTGATTGAAATAAATAAGTCCACTATATAAAGATGCCACTGTAGCTGCCCATAATAGGATTTGATCCATAGGAATTCCCATATAGACAAATGGCCAATCCTTTAATAATAAGAATACAAGCGCAAACATTTGAAGAACCGTTTTTAATTTTCCAAAGATTCCTGCGCTCACCACTTCTCCTGAATTTGCAGCACTCATTCGTAAGCCATCTACAATTAAGTCTCTTGCAATCATCAATAGTACCGCAATAACATTGGCTTGATGAAAATAAACCATCAAAATCAATACTGTATTTACTAACATTTTGTCGGCAATTGGATCCGCAAATTTTCCAAAGGAAGTAATCCAATTGTTCTTTCTTGCCAACATCCCATCAAAAAAGTCGGTAATGCTTGCAACGGCAAAAATCACAAATGCGATCACATCGCGCAATGCCAATCCACTTGTTTCATCAATAATGCATACGCTAGGATCCATACAAAGATAAACAGCTACAACAACAGGCACTAATAAAATTCTAATAATTGTTAGTCTGTTCGGTATATTCATTTTGGCCATATATTCCATCCTCCTGTGTATAAAGATTATCATTATAGTAACTATCTGTTCCGTAACCATAATCATAATCATAACTACTTTCATCTTGTGAATCAGTATTTACATTCACATTCTGATTTCCTTTACCCACCTGTAAAGTAATAACAGCTGGACTTTCTTCCTGCCAATTTGTTTTATCAAAATTAATTTCTTTTCCATCTACCGTGATATCATTATCTGAATATGTTTCGATACTAATTTCAAAAGTACAGTTTTCAGATAATTCTAGATTTTGCGTAAACGTACCCGTATACGTTTTTGAAGTATCATTGATTGTTTCTCCATCTTTTTTCACAGTAATCTTTGATTTCGATGGTAATGTAATTGTCAAATCTAGTGTTTTGACATCATCCTGTATATTGGAAAGCTGATAGGCATTGGTTTCTCCTGTAATCTTCTTAACTACCAAAGCCTGGGCTTCCTTTTCTTTTTGACGTTGATTTGCCAATTTGTTAGTTTCTTTTTCTTTTTTAGATAATTCCTGCTGACGAAGCTCCTCTTGATTTGCGAGCTTTTGATTTGAAATAGAACGAAGTCCTACATTAATTGCCGATAATACACATAAGCCTGCAATTCCAATCAGGACAAGCACTTTGATTACCTTTGTTTGATTTGTACTTAAAGAAGAACTCGTACGACTAACATGTTTTTGAAACCACGCTGAAGACGACTTTTTCTTTCTTTTTTTTGTTGTCTTTTTACTCTTTTGAACACTTGCCATTTGTTCAACCATGCGCCTTTGAGCCATAGTTAAAGCCATATCTCTTTGATGAGCGAATTCATTTACATCCATATCTACTTCATCGCTAATGGCTTGCCAATTTACACCGATTGCATCGGAATAAGCATGTACAAAATATCGTACAAAAGAAAGGTCATCGGAGAAAACATCTAAATTATTTTCTTCGATTGCTTGTATATATTGAGGCGCTAAACGCGTCTGATTTGAAACATCCTGAATGGAAAGTTTTAGGTTTGTTCGACGTTCTTTTAAGATGTGATAATATGCCACTAAAACTCCCCCTTTGAAGATTATTATAGCAAATTCAAAGCAAGAATACCACGATGTGCTATAATTATTTGCGAAAGGATGAATGAAATGTCACAACTTAATTTTTCTATTGGAACCTTTTCTCAATGTATGAGTTTTTCTCCTCAAAATATCCAAATTGATAATTTTGAAGACTATACGCTTTATTGCATTGATTGTGAAAATGTTCAACAATTTGATATTAAAACACTCAATGCCACCAGTCCTAGTGTCTTCTTTTTCTTTGGAAACTTTGAAAAAATAGGCCAAAAGTGCTGGCAACAAATCTTTGCGATTGCCAAAGATTTTCCGAATTCTTATTGTTTCAACACACACCAAAGTCAAAAGAATTTTGCGGACATCTATTGTGCAACCTTACTTGGACAGATTGTTGCGAATGTAGTTCCCAAAAAAATTCTTCTTGTCACAAACGACCAAGGATTTAATGGAATTAAACAAGCCTTATTGTTTCAAGGAAAAGATATCGATATCGAAATCTTACAAACAAGAGACCCGTTCTTGTTGCCTTTAAAGGAAGAAACGCCTAAGTCTCAGCCTAAACAGGCGCAAAAACAAAAGAAACAAACAAATACCTCAAAGCCAAATGAAGCAAGTGATGAAGAGGTAATAGAAGCATTAAAGAAATATCCAAAAATCAATACCCGCTATGCATCTATTGATGACTTAAGTAAGTATTTAATGCCCATCTTAGCGAACAAACAAAAGAAGTGTAAACTTTCAAAATGGATTGAGAGTGATTACGCAAAAAAAGTGGGTCGCTTTAAAAAGGATGCGAAAGGAAAATATTATAAGTTAAAATGATAAAAACAATATATCTAGCAGGAGGCTGCTTTTGGGGTGTGCAGCATTATTTTGATCAGTTTGATGGTATTCTAAAGACAACCGTTGGCTATGCGAATGGTAACACAGAAAACCCAGTATATAAAGATGTCAAAAAAGGTTTGACTGGTCATGCAGAAACTTTAGAAGTCAAATATGATGATACAGTGATTTCATTACCTAAAATTCTAGACTTATACTTTGACATTATTGATCCTATATCTGTCAATCAACAAGGTGAAGATATTGGCATCTCCTATCGTACTGGCATTTATTATGTAGATGAAACGGATTTAGAAATAATCCAAGACAAATACAATGAAATTCAAGAAAAATATGATGCAGCTCTAGCCGTTGAGCTTGAACCACTAAAAAACTTTTATAATGCCGAAGAATATCATCAAAAATACCTGGATAAAAACCCAGGTGCTTATTGTCATATTCCAGCATCAAAATTCAAGAAGGGACTTTAATCAGTCCCTTCTTTTATCGTAGTGCCCGCAACATATCCTGTTGTCCAGGCAATTTGTAAATTATATCCACCAGTTTGTGCATCCAAATACAATACTTCACCCACAAACTTTAATCCTTTAATTTTCTTAGTTTCCATTGTCTGTGGTTGAATCTGATTCGTTTTGATTCCACCCACTGTAATCATGGCTTGTTCAAATCCTGCAAAGCCAGCAATTTCAAAGCTTAAACACTTCAACAATTCGCTTATATTTCTTCTTTGTGCTTTAGTCGTTTCATTCGCTTTTAAATACACATCAATATGTAAACGATTCATAATATATTGTACCAATCGCTTAGGAATCATCATTTCAAGGATATGATTTAATTGTTTGTTTGAAAAACAATTCATTCTTTGTAATAAAAATGCATCCACTTCATCGATAGATTTATCCGGAATTAAATCCAATATGATTTTATCCGGTTCTTTATGAATCACATAACTTGACATGGCCAAAATACCCGGTCCACTTAAGCCTTCATGAGTAAATAAAATGTCGCCCAATTGTTTATATAAAACTTTTTTATCTTTCTTTATTTGAATACCAACATTCGATAGGGATAATCCAGCTAAATCAAACTTTTCTTTTGTGTGCAAAGAAACCAATCCAGGATATAAATCACTGACTTTGATATCCAATGCATCTGCCCATTTATATCCATCTCCACTACTTCCTGTCGCCACAAAAGACTTTCCACCTGTCGCAACAATGACTACATCAAACGAATATGAACCTTTATCTGTTTTGATTCCAACAACTGTATCATCTTCAACTATTAAATCTGTACATGCTTCATCCATATGTAGAATAACATTGTTTTTGCGCAATAACTCCACAAACAATAAAACAACATCCTGACTTGAATTTGATCCAGGAAACATACGTCCGTGATCTTCTTCTATTGTTGGTAGGCCATTAGATTTCAAAAATTTGATCATATCCAGATTCGAAAATTGTGAAAAAGGACTATATAGAAATTTTTCATTGTGCACAACATGCTTGAAAAATTCATCTTTTGAACAATTGTTTGTGACGTTACAACGCCCATGTCCTGTAAGTTGCAACTTCTTTCCCAATTGTTTATTTTTCTCAAACAACTCCACTTGATGACCACCTAAACTAGCAGTATATGCCGCCATCAATCCGGATGGGCCTCCCCCAATCACGCATACTTTTAGCATAAAATACCACTTTCTTCTAAATATATAGCTAAACCATCATGCTCATTGTCTTGTTTTGTGATGGCATCAGCACAAGCCTTTGTATCATCCGTACCATTGATCATACAAACGCCACAACCTGCTACTCTTAACATGTCATTATCATTGGATGTATCTCCAAAGGCCATAACATCCTTTATATCCATATCATTTAATTCACAAATTTTTTGTAGTCCATATCCCTTATTGATTCTTTTATCACAAAATTCCAACAATGTAGATTGTGTTTTAAAACCATGATAATAAGGATTTGGATGTTCTCTTACCCAAGCTTCCGCCTTAGGCATATCTGCTTCTTTCATACGAAACATGATTTTCGCATTCTCATGTGCATAAAAATCTTCTAATTTTACAACTTCTAGCTCTTTATGAGATGTCGAAGCCGAATGAATCATCATATCATCAATATGAACGCAACGAATCTTTCCATCCCAATAGATCATTGGATTGCATTCAACGACATTCATGATTTCCATAGTTTCCTTTAGCCATTCCTTTTTCATCATAAAATAACTGTAGAATTTTTGATGCACACCATCCCATAATTCTGCACCATTCATTCCTACCACAAAGTCAAAATCAAAAGGTAGATCCCAATAGTCTTTATTACGTCTTAACTCGTCAGCAGGACGACCCGAGGCAATCCCAAAATAAATACCTTTTTCATGAAGTTTGATCAAAGCTTTTTTTGTCCTTGGTGTTAATTCTTTTTTTTCATTGACTAAAGTTGCATCTATGTCACAAATTACTAGTTTTGTCGTCACTTTAAATCCTCCAATTCATACGTGAATCCCTCGCCATCTACTTCATGAACACTATTCACAATAATAAAGGCTCTTGGATCTAACTGCATAATTTCATGTTCTAAATTGCTGTAAAGTTTTTGTGGAATTACAATCATCAATACGGGTTTAGATTCATTTGTATATCCACCCTTACCTTCTAAAATTGTAACACCACGCTCCATATTGTTTAATACATGACTTTTAATTTCAAACCATTTATCTGAAATAACCATACAGTTGATTGCCGTACTTGAACCAATCAAAATTGTTTTATCAATCGCAAATCCCGATGTAAATACTGAAAGGACTCCAATCAGAGCTGGTTCTACACCATATGTTGTCATGCCTAAAAGTACAGTTAAAGCATCAACGATCATGACTGAATTTCCTGAAGAAATATGGGTATACTTATGAATCAACAAGGCTGGAATATCCATACCTCCAGTACTTGCATTTACTCTAAAGCATAGACCTAAGCCAATTCCCGAAATCAACCCACAATAAATACTTGCCAACATGGGTTGCATGACAAATGTGTCTTTAGGAAATAAAGTTGTCACATATGTTAGTAATGAGACAAAAAATGAATA
>ERZ869983.524-NODE-524-length-12532-cov-3.247692_pt1 | contig 12532 bp, 5 predicted proteins | sample MGYA00521106_ERZ869983 | MGnify/ENA primary metagenome ERZ869983 (study PRJEB32232, sample SAMN07284972) | human gut metagenome | biome: human-associated habitat; material: feces | host: Homo sapiens | place: Tanzania | collected 2014-04-05 ...
CGCCTTTGCGCCGGGGCAAATGGATGCCGCGGTCGCAAGCATCACTGACGCCGATTCGCTTGTCATCGCCACGGCAGAAGCGCTGTACTTTCGCGGACAGGCCACGCTCGCTGCCGAGACGGCACGTCCCTATCTTGACGCCACCGATCCCGCACTGCGCTATTCTGCATGCTTCATCTGCGGATATGCCAGCCTGTCGCTCAACCGCATCGCCGACGCCCGCCGTTGCCTTGCGGGCATCCTCGACACGCCAACTGACGAGGAATCGCCTGCCGTTCACGCCACGCACATTCTGTTCGCCTCGGCCGCAAGCGTCCTGCTGCATCTACCTTCCCCATATTCCGCCGAAGAGTTTTATCCGCTTGCATCGCATCTGCCCGAAGGCCTGCGCCTGTTCGCCAGTTACGTGATGGCGCATGCCCTGTATCTGCGCGGTGAATACGGCCGCAGCCTGGGCATGGCGGAAAACGCCCTGATCATGAAACAGGAAAGTTATCCCATCTCGGAGCTGTTCCTGCATCTGTCAGCCTCCATGGCCTGTATGAGCCTCAAAGACGTCGACGCCGCAAAGGCACACTTCGGAGCCGCTTGGGACATTGCGCGCCCCGACGGCCTTATCGAGCTCATCGGCGAGCACCATGGCCTTTTGCAGGGACTTATCGAGGCGTGCCTAAAACAGCAATACCCCGACGATTTCGCACGCATCATCGAGATCACGTACCGCTTTAGCTACGGATGGCGACGCATCCACAACCCCGACTCGGGCGAGGATGTGGCTGACGATCTAACCACCACGGAATTCACCATGGCCATGCTCGCCTGCCGCGGATGGACCAACGCCGAAATCGCACGCCATATGGAAGTATCGCCAGGCACCGTTAAAAACCGCCTGTCCGGCGTGTATGCCAAGCTTGGTATCGGAACTCGCGCCGAGCTGGTTGCCCACATGTTGCGCTAGCGGACCGCCTGCCAAACACGCCACACGCACCCCAGCGCTCCCGCGCTTCCGCATTCGCATTTGGACATTTTGCCCCTCGAACGGCACTACCGCGACAGGACACCTTCTCGCATAATTTGATTATTTCCACCGATATTTGCGGGATGGGAGCCCAAGATGCTTGATCGCCGTTCGTTACTTGTTGCCGGAGCGTCCTCGCTAGCGAGCATTATGTTGCCGCACGTGCCGGGAAGCGCAAACGCCTTCATATTACCGTTCGCGCCCACCGAAGCCTATGCCGACGAAGAAGACCCCTTCAAGGTGCTCGTTCTCTCGCGCACCATGTTCGGCGTGGTCGTGGTCGACGTCGCCAACAAGAATACGCCCATCACGGGTGCCCAGGTCACACTAACGTCGCGCTATGCCGCAGGCAAGCAGCTCACCGCCACCACCGATGACGAAGGCACGGCCATCTTTGAGGTTGCCCCGCTTTCGGAAGGCTACGTGGACGAGGCGACACTCCTTGACGCGTATGACTTTAACGGCGGCATCTCCATCAGCATGCCAGGCTACCGCGATGTCGAGATTCCCCTTGCGCGTATCCAGGGCGGTACCGCCATTACCGCGCCCACGCGTCCGCTCTCCGACGGTGAGCCATACTTTCGCCAGCTCACGTTTGACGAATGGGACATCCAGTACGCCGACGCCACATTCATGGCGATGCCCAAAGACGATGCAGCAAATGCGCAGCCCGACACGCACGCCTTTACCGTGCAGGCTCATCTGCCGCAGGGCGGACAGGCGACGTTGCATATCAACAAAGTAATGCCCGCCGTGGGCAGCTCGCCCGAAACCGTCACGCAGATTGGCCAGGTCAAGGCCAGCGCAACGGGTGCGGATAATCTGGCGACGTTCACGCTCGAAGACAAGTTCCTCGATGCGGCGTCGGGCCTTCTGGAAGAAGGGTGCAAGCTGCGCTTTGCGCTCGACTACCAGGGTAAAACCTACACGCTCTCCTCCCCCATGGCCGTCGCCACCGCGCCGGCCGCAAAGGCGGAATCGGGCTCGACCACCATCATTCCCACCACCATGGATCAAGAGATCACTCCGTTTGATTTCCCCGCGGCGTTCCCCGGCATCGGCGGCAACAAGTTCACCTGCTGGATGCCCACGTTTCCGATCCTCTTCGATTTCTCGTTTGCCGGGTGCGTGTTGTTTGGCGGCGGATACAAACCGGCCAGCTATATGAACGATTCGGGCAACCCTGATCCGGAGTATTGGAAGAAGTCGCCGCGCGAGTCGGGCGCCAAGCAGGCAAACCGCTACCTCGACGAAATGGAGGGGAAGTGGAACCAATACAAGAGCATGAGCGCCGGCTCGGGCACCGACCCAAGAAACACTAAGCTCCTTCGCCACCATTGCACGCTGCTGTTCACGATGGATATCGCAACACAGGTGTACGGATCGCTCGCCTACGACTGGGTAGGCAAAACTTGGGGCGATAACAACGATCCGGCGTTTGGCAATATTAAGGCCCTCTTCCAAGTAAAAACCGACCTCAACTGGACCGAGCAGTTCACCTTGGGCCCGGTGCCGTTTTTCCTCAACGTCAATCCTTGGGTGTTGGCAAAGCTGGCGCTCGCGGTAGGCGCCCACACACACGGCAGCGGTGCGGCGTTCTTCAAAAACATTTCGCTCGACTATTCCAATACGTCGGGATCATTCACCATCCAGATCGGGCTTGCCGTCACCTTTGGAGCCGGCGTTGCAGGCGTCGCTTCGTCCGCCGTGCGCGGTGCCGCATCCCTCACACTGTTCATTGGGTACGAGAAGGCGGACGGCCACCAGCTTCCGCGGCTGCGCGTGGGTGCCGACGTCGATGTCGACGTGATACTCCAGTTCATCATGTTCAAGTGGACCACCAAGGCCTGGTCGGGGTCGTGGCCCACACTTCTCGATTCGTGGAACATGTCGGTCAACAACGGCGACCAGTATGTACCCCAGCGCTCTGAGCTGGCCTTGGATGGAGATGCGCCTTATACGCTGGATGCCTGCTTTGGCGCGACCGGCAATGCCGAGGCAGGTGGTGTGCCGCAGTTTATCGCGTCAGCCACCATCGTCACCAATGCCGAGCTGCTCGCATGCGCCGAAGTTGCAGCCACCCCCGTAAACGTCGCGCCGGTCGTACGTGACTGGGACCGGGCGGTCACGCGTATTGAGCTCGACGCGGATGCAGAGAGCGCTGACACGGGACAGGTCGAACATTTCGTCCACGCTCTGATGGAGAATGACGAAAATGCCGCGCCGATGTATGAGTACACCTACATCGGGCAGGCGACGAACGCCGCTGTGGACCCGAACACCAATTCTGCCGGCGTGTCGGAGGACGAGAGAGGCGGCATAAAGCCCTCGAGCGACAAGGTGCTCTTCACCGGCGTGCTCAGCGAAGCCCACATGAAGTTAGCGATGATTGCCGGCGTGGAGTGCCTGTTCCGTATCGCCTCGGTGCGTTACGGCGAGGATGGCCGCTCGCGCCTGGTAGTACACACAAAGACGAACGGCGCGTGGTCCGCTCCCACACCCGTGGACTTCCCCCTTGGGTTTGGCGAGGGCGACGTGGAGCGCAATGGCATATTTGATTACGACTTCGACGTGGTGGAATATACAGACGGGAGAGGAAACCAAGACGCCTACGTGCTGCTGGTCTCGGGCGAACGTCCGGCTGGCGACAACACCCTTTTCGATACGGCAAGTACAGCCGGCATACTGTCCGTTGTGCGCCTGCGCATAAGCAATAGCGAAGTTCGCGTGATATCGCACACGTCGTGGCGCAGCATCTCGCGCGGCCGCCTGCAGGAGGACGGCTACCATTGCCTGCAGTGCCCACGCATCACGGTGGGCAAGACACTTGTCGACGGACGCCTGTCGGGCGCCTATCTCCACCGCCGCGGAGCCACCGCAGAAAAGGCGTTGGGCACCGAGGCAGAGGTCGCACTCGAGTGCTTTACCCTGTGGTCAGATCTGTCGGGCGACAGCCTCACGTTCCGTCAGGTCCTCCGCTTTCCGCAGGCACCGTCGAGCATCGAGCTGGGCGCGCCCGAGAATATCAACGGCAAAATGGTGGTGCCCGTTGCATACGAGACTGCAAGCGGTTGTGGCTGCGCATCGTACGCCGTGATCGGCCAGTCCATCGCGGGTTGGGGCGTTATGTCGCCAGATGCCACAGTGCCCCACGCGGTGCCGTGGCCGCAGCACACGGGCTTTTTGGCTACCGTCAACGAGCAGCTGCAGCATATTACTTGGACACGAGGCGCGACGGCATTTGCAACGACACCCGTGGGCGCAGCTGGCTGCGGTCCGGCATCGTTTAGCATGAGCAACAACGGCAGGTGCGTGCTATACGTCGAGAACACCGACGGCAAAGTGGGGCAAACCTACGACGAAGATGGCGAGCCGGTGGCGGTAATGGGCAAACATTTCCGCATCTTCGCCAGCACCCTGATCGACGACCTGTTCACGGAGCCATTCGTGCTCTGCGAGTTGGAGCACCCCATCGATCAGATAACGACGTTTTTGACCTCGGGCGGCATGCTCTCGGCGCTCGCCACGCACATTGTGAGTGCCGAGCAGAGCGAAGCAGAACTGCACGGCATCGAAGTTCCCTTGGTGGCATGCGCCACGCCACTGGGCGCGATAGCCAACCTGGGCGCCGTGGTGCCCGGGGCGGCAAGCGAGTCGTTTACGGTAACGGTGCGAAACGACGGCAACACGCTGCTGACCGCAGGAACAGTCGATCTGTACCGAGAGGGCTCCGACCAACCGTTCTCCAGCGCATCTATCGGATTCGGCGCGAACGCACGCATGGCATCAATCTACGATCCGGAGCTTGCTGAGGACGCATCGGCCAACGACATAGCACATGTGAAGTACACACTCGAGGCACTGGGCGAGCGCTTTGCCACGCACCCGCTGGTAGCCGACAACGGCAACGCCGTGCTGGCACCGGGCTGCACGGCACAGTTCCGCATGAGCTTTGCCATCCCGGAGAGCTGGAGCGACGAGGTGGGCAAACGCGTCACACTCTACGCAAAGGCGCGTGACCTGGTGGCGCTCGACCCCGTAACGCTCGAAGAGATTCGACCGGGCGCAAACTCCGCGCTGGGCGGCGTGCTGCACGAGCTCCACATCCCCGACGCGGCATGCGAACGCGCGGAGGTGCTGGTGGGCGTAAGCAGCAACGCCGATGCGACGGGGCTTCACGACGCCCCGATGACCGTGGACAGCGATGGCGGCTCGAGCGGCGGCGGTTCTGGCACGGGAGGCAGCTCCGGCGGAAGCGGCTCTGGCAGCGGCAAGGGTCACGACAATAACAAGCGCTCCGGTAAATCAGGCATGCTCGCTGGCACGGGCGACAGCAACATCCCCCTGACGGCAGCCGCAGCAGCACTCGCCGCAGCCGGAGCCGGCCTCGTCGCCTACAGCGCCCGTCGCACCGCCCTCGAGCGTAGCGGCAGCGATGAAGCCGGTACGGATGGGTCCCGCTAACTCTCAGCCGCTTTTTTGAGCGGCGCTGACCCTGTTCGTCGAACAAAAAAGGGGCTGGCTCTGATAACCCAGAGCCAGCCCCTTACGCATTAGATATCGCCGGCGTCGTCGAACTCTGCCTCAAGCTTGGCACGGCTTTCTTTCGATTCACTATTACATTCGTCTTGATTTCGTAGCAACATTACCATATCTACCTCGTCATTTGCAGTCTTGTATCACCTCTCTCGTTGCGGTATTAAGCATTACCCACCGCAACCGAAAGGATGGTTTTAATGGATACAAGCCCCTTGAACCCCATATGCTCATCCGCTGCAGAATCGCTACGTACGACAATCAATAGCCACTTGGCCTCCGCAGGAATAACGATTACCGCGAGCGAGGCAGCCGACCTTGCAATGCATCGAGAGCTCTGCCTACGAGACAACGAACGAATCGAGTTTGGAACGCCCGCCGTTGTGGCGATTGCCGAGGAACTCGCCCCTTCCCCTTGTTTGAAAACCTGCGACGCGGCGGATGCCTTAACGCGTCTTCAGGAAGTGTTCTACCGGACAAGGGACGAGCTTTCCGTCGAGGTGCCCGACTCGGAGATTATCGAGGCCATCTGCCATTGCTTCGATGAGCTGGGCAGCGCCTTTGACGCTGCAACGCTACCCACCGAAGAACTCATGGCCTTCTCAAAAACCTACCAGCAGGCCCAAGAGAGCACTGAAGAAGCCTGCTATCGCCTCACGGACGACACCGGCCGCACGTACACGTTCGACCCAACGGAATGGGACTACGACGAAACGGCACCCGGCTGGAACGGAGAGAAGTGGGACGATGACATTGATGAATAGCAACACCCAGGAAGCCGGACGTCGAAAGCCCATGCGGGCACAGCACAATTTCGCCCAGCTCATGGCACACGTTGCCAGCCTGTACTGCATGAATGGATCCTCATCGCTCAGTCAGCAGGAAATGGCCGAGCTCACCCTATCGATCGCTTATACGCTCGGCCTCGCCGATGCCACGCCCGAAGAAGCTATCCAGGCGCTCTGCGTTGAAGACCCCGTTGCACTCTGGCACAGCCACCTAGCCGAACTCAATTGCCGCGTCGACAACGCGCTCAACACATGGAAACGCATCGTCCTCACCCTGCCGCCCATCCGCAATGTTGCGCTCCGGGATACCCTGGCCAGCCTCGGCGACCTTAAGTCCCGCTACGATACGCGTTTTGCCGCCCACACGGTCCCCTGCGATATCGATTACCAGCCAAGCGAGCCAATCGATATCGACCTCCAGGGCCTAGATTACATCGAGGCATGGCTCGCCCAACTCGAGCGTGAGACGATGTGGATCGCGCAGTTCGATGTCGACAGCTGTATCTCAACGCTCGAACGCGTCTGCCCCGATTATCGCGGACTCCATATCAACCTTTACGACCTGCTGTTTGCGCACGCCAGCGAACTTGAGCACAAAATGTAATGCTCGTCTGGCGCTCGCACAACAAAAAGGGCCGGCCCCGAGTTACCGGGACCGGCCCTTGAGTCGCCTGACGTGGGAATCGCAATCCGCTACTTGAGCTTCAGCGCCTCCATCATGGGCACGGCAGCATCCCAGTCGATCTTCCAGCCGATCGACACGCGGACGGTCTCGCCCGTTGCGGGAGCCGTCGCAAACAGCGTATGGCCGTTGTCGGGACCGGTAAAGCGCAGCCACGTTATGCCGTTGTACTCGACCTGGTCGGTTGTCGTCTCCTTGCCTTCGTAGACCTGCTCTAGGCTTGCAATCTCTTCCTCCGGCGAGCGCGGGAAGATGCTGATGTGCAGGCGTCCTCCAGTCTCGTCATGGAAGAAGTCTGCCTTTTCGTGCTCTTCGTTGGACGAATCCAGCGTGTAGCCATCGGCGGCCTCGATGCTGTACGATGCGCAATCGATGCCGGTCATATTGGCCGCGTCACCAGAATCGGCCACGCCGCCCGCCGCCTTGAACTCCTTAGTCTCACACCCCGTGGTGTCAAAGTGCATGGCCTCATGATTCTTGGCGGGGGCGTAAGCGTCTACGAACTCGACAGTGATGGGCCCGTAGTACGCCGTCTTGGGCGCCCAGAAATACACGTACTCAACGGTCTCGCCCGGACCGATATCTTGCCTCTTGGAAAGATCGATGCCCTCGTGAAGCTCATCGGGAGCCTCGCTTGCAACGTAGTCGAGCACGGCCGCCTTGCCGGAAGTAAACAACGGGTCGCCTGCCTCAAGATCGCCTTGGGCAGCATGCACGTTAAAGGAGTTAAACGTCCTGTTCTTTTCATTGTTGTTGGTGATCTTGACGTGCAGGTAAAAGCCGTCCTGCAGCTTAGCGTCGCCGCGATAGAACGTACCGTGGGCTACCGACTCATAGGTTATGCCAGCCACCTCGACCGTCTGCGACTCATAGGCCTTGGCCTTCTTCTCTACGGGAGCACTGCCGCCCGAGCTGCCAGCCGAGCCGCTCGGAGCACTACCGCCACAGCCGGCCAACGAACACGCCAGCACGGCCGAAAGCGTCACGATGGGAATTCCTAACAGCAGCTTTTTCGTCATGGGCTTCATCATCCTCACCGCTCCTTTCGGCTTGCAGCTCATCCGCTGCCCGAGGCTTTCGTCGGCCCCGTGGCATCGGCTTCCACTATGAGCGTATGACGAAAAGCAGCGCAGGCGAAGTGACCCGTGGCCCAAATAACGCCCCGTTAGACCCCCTTTCAGGCCAAAAGGGCCGTGGTTCGCATACCCTCGGCCCATAAAACGAGACGTCTGTCCCAATTCGAGCACAAAACCAAAGTGTCAGCGATACCCATCAGAGCGTATGATGTCCTCAACGTTTTCGGACGGTGGACATGTTTCGTCGTCAATGGCCAGACCATACGCCCGAACCGAACTACTAATTGGAGGGGACAAATAATGGAAGAAGCAAAATGTGAACAGACCGTCCTGAGCGAAGAGGAGCGTCTGGTTATCGCCAAGGCTGTCGATTCGCCCAAGTTCAAGGCCTCCCCCGTCTCCCCCGAGCTCATTGATTCCTTTAGCGACGACCTGGCGAGCTTCGTATCGATTCCGTACACCTCAAAATCCAGGCTTTCGAGCCTCTATGGACCAGGGCTCGATGTTATGGCACTACTTTGCGCCGACTGGAAAGAAGCATATGCCCAGGGCGCGCTCTACATGCGCGATACCAAAACGGTCAGCTTTGCCACGCACCTGGAGACGGCAAACGGGTCGGCCGTCGAGCTGTCAATTGCCGAAAATGCACAGGACGGTCTCCCATGGTTTCTATCGTATGTCCCCATTGCCGATCGCATGAAGCTGCGCCGAGATTTTGAGACCAAGGCCCCGAGCGTCGACGCCCATACGCAAGCCGTTGCAAGCACGAACGCCGATGCTAACGACCGCCCTGCCGCGGTCTCGTTGCCTGCGCTGCTGGCGCGCAATCTTGAACGCATGCAGGAGACCGAGGACTATCTCGACGGGCCCGTTCCGCAGGACCTCGTCGAAGAATTTGCTTCCTTTGGTGAAGAGTTCTCTTCGTTCGCATGGACTTCGCAGCGATGGAACGAGACGATTGTCGAGTACGCAAAGCGCGACATCGACGTCACGGCCCTTTTGGACCGCGACTGGAAATTCGCCTTCTCCAACCGGATTATCCGCTTCTACGAGGGTAAGGTCATCTTCCCGATCAGCGTCCTTCGAAACGATGGGGAAACTCCGGTCGAGGTATCGATAACGCGCGATCGTAAAATGGATCGCCCGGGTGCGCTGCCTTGGCGCGTCTGCTATGTCGATAACTTCGCTTTCCAAAAGGTGCGTGCCGGTCGCGCGCTCACCGACTGGGCATATCTGGGCAACATCGACAGCATGATCGAAAGCCTGGCAGATTACGCGCTGGACGAAAAATGGGGCTTTGAGCAGGACGAGGACTCCAAGGACTATTCGATTCTGCGCAGCTACCTCATGTATACCTTCTATCGCCTTCAGTCCGAAAACAAGGTGCTCGAAGACAGCGACAAGGGAATCGCGGCATTTAACACCGGACTGGTCGATCCCACCTACGAGGCCATTTATGCCTGCTTCTCGCCGTCGAGTAGCGGATGTCCCTGGCGCTTCGAGGCCTTCTGCAAGGCAGGGTCAAAGCAGTGGGGCAAGAAACTCGTCGCGTCGTTTGACCCGCTTCCGCAGCGTGCGTCCTACTTCGAAAAGAAGGAGGACCTGCTCTTTGACGGCAACAGGACACTCCAACGCGACGTTGACCATATTCTGCTCGACAACATCGACCGCCTGCCCGAGGCGTTTCTTGCCGAGGAGCTGCGCGGAAGCAGCGATGCGCTCGAGGCGCTGTCGAGGGCGGTTAATGCAGATGACGACGCATCGAAGAAGGCCGCCTACGACGAGCTGCGCGAGGCAGTAGAGGACAACGCCAAGGTGAAGCGCCGCCTGATCAACAGGCTCGACGATGCCATTGAGCTCGCCCAGAAGCGTGTCGAGTGGAACTTTAAGACCGCCGTTCCGGCGTTCTACCCCACCAAGAACACCATGAGTCTGCTGCTGCCGCTCGACCTGACCGAAAACGACCGACCCGATGTTGCCCTGGTGGTCGAACTCATGGAGTCCGGCGCCTACATAGGCCAGACGATCCTGACCATGAAGATGGCCTACAACAACGCACGCCTGATCAGCCGTCCGGACAGCGATTGGCTCAACACTTCGCTGCAAGTTCCGAGCTGCTAGGCCATCCGCTTCTCTTGCCCCGCGTTCTGCTAAAGAGCGCGGGGCTTTGTCATATACCGTTTACTCGGACAGTACCGAGTCGGTTTTGTCCGAGTAAACGTGTTTCTTAGCGCAGCAATTCGCTGGACTCATTTCAAGCTCGATCATTCGAATTTGTTTAGTAGATCTGTGTCTCTATTAAATAAAACTCATCTGTATCCAAATTCGTTTAACAATGTCGAGCTGCAACTAAATACTTTAGCTCCAGCTCCGAACGATTGTTCGATGGATTTCGTGTTGGATGGAATCGCCCACGGGCTGGGCTATGCTACCTTGACTATCTATACGACTTAAATGAACAAGAGGAAGCACCAAGAGAGCGAGCATGGCAAAAAACACCGCAAACTATGGTAACGACAGTATTCGTCAGCTCAAGGACGAGGAGCGCGTACGCCTGCGCCCCGCCGTCATCTTTGGCTCGGACGGACTCGACGGCTGCGCGCATGCCGCCTTCGAAATCCTGTCCAACGCCGTTGACGAGGCACGCCAGGGCTACGGCAAGCTCATCACCCTCACCGCCTTTCGCGATGGTTCTATTCAGGTAGAGGACAACGGTCGTGGCTGCCCGCTCGACTGGAACCCCTCCGAGAAGCGCTTTAACTGGGAGCTCGTCTTTTGCGAGCTCTACGCCGGCGGCAAGTACAACAACAACCAGGGCGGCGACTACGACTTCTCGCTCGGCACCAACGGCCTGGGCTCCTGCGCGACCCAGTACGCCTCCGAGTACATGGACGTCACCGTCTGGCGCGACGGCAACAAGTACTCCCTGCACTTTAAGAAGGGAAAAGTCGTCGGTGCCAAAAAGAAGGCGCTCGAGATTGAGCCCAGCGACGAGGACCGTACCGGTACCACCATCAAGTGGCGCCCCGATCTTGAGGTCTTTACCTCCATCAGCATTCCCCACGATTGGTATCGCGAGACCATGCGCCGCCAGGCCGTGGTCAACGCCAACGTGACCTTCCGCCTGTGCATTGAGGGTGACGATGGCGAGTTTTCCGAAGAGGACTTTTGCTATCCCAAGGGCATCGAGGATTACGTGCTCGAGAAGGTCGGTACCGACTACCTCACCGAGCCCTTCTTTATCGAGGCCGACCGTCGCGGTCGCGATCGCGAGGACCTGCCCGACTACAACGTAAAGATCACCGCATGCATGTGCTTCTCGCGCACCTTTATGATGCAGGAGTACTACCACAACTCCTCTTGGCTCGAGAACGGCGGCTCGCCCGAGAAGGCGGCCCGTAGCGCCCTGACCAGCGCGCTCGACGCCTACATCAAGAACCAGGGCAAGTACAACAAGAACGAGAGCGCCATCAAGTGGCAGGACGTCCAGGACTGCCTCGTGCTCGTGACCAACTGCTTCTCCACCCAGACCTCCTACGAGAACCAGACCAAGAAGGCCATCACGAACAGGTTCATTCAGGAGGCGATGACCGAGTTCCTCAAGGAGGGACTCGAGATCTACTTCATCGAGAACAAGTCCGAGGCGGACAAGATCGCCGAGCAGATCCTGATCAACAAGCGCAGCCGCGAGCAGGCGGAAAAGGCGCGTCTCAACATCAAAAAGAAGCTGTCCGGCAACATCGATCTGGCAAACCGCGTGTTTACGCTCTATACCGGTCAGCCCTTATCTGCCCTTCCCGACCGGAAGCTCGCCCGCGGCACGCTCTATGATGAAAAGCGCCGCCCCATCGACGAGGCCATGGTCTTCGTCTCCCGTGCGCCGCACTCGTATACCGGCGAGGATACCGCGGAATTTCAGTGCCACGGCTCTCCCGCCGTTCTGACGGCCGGTCTTTCCGCGCTTTTTTCCGTCGGCTTCCGCCAGGCAGGCCCCGGTGAGTTCACCAAACGCGCGTTTTTAAGCGGCCAGATGGACCTCACGCAGGCCGAGGCCGTCATTGACCTCATCGACGCCGAGACCGCCGACGCCGCGGCCAACGCCGCCGGGCAGGTCGCAGGCGCGATGCGCAAAAGGATCGACCCGGTCTACGACAGCTGGGTCGATATCTGCGCGCACTTCCACGCCGTGCTCGACTATCCCGACGAGGATATCGAGGATTTTGGGCTTGAACAATACAGCAAAAGCCTTCGGGGCGACGCGAAAGCGCTGTATGCCCTGCTGCAAACCTACGGTCAGGGGCGTATCCTCCGGCAGGGCGTGGCCGCTGCCATCGTAGGCAAGCCCAATGTGGGCAAATCCAGCCTTCTGAACGCGCTGGCGGGGTTCGACCGCTGCATCGTCACCGACGTTCCCGGCACCACCCGGGATACC
>ERZ869983.526-NODE-526-length-12506-cov-14.360930_pt1 | contig 12506 bp, 8 predicted proteins | sample MGYA00521106_ERZ869983 | MGnify/ENA primary metagenome ERZ869983 (study PRJEB32232, sample SAMN07284972) | human gut metagenome | biome: human-associated habitat; material: feces | host: Homo sapiens | place: Tanzania | collected 2014-04-05 ...
TCTGTCGGACAATAATCACCATACAAGGATGCATCCGCATGCTGATAAATCTGTTGGTTATCCCATAATGCATATACACCGATGCCAAGTGCAAGCACGAAAAACCAAAAGATCACAAGTTCCAGCATCTTGTCTCCCAGATACAGCAAATTATAAACTATTTTTCTTATCATTTTTGCTTACTGCTTTAATTCCTTTGGAAAGAAGCATAGCTCCGATTGCAAGAATAATCAGAATAATAAACGGCCAATTATTTAAGGCAATACCAGTTAACGCTATATCCTGGTAGGTATTGGTAAATTCTACTTCATTGGTCTTCTCGCCAACAAGAGTGCTTACTGCTTCAGCTGACGAAATTCCTGCATTCTCAGATACCGTTTTCTCCAGTGTCTGCACTCCATTTTCTATTACTTTGATGCTTGGTGTATAACCATCTTCTGCAGCTACCTCGCTGACCACATAGCGTGTACCTGCTGGAAGACACTCAAATACAAGGCTTTCCCCATCGTGAAGTTTAAAAGTAGTTTCTTCGTCTACACTACAATCTACTGTTTCATCTCCAATTTTTCCGGTATAACTCTCTACTTCATCTGATTCTGTAGCGGCTCTTTCAAATTTTATCGTAAATTTGAAATCTTTTGTCTTATCAGCATGCATTCCTTCTGTTGATTTGCTGATTGTCAAACTGCTGTTTTTACGATAAGTATTGGTAAAAGACAGCTCATCCTGTTTATCTCCATCTTTTTCCGCTGTAATATTTTGCACCTCAAGGTTACCATTCTCCGTGTTGACAACATATACATTTAGATTATAAGAGGCAGTATCATAGGTTATTCCGTTTTCTGTCCCTGCAGTTTCGCATATTGTATACTCATATAATCCGGCATGCGGAAATGTCTCAAATGTAATCTCTGCCTCTTTATTAAAACTTGAAAGACCATTTTTCACTTCTGCTGTATCTGTATTTAAATAGGTCAGTGGGCCGATTGTTGCATTCGGAGCATCGGCGGTTACTTTTTCTGCAGTAAAGTAGAAAGTAACCTCAGGTGCTGCAATACCTTCTGCCATTACAAAATGCTTATGGACCGTCTTCACTGTTGGTACTGTCTCTCCTGCGAATACATCCATCTGCATTCCAGCTGTCATCAGACAAGTCAATCCAATCAATACCATTTTCAATTTTTTTGTTTTCTTCATATTCTTATCCTCTTTCTTCTTTATGTATAAATTATTTTGTCATTTGCTTTTAAAAGCCTCTGCGGCGAAAAAGAAGAATCACACTTCCATGAATCTCTTCTTTATTGATAGTTCCATACCATCTGCTGTCTATTGCACTGTCACGCTTATCTGCAAGTACAAAATATTCCTGTGCGCCAAGCTGCACCGGGTAAGAAACATCATTTTCAAATGGAAGGGTTTCTGTTGTAATTTCTCTTTCCGACTGCAAGTAACCGTCGACAATAAGTCCTTCCTGCGTAACTTCAACCTGTTCTCCCGGCACTGCAACAATTCGGCGGATCTGCGTTTCCCCTTCTTTTGAAAATACTACCAGATCTCCTGCTTGATAATCTTTTTTTGTTCTGTCAAAGAAGATAATATCTCCGTCTTTGCATGAAGGGGACATTGCATAATCGTCTATACGATAGACGCCAAAAGCTCCAAACAACAGAACCCAGAATATTAGTACCAAAACTATGATTTTCACCAGTATAGCCAGTGCTTCCGCTTTGATTCTGTTTATCATCTGTTCTTTCTCTTTCTTCTTCGGATCATTCCATTTCCAATCAGCAGTATACTTCCTGCAAATACCCATTTAGGAAACCTTCTGTTAGATGGCAGTCTGATTCCAGTATCCGGTGGTACTTCTGGCTGAGGGATTATAATAGAACTTCCTGCTTCCGTCTTCAGATTTTCACAACTTAAGCTATTCACTACTCTGTCTCCTGCCTTTCCATCCGGCAGCAACATCGTAAGATCAATTTTCAGAGTTTTCTGCACCGGAAGTTTACCCACAGCCGCAATTGCCACCGGTGTAAAATTCTCTGGCAGACTTGCCTTTCCAGTTGTGCTGTCAACAGATAATTTGATCCATTTTTCACTTTCAAAGTCTGTCTTTGCATAATTTGGACTGATTTTTCCTCTGTCTTCTTCCGAGTTACTGTAATACAACTCGATAGACTTCAACAGATCCAGATTTTTTATAATTAGTTCTGTCACCTGACACTCGCCTGAAAAAGAACTTCCACGCTCATCACCATTATAAGGAAATCCATCTAAGGCGATCATATCCATATCATTTGCCCCATTATTTCCAACATTCAGCGTAAACTGCATTGGCTCACCTACTTCTACAAGTGGTGTCTTTGTCAGCTTTGAAATACTGATTGCATTATTTTTGGTAACCTGGATACTTAATTCTGCCAGATTTTCATTTGTGGAATTAAACTCTCTTTTCTGTTCTTTACTTCCCCATACAAGTGCCCTGTTCAAGAGCTGATCATTATTTTTAACGTCTGTAGTAACATTGTCCGGTGTTCCAATCAGGCATGAATAATACACTGGTGCAAATATTGTTGTTTCTTCTTCAGTTACTTCAACATCTTTTAATGTCCATAGCAGCGTGGTTGTTCCATCAGCATTTTTTTTAATTTCTGGTTCCATAGCTATTCCATCGGAAACTGTTCCTTGTAGTCCATCTTCTGACTCTTTATAAGTTCCTCCCCAATAAGCACTTCCTTCAATATAGGTAAGTCCAACTGGAAGTGTATCTTCAACATAAAGATCCGTAGTGATACTGGCTCCTTCTGTTATTGATTCACCTGCTGTCCTTTTCGCAGACAGATTCAATCTATAGTCTGCTATTCTCTGCCCTGTATCTATATCATACGCAATCTTTTCTAGTCCATTCGCATTTGTCTGCGCTATATCTTTTGTAATTTTCGTCGTAAACAAAACAACAAGACAGGAATCGCCATAACTGACTCCAGCACTTCCTCCCAGATATCCCTCTGGCCCATACTCTGCTTTTTGATAAGTTCTCAGTCCATCTCTGCTTTGACTGTTATTCACCCAGAAAGCTTCAGGATAATCATTTTCATAAGAAAGCGGTTCATCTGAATCTCGAGATGGAAATACTTCCTGCATATACGTGATATAATCTTCATCTGACAAAGACATAGAATCCTTATTCAGATATTCAGCAACCTCCTGCTGTACGTCATTCCGATTCCATGCCTGTGCTGAATGTGTGACCATATAAACAGCACCATCCTGTGCTGTGTCGGCAACATAACCCTGCAATGCAAAATAGCGATTCGTCGACTGTGCCGATGCAAGTCCTCTCGCTTCCCATAGCACTGCTACACATACATATCCTTCATTCTTCAACTCCTCCAACGATGAAAAAAAGATAAGTTCATCTGCCGTCGTTTCCATCATTTCTTTATCATATCCGTCTTCTTGAGGCTCGAAATCTTTATGATTCCAACCAGTTTTATCAGGTTTTGCCCCATATAGAAATTTTTCTGTCATATTTGAAAGTCCAGCACTGCTTCCTGTCTGGATTCCTTCCAAAACAAAAAATGCATCATCAAATTTGACTAGATCGTCATATGCTGTTCCTGTATTCATTCCTTCCGCACTGTTGTGCTTCAACATTTCCTGAATATTCAAACTGCCTCCGGCAAGGATCCAGTCCTTTCCATCTTCATAGCATCCATCTGTGAGTGAAGACCCGTATGTTACTACGCCATATTTCTGATAGGTAACAGACTGATCGATGGTTCCCGGCTTTTCCAGATCCATAGACAATGTGCGACTATCATCATCTGTTTTCATCTGAGTTATAGGATTGTTTTGTCCATCCTGTCCTGTAACCTGTAAATTGCTGTCCTGCACAGTCAGATTAAAAGTTCCCGTTCCATACTCATCTACAACATAGTTACCCGTTTTGTCATAAAAAGGCTGGATTACCCAGAGTTCTCCTGCTGAAAAGCATGCAGTCTGAACATCCCAGTAATTTTTTATACGGTTTGGATCATAATAATCATAGTTATTTTGATTTTTATTGCTGTCTGTATATGGCAGCTTATTTAAATTTAAATCAATAGTATAATTTTCTACTTGTACCGAAACAGTATTGCCTGTTTGCTTTCCGGTCCATACTCCGCCATCTGCACACGTATAATAATAGTAATTATCTTTGTTAAAAGGTGCTCCTCCTGATGCAAATTTATAGGTACCTGTGATTAATCGTTCATCATACTGCTGTTGCGTGCGATCATTTTTATCGTTTCCTTCCATACTCCACACTAAAGGAGCATATGTATTAGTTACATCATATTCTGTTCCATTTGTACCCAAAAACTTACTGGATAAATCAATCTGAAAGGTCAGATCACTTCCGTCCGGAAGTTCACACCCTCTTAAGCCATGTTCAGCTGTTTTTCCAACCATCTGCACAGTAATGCCCAGTACATGAATTCTACCGTAAGTAGTTCCAGCATCTTTATTCATCGCATAATCGTTTCCGCTGTCAAAAGAAAAACTATCCACATATTGTGCTCGATCATCACAGGTTTTAATCTGAATATTATATCTTGGTGCTGCTGTGACCGTAACTTCTGGTGGGGTAATTGTTTTGTATTCCAGTTCTCTATGTTCCGGACAGACAGTTTGGCTTCCTGTTACTATTCCATTTTCCGGTACTTGACAATGATCCAGCCAATATGTAAAAAGAGGCTGAACAATTTCTTTATTCCTCATGGCAAGTACCCTGATTATAATGGAAAGTTCCTGATAGCTCTCTCCGATTGCATTCTCATGCTGTTCATTCGGTTCCAAAAGATAACTTCCTCGCAAAACCTGGCATGGTTTTCCCTCAAACTCATCAGCTGTTATGGTATACTGTACTTCATTTTTTGCAGACAGCCACCCCATTGCATCTGTGTCAAACTGTATCTCAGAAGAATTACCAGGAAGAACAAATTCAAAATGTAATGTACCAGTACGATAATAGGTATCTGGTGCATCATCCCGTACTTTTGTCTGAAAATATGTGGTATAAGTTACCTGATCAAAGCTTCGCACCTTTGCGTCGAGCTCTGTTGCATCATTTCCATCCTCACCAGCTTCCGTTTCCGCATCCCAGGGTGCAGTTCCTGTTCGAATAGAAGTGCCAGTAGAACTTGCCGAATCAGCCACCATTTCTGCTGCTGAAATATAAGCATAATCACCGTCCAGACGTTTATTGGAGGCTCTCTGGATTTCACTCTCCTCTGTCTTTTCCTGTTCCGTCATCTCTTCATCAGACAACTGCAGGTTTTCTTCTGCCAATACCGGTAGAATATTCACTGCTAAAAGCAACAGAACCAAACACAGTCCTATGAGTCTTTTGCTCCGTCTCATCTAATACATTCCTTCCTATATTTTTTCGAAGACGGATTTTAACAGTAGTTACCTCTCAAGACAATATCTAATTCGTAACAGGTATTTTTTCTTTCGTAACTTGCAAATATGATGATAGGAATGGGAAATACAGTGCATATCAGAAACACCATCACGGATTAAATGATAAATTGAAGAATGATAAAAAAACAGTCTGCCTTGACGAAAATCACTTCAATCAAAACAAACTGTTCTTCCTATTTATTCTTATTACATTTTATGAGAATAACTAATTTTACGAAATTTGCAGGGGAATCTATTCAAATTCCACTGTTCCTGTCGGCTTTGGTGTGAAATCATAAAGTACACGGTTGATTCCCGGAACTTCATGTGTAATACGTTCTGTAATATGAACCATTAATTCATGCGGAATCTCAGCAACAGTTGCTGTCATAACGTCAATAGAGCATACTGCACGAACGATACAAGACCACTCAAAAGCACGTTTTCCATCCTTGATTCCTGTAGATCTGAAATCCGGGACGACAGTAAAATACTGCCAGATCTTTCCTTCCAGTCCGTTCTTTTCAAATTCCTCACGAAGAATTGCATCAGACTCACGTACTGCTTCCAATCGATCACGTGTGATAGCTCCCGGACAACGAACTCCAAGTCCCGGTCCCGGGAATGGCTGGCGGTAAACCATACCATGTGGAAGACCAAGTTCATCTCCTACAACACGAACCTCATCCTTAAACAGAATTCTAACTGGTTCTACAAGTTCAAAATTCATATCTTCCGGAAGTCCACCTGCATTATGATGCGCTTTGATTCCGTCTTCTGACTCAAGAATATCCGGCCAGATTGTACCCTGTGCTAAGAATTCAATACCATCGAGCTTTCTTGCTTCTTCAGCAAATACTTCGATAAATTCTCCACCGATAATCTTTCTCTTCTCTTCCGGATCCTCAACTCCTGCTAATTTGTCAAGAAAACGATCTGTAGCATCCACATAAACCAGATTGGCATTCATCTGATTACGGAATACTTCGATTACCTGCTCCGGCTCACCCTTACGAAGCAGACCATGATTAACATGAACACATACTAACTGCTGACCAATAGCTTTGATCAAAAGTGCAGCAACAACAGATGAATCTACTCCACCGGAAAGTGCAAGAAGAACTTTTTTATCCCCTACCTGTTCTTTGATCAATGCAACCTGCTCGTCAATAAAAGCCTGTGCAAGCTCTGGTGTTGTAATTCTTTCCATGTCAGCCGGACGTCTGATTTCAGTAACATTCATTTGATTTTCCTCCTTAGTATCCTCTCAATATCTACAATGATTGTACCGTCATTATGATTACACGTCAACACATTCTGACATAATTTGATTTAGCAATTTTATTTTAACCAATTCCACCAAGCAAAGCTCCCGCAATGAGCGCAACAAATGAAAGTGGTACAAGAACATATTTACCAAGTGGGAAAAAACTTTTTCCAATTTCTTTCGTAGAGCCTGCATTGACTGCATCCAATGCAAATTTTTTTCCTGCCACCCAGAAAAACATAATTGCTGCTAACATTGCCCCAAGTGGACAAATATAGATAGATACTGCATCCATCCAACCTGATACGATTCCCTGAATCACAAGTGCCACAATACAACCGGCTCCTGCAATAATTCCCACAGATGCAACACGACTAAGTTTAAATTTTTCCTGAAGTGTTGCAATTGGTGCTTCGTAAAGATTAACAAGTGAACTCATGCCCGCAAACAGTACGCATACGTAAAATACAATTCCGACAATCTTGCCGGCAGGCATGCCATTGAACACATTTACAAGATAGATGAACATAAGTCCAGGACCTCCTGAAGATAATTCAGCACCACCCGCTGCCATTGCAGGAATAATAACAAATGAAGCTAACAAAGCTGCAAGCGTATCAAATATTGCAACGTTTTTTGCGGAAGAAACAATATTTTCTTTATCACTAAGATATGAACCATAGATAACTGTTCCGTTGCCTGCGATAGACAGTGAAAAGAAAGCCTGACCAAATGCATAGATCCAAAGCTTTATATCTAAAAGTCCCTTAGGATTAAGAGTAAAAATGTATTTATAACCTGAACTTGCTCCCGGAAGTGTAAAAATGTATATTCCGAGTCCTACAAACATGGCAAAAAGCAGAGGCATCATAACCTTATTACTCTTTTCGATTCCGCCCGCAATGCCAAGTGCCATAATAACAGCAGTCACAACCATTGCAATAATAATCCACAGATTATTACCGAACACACTCGCCGTACTGTCAAACATACCACCAATTGTTGGCATATCCTGCCCCATTCCCGAAAGCTTTCCAGATAATGCAAGGAAAGTATATTTGAATATCCAACCAACTACTACAGTGTATCCCATAGCCATTGCAAGTGAACCAATCACCGGAATAAGTCCGATTACCTCACCTGCTTTTCTTTTTCCAGTACGCATCTGCATACAGTCTCCAAATGCTTTAATCGGTCCACCCTTAGTTGCACGCCCTAATGCCATTTCTTCTATGACACCAGTTGAACCTATCAATATTACAAATAATACATACGGTATTAAAAATGTCATACCACCCCATGCAGATACCATATATGGAAAACGCCATATATTTCCCATCCCTACTGCTGAACCAATACAGGCGAGAATAAAACCTGTACGGCTCTTAAAACCATCTCTTTCCAATTCTATTCCATTATTTGCCATAACTCTAGTTCCTTTCTTCTTCATATTGTGAATAGTTACATTTTGCTATATATTTTCTTGCAAGATATCCTATACGCAAAAAAGCAAAGAAACCACAAACCCTTCCGGGGCATGGCTCCTTTGCCTTTACTGACTGTATAATATACTATTATGTTATTCCTGTAAAATACAAGTTAGTTATAAAACCATAATCAAAAAGAATAATTCACTCCTACATAATCCACATCTGCGCCAGATACATTACAACTGGCATTGTAATAATTGAAAATAATGTTGACAAGCAGACCATACATACTGCCCGCTCATAATCCTGTCCGAATTTCTGTGCAAATATTGCTGTACTTGTTCCGATTGGTGTTGCCGCAGCAATCAGTGTTATCATTCCTACCTGGCCATGTCCTGCCGGTATAATATACAACACAAATAATGTAAGTAGTGGAATTATTATAAGCCTGACAAAAGATGCCAGATACAGTGACGGATTAAGGAATAAGTCTCGAATCCTGACACACGACAGATAGTATCCTAATACAATCATTGCTGCCGGTGTATTAAGTGCTGCGACTCCATCCATAGTACTGCTTATTACCTGTGGAAGTTTAATTTGTGTAACAAAAAGAAACAATCCAATAACAAGTGATATCGTAACTGGATTGACAAACACCTTTTTTATATTTATCATATCCCTGCGTCGGGTTATGATCACAATACCATATGTCCACTGTAACAGATTAAGTATACTTGCAAATGACGCAACATAAAATGCTGCTTCATTTCCAAATACTGCAGTTACAAGCGGAATTCCGATAAAGCCTGCATTGCTGAATGCTGTTCCAAAGCTGTCAATTGGCTTTCGCATACCATATATTATATATGACACAGCTATTGCCACTGCAAATGCAACTGCTGCCAAACCTGCTGACACAAAAAGTCCATACAGTTTTTCCAATGCAAAATCTGTTATGTAGCTTCTTATAATTACACATGGAATAACCGCATACAACAGTATATTCGCTATATCCTTGCTTCCATGTTCTGTGAGCAGACCTGTTTTAGACAGTATCAGTCCCAAAATCATAAGAATAAACATTATAAATGTCTGATTTAGTAATATTTGTGTTATCATAATCGTAAATATCCTGATTTCTATACTTTTTATTAATACTATATACAAGAGAGGTGCCAACATGGAATTATACCAGATCAGACAGTTTCAAGCTGCCGCCAGACACAAGAATATGACCCGCGCTGCCAGTGAACTGTGCATAGCACAGCCAGCATTAAGCAAAACAATCCACAAACTCGAAGAAGAGTTTGGTACACAACTTTTTATCCGTAATAAAAAAGGGCTTGAATGTACCCGTCAGGGAGAAATCCTTCTTGAATATGCTGACAGAATACTTGAACTCTCACAAAACGCCACCCGCGCCATCAATCAAAGTCTTGGTGATGCCGGAGAAATCAAGCTCTGCCTTCGCTCAAGTGCTATTCTTGTCAGCAATGTACTTAAAGATTTTGTTCATAACTACCCTCAGGTAAGCTTTTCGATATCTTCAGAAACAAAAGGATGTGACCTGCTGATAGATTCCGTTTCATCAGCTTATGATATTCCGGACAATGCACATCTCCTTATGACAGAAGAAATCTGCCTTGCTGTAGCATCATCACATCCACTTGCCCACACAGGTCATGTATCACTAGAACAGATCATAGACGAAAAATTCATTGATCTTGCAGATTCACCGTCTTACACAGGAGTGTTTAATTCGATATTCAGCAAATGCAAGAAAAAACCGCAGATAGCTTATTCATGCAATGATTACATATTACAAGGCAAACTTATAAGCCTTGGACTCGGAGTCTCATTTGTTGCCTCTGTCACATGGACAAACAGCAGCCTTCCTGAAAACATAAGTCTGCTACATATAGATGACTGTCCACATTTCAGAAGCATTTATTATCAGCCGTTGGGATCCTTCCGCTCAAAAACTCAGCGCATTTTCGAGCACCAACTTGATGAATATTTCAAAAATCTCAATCATTAACGAACCTCTGTCATTGCATCTTCACCTGCTGCAAACTGTACAACACTTCTGATTGAGGATTCGACCATGTCAGACACTGCCTGATCTGTAAAAAAGGCAACATGAGGTGTAACGATAGTGTTCTGAAAAGACTTAAGTATGATGTAGTCATGATTAATAACAAGATCATCATACTTACGGTCTGTACGGATAAATTCGTCTTCTCCCTCGCAACAATCAGTTCCAACCGAAGCAATCTTTCCGCTCTCAATGGCAGCAATCAGATCCTTCGTATTAACAAGCGCTCCTCTTGCCGCATTGATAAGGATAACACCATCCTTCATCTTCGCAATTGAATCCTTGTTTATCATATGATATGTCTCATCACTTAAAAAAGTATGAAGTGAAATAATATCTGACCTGGTATATAGTTCGTCAAGACTAACGTATTCAACATTTTTCAATTCTTTTGACGGATATGGATCATATGCAATAATTTTACAGTCAAATCCTGAAAGATTCTTAATTACAGCCTTTCCAATCCTTCCTGTTCCAATGATACCTACAGTCATATTCTGCATCTCATGACCACATATAGGTCCAAGAGAATAATCTGCTGTGTGAGAACGCATCATTACATATAAAGCCTTACGGATACACATAAGCATAAGCATTACTGTATAATTTGAAACCGAATATGGTGAATATTCACTGTGTGCAACACGGATTCCCAAACGCTTCGCTGCCTCAAGATCAATGCTATTATATCCGATTGTCCTAAAACCTATGTACTTTACACCTTCTGCCGAAAGCTTTTCAAGAACAGGTTCTGACAGATCACACATACCATCACACACTGACATGGCCTCGCAGCCCTTGACGCTTTCTATATCATCTGCTGTAAAACCACTTCTGTTAATCTGTAATTCTACTTTGTATACATTTGCAAATGTATCAAAATACTGTTTTTCATCTGGGCGAACACTAAATGCTGCTATCTTCATAGACTCTCATACCTCCTGTTATCTATTTAATCCACTCGTATGTAAGTTTTCCAAGAATCTCAATTCCCTTAACAATCTGCTCATCAGAAGGTGTTGAATAATTAAGTCTGAATCCATTGGACTTCTGACTCTCATCAGCTAAGAAAGCTGCTCCTGGAACCGAAAGAACACCTCTGTTAATAGCTTCCTTTACAAATGGTGCTGAATCCATTCCTTCTGGAAGAAATGCCATTACAAAAAGTCCACCCTCTGGGTGTCCAAAAGTTACTGAAGGATGAAATTCCTTTTTCATGCACTCCAACATGAGATTGCATTTATGCTCATACACCTTTCTTGATTTCTCAAGATGCTTATCAAAATCATAGTTATTAATATACTCATCACAAATATACTGGAAAAGAACAGTGGAATGTACATCTGTGCACTGTTTTGCAACTGTAAGTGGTCCTGTAAGTGACTTGTTGAATACAAGGAACCCAAGACGAAATGCCGGTGCCATTACCTTTGAGAAACTTCCTGCATATATAACTCTGCCTTCTGTATCAATTGATTTGATTGTCGGAACATTTTCACCTGCAAATCTTAATTCACCATAAGGATTATCTTCCAATATTGCAATATCATATTTACAGCAGAGTTCATACACTTTCTTTCTCTTCTCAAGCGAAGTTGTGATTCCTGTAGGATTCTGAAAAGATGGAATTGTATATAAGAACTTTGCATTAGGATTCGCCTTTAAAGCCTCCTCAAGTGCACTGATATTCATTCCATCCTGCTCCATAGAGACCCCTACAAGCTTTGCACCATATGAACGAAATGTATTGAGACAGCCTACAAATGCTGGTTCTTCAGTAAGTACAACATCGCCTTCATTAACAAGTGCCTTCGTTATAAGATCCGCACACTGCTGGCCTCCTGACACTATGAAAAGCTCGTTATTTTCAAAATCAAAACCTTCTTTCTTCTTGAGATACTCCTTCATAATATCACGCAATGGAGTATAGCCTTCACTAAGACCATACTGTAATAAAGAAACTGGATTCTCACTAAGTCCCTTTGATGCTATCTCTTCTATTTCCTTACACGGAAATGTCTCTGCTGACGGATTTCCACCGCCAAAAGATATTATATCCTCGCTTGCTCCCAACTTAAAAAGTTCTCTTATCATTGAACCATGCACACCTGATAAACGGTTAGAAATCTCGTATTCCATATATATTTTCTCCTTTACATGTTAACAAACTTTGAGAAACACGCTCTGCGAGTTTCTCAAGTTATCGCGGCAGTCGCCAAGGTCTCGTGCAAGCACGGACTTTGGCTCGTTGCTCGCGTAAATA